>Ga0182466_11670_pt1 | contig 10117 bp, 9 predicted proteins | sample TergutMp193P3_FD_120795 | JGI IMG/M metagenome (GOLD analysis project Ga0182466, IMG submission 120795) | reverse complement strand
GTCTGGGAAATGCACACATCCGCAGACAAGCACGGCGTAGAAGGCGAAAGCAAAGTGCCTCCCAAATGCGAATCCATAACGCCAAAAGTCATCACCGATTATCAACCTGAATAGGCACGTCTCACAACTTTTCTATTTCTTCAACCGACTATATTGTGAGGCGGTGTGCGTTGCGAGGGCAAACCTGCGTGTTTGCGTTGAAGTTTCATCAGATGCCTACACCCTTTGGAGTTATGCTCCTATTGCTATTTAATCCACAAAAAACTGATATTTTCTGATTTTTCTATAATGTCAAATTCATGATGGTCAGATGAAATTTCGTTTGCTTTTTGCAAAATCGTCTGAAGCAGAAAAAGAAACTTTTCCGGCAAAAATTCCGCACATTTCATCAATTGACATTTCTTGCCGTTCTCTTTTTATTCCCGATTTATCCAAAAATACCACAACAACCCTGTTTCCGTTTTTTTTCTCAATAGGTTCATCCAATTCAACAATGCCATTTGAATAAGTACCCAGTAATGCAACTTGCATACAAACTCCTATATTAAGATTAACAAATATAGAAATTGCAAAAGCCGATTATGCAAGTTAAACCCTCAACCACAGGGTACATTTCAGGTAAAATCTCATTCACAGGCATCTTATTCAAAAAATTAGGCCATTTAGCAAGGCTCAGACAATTTCCCAAACTCCTTAAAGTATTCTGGAAATGTCTTGTTCACGCATGCCGGATTTAAAATTGTGATTTCCGCACCCTTTTTAGTTGGCGAATTTAAGGAAAGCAGGCTAAAACACATTGCTATTCGGTGGTCGTTATAGGTTTCTATGGTAGCAGGTTTTATAAATTCCGGGGGCGTTATCTCTATAAAATCATCGCCGGCTATCACCTCTGCGCCAACCTTGCGAAGCTCGTTTGCCATTGCGGAAATCCTGTCGGTCTCCTTTACCTTCCAGCTTGCTATGCCGGTGATTCTTGTTTTGCCCTTTGCATAGCAGGCAAGGGGACAAATTGTCATGGCTGCATCGGGGAAAAGAGTGGCGTCTATTGTTATGCCCTTTAATTCCGGTCCCATCTTTTCCAGCACTTCCAAAAACTTCACATCGCCCTGCAAACTGTCTCTTTCAATGCCCTTTACTACTACATTTCCTCTTGTTATGGCTCCCCCCCCCCAAAAATAACTCGCAGAAGAAGCATCACCTTCTATTTCAAGAGATTGTGCCTTGTAAACTCCCCTCTCTACCTTAAAATTCCTGTAATCGTTATTCTCAACTTTTATCCCGAATTTTTCCATCAGGCGGATTGTCATATATACGTAGGGTTTTGATATCAGTTCGCCGTCCACGATTATTTCCAGGGAATCCTTGCAATAAGGAGCGGCTATTAAAAGCGCAGATAAAAACTGGCTGGATATATTTCCCTTTATGTGAACCGTTCCGCCGTTCAATCCACCGGCATTTATTTTCAGCGGCGGATAGCCCTCGTTTTCCAGGTATTCAATATTTGCACCCAAGGTTCGCAAGGCGTCTATCAAGTCCCTTATGGGTCTCTCGTGCATTCTCGGTTCGCCACGCAAAATATATTCGCCGCTTCCCAAACACAAAACCGCAGTCAGGGAACGCATGGCCGTGCCCGCATTGCCTAAAAACAAATTCGCTTTTTTGTTTGGAAAATTTGCATTTACAGGTTTACCTAAAATCGCCAAAGCGTCTCTCATATACCTGGTATCATCGCTTTCCAAAATGCCAAAAAACTCGCTCTCCCCTTCTGCCAAAGCCCCCATCAGCAAGACCCTGTTTGAAATGCTTTTTGAACCGGGAACCCGAACCGTGCCGCTAAAATGCGAGGTTGGTTTTAGCACTATGTTCACAGAATTTCCCGTTGCAAAATACCCTGCTTCATGATCAGGTGCCTGTACGGAGTATCCCGGTAAAATGTTGGGTTATGGGTTGCCATTATCACTGCGGTGCCGCCTGCGTTTATTTTCTGGAAAATCTTGAAAACCTCGCTTGCGTTTTCCGGGTCAAGGTTGCCGGTAGGCTCGTCTGCTATTAAGAGGTAGGGGCTGTGTATCATGGCTCTGGCAATGGCGGCTCTTTGCTGTTCGCCGCCGGAGAGTTCCGCAGGCAGGGAGTTTTTCTTTTGCAAAATCCCGACCGTGCTGAGAGCTTCAAAGACACGCTTTTTTATTTCCGATTGCGGGTGGTTGGTAGAGACCAGAAGCGAAAGCGCAACATTTTCAAAAACGGTTCTGTCTGAAAGCAGTTTAAAGTCCTGGAACACTATTCCGATTTTCCGCCTTAGGGCTTGCACTCGCCGGAGGGATATTTTTTTGCTGTCAAAATGGTTTTCTCCAAAATCCACCAAAACCTGCCCGTTGCTGTTTTTGTCTGGAAATTCGTCCATGTAAATCATTTTCAAGAGCGTTGTTTTGCCTGCACCGCTTGCTCCGGTTAAAAACACAAATTCACCCTTGCTGATTTTCAAATTGACATTAGAGATGGCAACATTGCCACCAGGGTAGGTTTTTGTAACATGAAGGAAGCTAATCATAGCAATATGCTGGAATATAGTAAACTATTTTCTATATTTATAACATAAAACCATCTTATGTTGCACAAGATTCCACTTAAAGCTCTTATCGGGGCGGCGGTATTTTTTTCTGCCGTCTTGGTTGGGATTGGATTTGGAACGGGATTCCGCTTTGGCAAAAGCGATAAAATCCAGGAAGTTCGGCAGGAAGAGCCTGTAGCGGAGGATGCCAATACGGATGATATACTGTTTTTAAATAAAAATCTCAAAAATGCGCTCAATGTACACAGGGAAATCACGCTCAATCGCACAAGGGATACCCTCTCCGCAAGCGAAATATGGCTTGTTCCAAACGGAATGTCCATTCCAAACTACATGCTGCGCGCTACCAGAGAAATAGAAAGATGCAAAGGCAAAATCCACTGGATGAGAGAAATCCGGGACGGCCGCGCCGCACTCCTTAAATACGAAGGCGAACAGGGAATTTACCCGCTAACCGAAATTCGCATAATAGACTCCCTGTGGCGTCCCAATTCCTCAAAACTGGCGGTTGTCCTGGCCGTGCGGGAACAGAACAGAATTCTTAAAAACAACCCGGAACTTCTGGAAAAACTGGATTTTCGCTATAATTTGCTGATCCCCTCTTCAAGGCCGGAATTTTTGGAAGCAGGCAAAAAATCAAACGCAAATATAATCCCCTGGATCCCCATGGAAGGGCATACCGTTTACAGCACGGAAAAAAGAAACCAGATTCCAATCGGGGTTCCCAACGAAAAAGAACTCGCCAAAATGCTGGATGAGGCATTGAAAAAGTTTGACAATGCAAGCGGTTTTGCCTCCTTTTACGGAGAAGACTTTTTAGTCCACGCCGCCTCCGTTGAAAAATTCGGGAATGTGCTGGTTTCAAAAAACCTGTGGTTCTGGGACTTGAGCAAAAAGGGAATCGCCAGTCTGTCGCCAAACGAATGTTCCAGAAAAAACATACGGTGCCGCAGGAATTACCTAGAAGCGGAATCCGATGCCCTTATAACAAAAGCCCTTAGAACAGCGCGCATAAACGGCAAGGCCATCCTGCTTTTTGAACTCACGGAAAAAAGTCTGGATCTCCTGGAAAACCTGCCGCGCACAGCGGAAAAACAGGGAACAAACCTGGTTTACGCGGAGGAAGTTTTTTAATTTTTTCTACATTTACGGAAGTGTTATATGTAAACAGGCAATTATACGGTCGGGTGCTGCGAATTTTGCGCATGTTTGCGTATTTACCGGTCTTTTATTTTATCTGGGAAGACTATTCAAAACTCGCCGCAGCAAATATAAGTTTGATTTTGATAGGTGCCTGGTACCTGCATTTTAGAGTTCGCCAGCAGGATATGGAAAAACCCTACTACCAGTTGTGGCTCTCTTTTGTTGAAGGAATTTTTGCATTTGCGGTCATGCTCTGCATTTTTATAAAGGATTCGCTGATAAACGAACAGGAACATGAAAAAATGCTGGCCGTGGGCTGCGTTCTGTTTTTATCAAGGGTTGTTACCAGAACGCTTTACTCGCTTTCCATGCTGCGCGAAGGGAAGCCGCTTTTGCGGAGCGGATTCTGGTCCAGGGTTTCTACGCTTAGCATTAATGTGACAATGCTTGTTTATGTTTTAAATCTGGAATTTTACCAGCAAATCTGCATGGGTTCGGCAATGCTCCTCATGTTCGCTTCTACCGTGTCTTTTGGCTATCGCTATTACCGTGACCCTGCGCACCGCAAACCGCTTTCCGTTTCAAACCAGCTAACTATGAGCCGCATAGTTTTAACGCCCGTGTTTTTATGGGTATTCTTTTACGACAATAACCTGAACTACCAGGACAACAACATGATTTTCAAGATTCTGGGTTTGGTGATGATAATAGCCTTTATGGTAACGGATTTTTTAGACGGGCATTTGGCGCGCAAGTGGGGCGAAGTCTCAACGCTAGGCAAATATCTTGACCCCTTTTCCGACAAAATCTCAAACATGACCGTGTTCCTGTGCTTTTTGGCTTCGGACTATGCTCCGGTTTGGATGGTAGCCCTTATCTATTTCAGGGAAGCAAGCGTAGAAACCCTGCGAACCATAGCCGCCGGCGAAGGCATAACCATGCCGGCCCGCAGAAGCGGCAAATGGAAAACCGCAATTCAGGGCACCGGAATCCTGATAATCCTTGTAGGCGCGCTGGACCCTTGCTTCCTGATTCCGTACTGGGAAGAGATCTGGAACTATTTGCCCTATTCGGTTATGGGGATAATAACCTTTGTAACAATAGCAAGCGGCATAGATTATTTTGCTTCCAGCAAGGATGTCCTGAAAAAATACGTGTGAAAAATGCAGAACGGCGCCGGCATATTTTCTATTTTGTTCAACATGAAGAAATTCCTCAAAGTTCTAGGCATAATCGCCATCGTTTTTATCCTTGTTTTGGTTATCGCGTTTTTTGCGATTAAACAAGCCTTCCCGCCAGAAAAAATTCAGGCCCTTGTAGAAACCCAAGCCTCCGAAATACTTAAAAGGGAAGTAAAGGTTGGCGGAGCATCGGTTAAAATATGGCCGCTCGGAATTCAGATAAAAGATGTCAAGGTTGCAAATAATCCGGGGAAAGGCTTTAGCCAGGATCCGCTTTTGGACTTGCCGCTTGTAACCGTAAAGATTAACCTTGCAAAACTGCTGGTGTTTCAGGTTGCCATAGATAAAATATCACTGGAAAACATGAGCCTGCTATACGAGGTGATGCCGGACGGCAGAACTTCCATAGACGGCTTGGGCGGCGAGCCGGACACTACGGCCAAGAAAACGGCTCAGGGTGCGGTTAAGGAAACTCCCAAAGACACTGCAAAACCGGATCTGTCGCAAATAGAACTGCCGGGTTCCCTGGCTTTAAACTCGTTCAGCATAGACAATGCAAAGGTGATTTTCAACGACCGTTCACAAAAAAGAAAAATCATTTTGGGAAGCATAAATCTTAACACCGGCCTTTCGCTGGACAAAACTCTTGAAAACATAAAGGCATCAACCGCCCTCACCTTAAAGGAAATCTCTCTGGAAGACGGCAGTATAGGGGTTCGCAAGGGCGGCATAAGCGCATTCCTTAAAACGGAAATAGCCGCAAATTTAAGATTGCAGCATTTGAATATCCAAAACTTTTCCGTAGGCTTGCAATCAATAAACATAAATTTAAACGGAACCGTTGACAGATTTTTAGAAGACATAATGGTTATAGATGTTAAAGTTGAATCCAATCAAATAGATCTGGCAGCCCTTGTAAAGGAAATCCCCGCCGGAATAAATCCCGAAATTCCAAAAGTGAGCGCAAGCGGAACCGCATCTTTTAACGCCGCGGTCAAGGGAACAATAGTCCCGGAAAAAATCCCGCCCGTAAGCGGAAATCTGGTTTTTGGCAATATAGCGGTTAGCCATAGTGATTTGCCGGCAGGCATTAGCGGTTTAACCGGCAATATTGCATTTACGGAAAGCACAGTGAGCATCAAGCCCTTCACCTTCCAGCTTGCCGGGCAGCAAACAAATATTCTTCTTGATGCAAGCGATTTGCTCTCGCCCAAACCCATGCTCAACAACCTGGCTGTAAATACCAACCTGGACTTGGGTGCCTTGTTTGCGCTCGCAAATAAACTTGTCAACATTCAGGACTTGAACGCGCTAAGCGGCAAACTGGAAGCAACTTTAAGCGCAAAAGGCGTTATAGACCCGGCTCGCCCGGAAAATATTTCCGTGAACGGCAACGCAAACCTGCAAAACATAGTCGCAAAAACCCCGCTGATTCCCGATGCGGTTTCTCTTAACGGCCTGTTTAAATTTTCAAATACCGAAATATCCGCAGAGCCTGCGGTGCAAATCGGAAAGTCGGATGTAAAGGTCCGGGCGGTTGTTAAGGACTACCTCGCCATGGTGATGCCAAGGCTTGCCGCCGGCAAAAAAACAAATCTGAACGTAGATATAAGTTCATCCAATCTGGAACTGGACCGCCTGATGCCCCCCGGCGACCCGGCACCCGAAGCAGCCGGCAAAGCCCAGGCAGAAGAGAGCGTTCCCATGGAGCAATACCCGGAACTCCCCAATATTGTAGCCAGCATAAATGTTAATCTGGCAAATACGGTGTTCAGGCACTTAACCCTTTCCGATTTTAATCTGGGAGTTAATTTTGCAAACAACAAAGCCTCCATTGCCGGCAAGGGACGCCTTTACACAGGCACTTTCAACACGAATGTAACTGCGGATTTGAGCAACCGCAAGTCTGCAAATGTTAAATTTGCCTTTAATGTTGACAAGGTAGAAGCAAACGATTTCATAACCAACGGAAACGACAATGTAACCGGAAACTCCGCCATTGCAAAACAGATAAGGGATTTGGACAACACGATTTTTGGAAAATTCAGCATGAAACTTGATGTAATCACCAAGGGTTTGCCGCAAGACTTTGTCGATAATTTGAACGGGCCTATTTCCTTGCAGATTACAAACGGCAGCCTCAAGGGTTCAAAAATTCTAGGCTCGGTGGGCAGCGGAATTGCAGGTTTTGAGATTGCCGGCAAAAAAGTTTTGAGCGGCATGATTCCGGTGAGCGAAAAAGGCGATATGTCCTTTGACGATTTAAAAGCGTCTCTTGAAGCAAAGGACGGGCAGCTTCTGGTTAAGGATTTCAATATAAATGCCAAGGCCCTTGGCTTGCTGGCATTCACGGGTGGAGTTGGCTTTAACGGAAATTTAAACCTTAAACTGCAAAACACATTGAGTTCTTCCGCAAGTTCCAGCCTTAACAACCTCACAAAATCAAGCCCCATTGCGCTTTATCAAAAGGATTCAAAAGGGAATGCTCTTTTATTCTTCAACATAGGCGGCACATTCTCAGACCCAAAAGTCACCCTTGATGCCAGCAAAAACGAAAATCCCCTGAACAACCTCAAGGATGCCGCAACCGCAAAGCTAAACGAAGCAAAAGACAAGGCCAAGGAAAAGCTGAATGAAGAAAAGGTCAAACTTGAAGCAAAGGCAAAAGCAGAAGCAGATAAAATAAAGGCAGAAGCAGAGGCAAAAAAGAAAGAACTGGAAGCAAAGGCAAAAGCAGAAGCGGATGCCCAAAAACAGAAAGCCGTTGACGCAGGCAAAGATAAAGCCAAAAACGTTTTGAAAGGGCTCAAGAAATAGACACGGCAGAGGGTTTAGCTACCCTCCACAAGCCACATCAACCCATCGGGAACTTTGCTTAAATCGGTTTTGGCGTTGCCTGTGTATGGCTTCTCGGTATCATCATTATTGTCATATACCTGCCCATTCTCTGCCGCTTGTGAGCCATTGTTTCCGTTGCTGGAAGATGGTGAATTGCCATCACCGGAACAAGATGTATAAAACACCACGGCTAATGCAGTTGCTAAAAAAATCGGAAATTTTTTCATGGTTTACCTCAATTCAAATTTATATGCCAAAATCGTGCTACCTGTTTCTAATCTTGCATGATAAGAACCGGCTGGAAGGCTTGCTCCGTTCCACTCAACATTGCTGGTACCGGCAGGCAGCTTGCCTAAATTCTTTTGCCAAACGGTCATGCCTTTGACGTTCAAAACCGTAATCCTTGAAAAATCCGTTTCATTGGCAAGAGAAAAGGAAATTGCATTGCGGTTCGCGGAATTCAGCATAGCGGCTTTAAAAACGCCGGGAGCATTGATTGGGCCTGTCAAATTGTCTCCGCTTGCTCCTTCTTTCTTCAGGGAAATTTGATGCATTGGCTGCGGATTCAAGTATTCTATATCGGAATCGACAAGCAGTCCTTTTTGCATGACTCCCAAAAACTCATAGCCTTCGCTTGTTTTTTGCGAGGCCAGATAGTTGAGTTCTTCTAGGGTTAAATTTTTGCTTTTGCAGAACCATGCGGAAATATCCTGCGTTTTCAAATCCTGCACTGAAATACCAGCCCGCTTTGCCAAAAGATTTATATTTTCGCCGTTTCTATTGACCAGCAAATTGACGGAAGAACCGGATTTCCCTCTCAGCAGGGAGATTTGGTTTTCCGGCGCAATAGAGGATAAAAATGTTCCGTTGATGGAAATTATTATATCTCCTGCCTGCAATCCTGCTTGTTCGGCTGGCGAGTTTGGCAGCACGGCTGCTATACTTGCGCCTTTTTTGCCTGGGTGAACGGAAATACCAAGGCCACCGAAGGATTCGGAGGCTTGAGCAATTGTTGCCGCAAATAATGCGGCGATGACGGCTATTGAACTTATGGGCTTTTTCATAATAGATTCTCCTTTTTGCTATGAAAATTTCTATAAAATCCACGAGATTTAATTATTAACCCCGATTAAATCTTTTAGATAATACATAATAAAATTACTAGAATCTTGAAATGTAGAATAACGTTGATCAGAGTTGTTCAAACGAGTATTTTTGACCTTCATAGGTCCAAAAGCATCATCAAATTTAAAATTTTTCATGTCAATCTTGCTAATCTCGCCTGTTGAGAAATCTCCATCTCCTCCATATCTACTATCTTTTATATAATTTCCGTACCAATTTGATATACCATGCCAAAGACTGTATTCATAAGCAAGCGTATCAGTAATAATATTGTTTACTACTAATTCAAAATTATCAATTTCATTATTTCTCCTAATACAGGCTATTTTATTTCCAATATAGGATACGTCAGAACATTCAGATAACCACTCGTATTCACCAGAAAACTCAAATGGCTCTATTTGTCCGGTTTCTATATTTAATATTAATGCTTGATTAATTGGTTTGGAATTACTAAACAATATATTTCCATTTATCCAAGGCCTAGCTTTAAATGAAACATCGCTATGGGAAGAATCATTGTATTTTTCAAAAAATTTTATTGACTTTGTCCCTATTTTCCAAAAACCGAATTGACTATTCTTTTCATCAAATACCAATACCGAAGAATCTTTGTAATAATCATCAACTACTCTTAAATCATAAGACAAAGTATCTCCCAGCAAAGGTTTCTGTTTATTTCTATAATTGACTATGAATAACCCGGTACGGGAATCTATAATTTCATAATATTCTTGGCTGCCGCTAAAGCCCCATTCGTACCAAATCTTCTTATAGTATTTGCAGATTTTCAAAACAGCCAAGGAATCATCAACGATAGATACTAATTGGCCGTCAGTCCATTTAGTCCAGCTTTCGTTAGGCTCCTCGCTAGTGCCATCATAAGGAGGCTGACATCCGCATAGAGCAATGCACAAAATCAAAAGCAGCATTTTTTTTGCAACTACATCAAGATACTCCAAGCGGATGAAATTCATAAACATAATATACCTCTACTTCAACTCTGGTTTTCCAAGCCAAACTTCCGCTTAGCCTCGGCCAGAGACACGCCGGATTCCCAAAGGGCGAATAGATTGCTGATTTGCTGCCTGCCAATTTCCAACCCACGAGTTTCGCCAATGGCAACACCTCTTTTCATTCCACGAATTACACCCTTCTCCATGCCTTCTTTCTTGGCATACTCAATGGTGTTATTGTAATCATTCAAATACTTCATATTGGCCTCATAATCGCGAAGTTCAACATCATTAAAATTACA
>Ga0182466_14254_pt1 | contig 10144 bp, 11 predicted proteins | sample TergutMp193P3_FD_120795 | JGI IMG/M metagenome (GOLD analysis project Ga0182466, IMG submission 120795) | reverse complement strand
ATTGTGTGATTTGTGCAAATATTCGCTTGTTTTGGCTACTTTATCCCGCATTACGGTTATTATAGAAATTTCTTAAGCCGCCCCAAGGGGCGGGGAATTTGACCCAATGGGATTAAAAGAAAAATATAGAATATATTTTTTAACTAATCCACCTTCTCAGTTCTTCTGCTGCCATGCCCTTTCGCATAGCGTAATCCGCAAGCTGGTCTTCGCCTATTTTGCCTACCTTGAAGTAACGGCTCTTTGGGTGCGCCGCAAAATAGCCGCACTCGGAGGCTACCGGATTCATGGCATAGTTTTCCGTCAGTGAAATCCCTATATTTTTTTCCGGCGAGAGCAGTTTCCAAATAGTGGCTTTTTCCGTGTGGTCGGGGCTTGCAGGGTAGCCGGGTGCGGCTCGGATTCCCGCTCCGCCTAAAATATCCCTGTGGAGTTTTTCGGCAAGAGCCTCGGCCAGGCGGTCTGCCAAAAGCCCTAAAATTATGGCGGAATAATCATCGTCTTTGTCCTTGAATTTTTTTTCCGCTTCGCTTGCACCCAAACCTGCGGTGGCAGCAAAAAGCCCTATAAAATCCTTTTCCTTTGGGTTAAAAAAATCCGCCATGCAGAGCAGCGGCTCGCCTTCTGCCGCCGTTTGCTGCCTTAAAAAATGCAACTTTGCCGCTTCCTTGCCATCCTCGCCAAAAACGGAAAGTGAGTCCCCAATTCTTTGAACTTCAAAGAAGCCTGCAATAGCGGCTGCCCTTAGCAATTTTTTATCCACAATTTCTTTAAGCAAAACGCGGGAATCGCTCTCCAGATTTTTATGCACCTCGGTGTATTGCGCCGGCCTTAAATCCCATGCGCTGAAATACATTCGCCAATTTATCAGGGGAATTACGGAGTTTAAATCCACGTCGCTAAAAATTTTCAAGCCGAGAAAAGGAGGCTTGGAAGCCATGAGAGGAAGATAGAAAATTTTATCTTTTACCAAGTATGAATAATTTTTTGTTTGTCTCAAAAAATATCTCGGAAAAATTTTCTTTGGCGCGGAATGAGCGTTTGTGCATTTTGTCTTTCAATTCCCGGAGCGACATAAGCGTTGAGCTTTGCGGGGAAGGGGCGGTTTTTGAGTTTAGAAGTCTTTCGGTTTTTGGCAAGGAAGAGAGAACAGAGCAAAAAATTCACGTTTTGCACAAGGCACAGAATACAAAGAGCTTTTTATTTGCCCGGCATATTTTAAGCGATAATTCACAGGCGGTTTTTAACGGAGTTGTGGAGGTGGGCAGGCATTGCGTAAATATAAGTTCAAGGCAGTTGGTGAACAGCATATTGCTTTCGCCGGGTGCAAAAGCCATCTCAAAACCCGAATTAAAAATTTACTGCGATGAGGTTGAATGTTCGCACGGCAGCACTTGCGGCGGCTTGGACGAAGATTCGCTGTTTTATTTGCAATCCCGAGGCATGGATTTGGAAGATGCAAAAAAAATCTTGCTCCGCGCTTTTGCGGCGGAAGTAGCAAAGGAGCATCCCGATGAAGGGCAGAAAGAAAAAATAAATTCTATTTATTACAATTCCACGTGGTCTATCAACCTGGTTTTTCCAAAATAACAGGCAATTAAAATAACAGCCTTCTTTAAAACCTTCGTTCCCACAGGCATCAAATCGTTTTTATTCGCAATTTCAATATATTGAATTTTTCCCTTTGCCCGTTCTATCGTTTCTTTGACAACACACTTCAGTTTTGCAACAGAGCCCACGCCCTGCCCATGCAATTTCTTGGCAGCCAGAAGACCTGCGTAAATAGAACCTGCGGCGACTCGCTCCTCCAAGCTCAAATATTCGTTGCGGCTGGACATTGCGAGTCCGTTTTTTTCCCTTATTGTTTTTGCCCCTATAATTTTTACAGAGAAATTCAAATCACAGGCCATTTTGCGAATTAAATGGAGTTGCTGAAAATCCTTTTCGCCAAAATACGCTTTGCCCGGCATGGTAATGTTGAAAAGTTTTGCCACCACGCTGAGAACGCCGGCAAAATGCCTTGGGCGGTAAGCCCCGCAATAGAGGGTTTCAAGTACAGGGTTATGCACAAAAGTTTGCAAAGGCAAGGGATACATATCCTTGGGTTCCGGCGCAAAAACAATGCTCGCTCCGGCTTCACCGCAAAGTTTTGCATCTGCTAACAGTCTGTGGGGATATTTTGCAAAATCCTCATTTGCCCCGAACTGCACAGGATTGACAAAAATGCTCACTATGGTGATGTCGTTGTTTTTCGCCGATTTTTCTATCAGAGAAACATGGCCTTTATGCAAAGCACCCATAGTCGGAACCAGACCGATGCTCTTTCCCTGAGCGAGCATTTTTTTTGAAATTTTTTGCAGGGCGAGCGGGCTGCGGATTATTTTGATTTTTTCTGCATGTTTTCGCATGTGTTTTCCAAAGGGCAAAATGACAGCACGGCTGCCGTAAAGAACGGCATCCAAAAGGCATAGCAAATATATATTGCCATCGAATGCAGCAAATTTTCAGAAGCGAGCATAGGCAGCTTCATAATGCAGAAGGTAACTTCCATTATAATTAACAGGGCAATGGTCAGCAAACAGACCGGAATGGTTTTGCGAACTCCGCTCACTATTGCTCCGAGCATGGTTTTCTTGTTTTTTGTGTCTTTGTGAATTTGGTAGCCAACTACAAAAATCAGATGGAAAGCATCTGCAAAAAATACGGAAATAAGCCCCAGCCATGCTAAATTTAAGACCCCTAAAAACAATAACCATGCGGAAAAAGAATAAGCCAAAAGAAGAAGCGGCAATATGGGTTTTACAATCAAGCTGCGAATAAAAAAGAAGCACGTTATGGCTATTATAAATATACATGCCAAAAGAATTTGCGCTATGTTTGCGAATTCTCCAATGGCAATGACAAGCAAACAGTTAAAAAGCAAAAAGAAAAACCAAAGCAAGCCGCACTTGAAACCGAAAAAAATCCACCTAAAGCCAAACAAGGCAAAAACCGCAATAACAATTCCATAATTTTCGGCTATCGCATGGAAGTCACACTGCATAAAAGTTGCCATAGCTTCTTCCACCAGCTCCGAAAGTGGCTGTATTGAAACCAAAACTCCCTCTATATTAAACAGAGCTATTGCACAAAGCAAAACAGCAACCAAAATTTCTATAAGCCTAAAGCGAATCGAATACTCCGACAACCTCTGCACAAGCGATACTTTTTCTCTTAAATCCATTTGCGGGATAAATATAGAAAAGTATCTTCAACGCTTAATTGCCCTGGGGCTAAGGCCTTTCCTATTGAGGCATAGATTAAATTTGCACCTTCTTTCAGAGAGCGAATGCGGCTTTCTTGGCCATGTTCTCCCATTGCAAAAGCGGAAAGCAGTTCAAATTTTTTTTCGTATTTTTTTGCAAAACTGTACAAAGGCAGGGCATCATTTTTAGAGTGCGCCATAGCTGCGACCTTGCAGCCGCAAGCCCCTGATTTTAAACATTCCCCGGCAAATTCGCATAGTTCCTGTTCACCCGGAACTCTATCAAATAGATGCCAAGAGCATATTATTTTTGCCCGTTCTTTGAGTTGGGAAAAATCCATCCCTCTTTCCATATCTATCCAGTCCAAAATTTTGCCGTTATTCAAAATCTTTTCAAACAGTTCGTTTCTCTCGCCGGCACGGCCGTTTTCCCATTTTCCGCCATCTCTTTCAAGGCGAATTGTGCCAAGGCGAAGAGCCTTTGGGTTAAGCTCGGAAACTTTTTGTGAAAGCTCGTTCCATTCGGCAAAGTCTTTGAATAAATCATAGCGAATTTCCAAAATTCCGCATTTCTTGATTGTTGCGGTTTTCGCTAAAACTTCCGGGCTTATTAGGCCTGCTACAAATTGTGGTTTTTGATGAAACATTATGGGAAATATACTATATTCTACTTGTGGCAAATCCATTAGGCATATTTTTCTCGCGGCTTGCTCCGGAAGACAAGCAGTTTATAAAGAGAGTAGGAATTTTTTTGACAGTTTTGCTCATTTTGAGCGGAGGTGCCTTTTACTATTATATGCGTTACGGAAAGGGAATTATAGAGAAGCCGGAAGAAAAAACCACGCAAATTGAAACTCCGCAAATTGAAACCCCGGCAGATACTGATACCAGCACTGGGACTTTTGATATGCCGGCAAGCCCGGAAGTTCCGGATTATGAAGAACCGCCGCACGTTGTTGAACAAACGGAGAGAGACCCCTTTGACGAAGATTTTGATGGACAAGCGCATTTGGAGTTAATGAGACAAAATGCGAGCAAGTACAACTATAAAATGGCATACAGGCATGGAACCAGGATTGTAAGCGCCCTTCTTGCAGAGCCTAAACTCTGCATGGAATGGGGACATATTCTATTGGAAGCAGGCAAACCGCAGGAAGCTGTTTTGGTTTTGCACCAGATAGCTTCAAAGGATACCGTTAAAACCGAAGTTGCCATAGACATGGCGTTTGCCATGCTGCGTTCCGGCAACGCAGACGGCGCAATAGAATTTTTAGATGAAAAAATGAAAAACAGCAACGATATAAATTTGCTGGCTGCAAAAGCCGCTATAATCGGAGAGCATCCGGACATGGCAAAGCGTGCTGACGCCGGGCCGATTTTTTTAAAATACATGAAGAGCAAGAAACTTTATCCAGATGCAGATTATTGGTATGGCAGATTTTTGATGCAAAATGGCGATTATGGAAATTCCAAAATTTATTTGGAGCGCGCGGCAAAAGCAAAACCCAATGAACCGCGTTACATAGCTAGGCTTGGCATGGCTGAATTCTATCTGAAGCACGATTCAAACGCCGAGATGCTTTACAAAAAAGCTCTGCAAATAAATCCTTATGACTATAACACATGGTTCAACTTGGGTGAGCTTTATTTGAGCGTGGCAAACGAAAGCAACTCTTCCTCGGAAGTGCAGCAAAAAACTCATAAGGCTCTTCAGGCTTATTTGAAAACCATAGAAAACGATTCTCTTCATGCAAATGCGAATTATCGTATTGGGCTAATACTAAACGGAAACGGCCAGAATAAAGAAGCTATTAAACATTTAAATATCGCTTTGAATAAAATGCCCCGCGACATTCCTGTTATGCAGCAACTCAGCTCCGCTTACATAAAAATCGGCGATACGGTGCAATCCGTGGGTTATTTAGACACGATTTTGCAGATAGACCCGTTCAATAAAATAGCAGCAAGTGAATTTAATAGAATTGCAAAATTGAGAATGGAAAATACCAAGTGAACCGGAGCTGATATGAAAGGCATAAGCAATGTTACAAAAAGGGATTTAGTGAGCGAGATTTCGTCCAGAACGGGGTTGCCGCAGATTGAAACGAAAAAAATAGTGGAATGTTTTTTGGATTCGATTGCCCGTTCTTTAATTGAAGGAAATAATATTGAAATTCGCGGTTTTGGGCGTTTTAAAATTCGCAGTAGAAGCGGTTATAAAGCACGCAACCCTCGCACCGGCGAATCCATAGAAGTGGAAGCCGGAAAAAAACCGGTATTTGAACCCAGCAAGGAATTGAAAAGGGTGTTGAATAATTCTTAATCAGAAATAAATATTTGCATTTGTTGTCAGCAGTGTTAGGAATATATCTTTGGCATTAAGAGATTTTCCATTATCCTGAGAATTCTTTGGAAAGGCTTTCCCAAAGGGAATTACGAAGGGTTTTTGAATTCCGTATTGCAAAAAAATTTCGCCGAGTTTTATTTTTTTTGTATTTACGCTTATTACCGAAAACACAAGCCCGCTATTTTTAAAATGCAAGGTGTTTATTGAATCAAAAACTTCATCATGGCCGTAAAATTTTCTGTGCTTGTAATGCATATTTCCGTTCATTTCGCCGCCTATTGCAAGCACGCTGCCCAGTTTCAAGCCATAATTCGCAAATCCGGATTCAAAGTTCAAATCTGCAATTCCGTAAACAGCCTTTACGTTCAAAGAGCCGTTTGCATTGTAAAAACTATATGGAAACAAAAAATAACCTTGATTTTGCGCAGTCAATGCACCATCCATTTCCACATTCGCAGAAGCGAAACCCGCAGACAAGTTTAAATAAGTTTTGGGGGTGTATTTGTAAAAAGTGCTGTAAAAATAAAAATCTGAATTAAACAGTTCCGCATTTCTGTTACTCAAAAGTTTTGCGTTGCCAAAATAATAACTTGCACTTAGCAAATGGCTAAAATTATATGACAGGGAAATTTCAAAGCCATTTATATTAGGCAAATCCGGCTTTCCGTAAAAATATTCGAAGTCGCCTTTTTCCCATTTTCCCATTCCGTATAAAAATGAAGGAGTTAAGATGAAAGGCCCCAAATCAAAAGGAAATTCCGCTTGCAGCAGAAAAATTTTCCCTCCATCGCTTATCATTTTTGTGGAATCCCAATCTATAGAGAGCGGATTTTGAAATAAAATTCTGGCATTCCAGTTTATGTTTTGCGATTTATGCTCTATATCAAACATTCGCCCATAATCATAAACAAAATAAGCACCTGCCCTATCGGAGGCAAGTGCTAAATTTGCAAGTAATGCGATTGTTAAGAATGCTTTAAGGATAGTATTTTCCAAAAAGCGTCTTTGCCAGTTCTCCGCCGGGGAGAATATGAACATATTCAAATTCATCGCCAACAACTTGTTTCATAAGCCATGCCCCCGCCTCACCACCACCATCATCACTAGAAAATTTTAAATCCACGCCGTCAACAACTTGTTTTATGTAAGAAATATCCAGTTTCAAGCATAAATCAGAATTGCGATCAAGTTTGGTAGAATAATTGGATTTTGATAACGGTTCATAATTATAATCATAACTATTATAGGTGTATGTGTCGCAAGTTCTTTCGCATATTTCTATGATGTCATCGCCGTCATAATCCCACCAACAATCGTCATAACAATATTCTCTTTCTATAGGGGTTACAACTTCATAACCCCGGTAAAATACCGGTTTTCCACCACTCGTTTCAAATATGTTTTCCAAGGAGAAATAACCTGCTGCAAAGAACTTTCCAAAATCTATGGTGCCAACAACATCGTTTGTTTTTTCTTTAGGCCATTCGCCTTTTGTCGGGTCTTTCGGGATATAGAATTTGCCGCCTTCAATTGCGGCAATGAGCTTGCCAAAACCGCCGTTAATTGTATTGTAGGAGTCCTTAACTTTTTTGGGATAAAGGTCGCTGTTTATAATTGATTCGTAGGATTCCTGCAAGCTCTGTATCGCCTTTTTATAACTCGCCCTTGCGTTATTTATGTTCTTTCCGCCACGAGGTTTCAAAAAGTTATTGTTAAACGGCAAATTTTGCGCCGATACGCCACTAAGTCTAGTTGCAAATGTTTTTTCATCTTTCCAGGTATGTTTTAACCAATTCAGGTCGGTGTTCAAATCGTAAGTTTGCAACCATTCCAAAGAGGCTTTCACCAAAAGCGTGGCAGATAGAACGGCGTTCACTTCCGCCCAACCGATTTCGTCGTCTTTATCAAAAACATCCTCCAAATCAAGTTTTTCTATAAAATAAGGATCCAAGTTAATTCGGTCTTCTTTTTTAGTTTCCAATTTTTTTAGCCGGTTCACGGCTTCATTGTAAGAAGTTCCAAACACACCGTCTATAACCTCATCAAGCAAGCTATTCACGCCGGAAGAATTTTTCTCCAGCAAATTTGCCAAAAGAGATAAAGCCCAAGCTTCGGAACCAAAGACATTGCCGCCTAGCAAGGCTTCATTATAAGCGTCACCTCTAACCCAATCGAGAGTTTTTATGGTGGGTAGGTAGGTATAGGTGTATTTTGGAGTTTTAGACACCAGTACGTAAGAGTCAGTGTAAGAATCGTAATCATAATTGTAATAATAATATCCCTCACCCTGATTTAATTCATACCGTTCCGCCTCTTCCGCATCAAACCAAGATACCCAGTGATTTCTGCTTTCGTCCCAATACCCCCATTCAATATAATCCGGGGTTTTCTCAAGCCAATCTTTGCTAAACAGTGCGTTTAACCTGTTTGGGTATTCAGTGAATCCAAAGTTATTTTTTATTAAGGAGACTACCTTAGGGTCCGTGCTTATTTTTGCCAAATTGGCAAGCACGGAATAAATTATCGCTTTCGTATCATTATTATCTTTTGCGTAAGCAGCATTATAGTAGGCTACCGCTTCATCCCATTTTTCGGCTTCAAGCGATTCTATGCCACTTGCAAAAAGTTGTTCTACGGATTTTCCGCTTGTATCAACATTTACGTCTGGATTACTGGTGTCACCCGGGTTATTACCATCGTCGCTTGAGCAGGAAAAAGTTAAAGCTATGGCAAGCAAAATGCCTACCGTTAAAAAAGCAAGTTTGACATTGTTCATAAGAATCTCCCGATTTGTGTTTATATTAATATAGCTTTTTTTATGACAAATGTCAACCTTTAACTGATAATTATTTTTACAAATGTCAATTTTTTGTCAAAAAATCCTCGCACTCAAGTGCAGCCAAACAGCCGGAACCTGCGGCTATTATGGCTTGCCTATGATGCGGACTTTGAACATCACCGGCGGCAAAAACCCCGGGAATGCTGGTTTTTGTGCTACCAGCTTGTGTAATTATAAATCCCTGTCCGTCAAGTTTCAACTGACCATCCAAGAATTCTGTGTTGGGATTATGTCCAATAGCGTAAAAAAATCCGGAAACTCCGAGTTCTGTTTTTTCGCCGGTCAAAGTATCCTGCAAAGTTACAGATTCCAAGAATTTGCCCCCTTTTAACTCTATAGGAATGCTGTTCCACATAACCTTTATTTTCGGGTTGCTTCTTATTCTTTCCTGCAAAATCGGGCTTGCTCTGAACTTATCTCTGCGATGAATGAGCACAACTTCTTTTGCGAATTTGGCAAGGTGTTCCGCCTCACCCATTGCAGTATCGCCGCCGCCGATAACGGCTATAATTTTATTCCTGAAAATGGGCAGAGCACCATCGCACACCGCGCATGCGGAAATTCCTTTTTGCCAAAATTCCCTGCTGCCGGGTATATTCAAAGTTTTTGCGGTTGCGCCGGTTGCAATTATAACGCTTTTTGTTTCCGCTTTTTCACCGCTTTCCAATGTTAATGTGAATGGGTGTTTTGAGAAGTCCACTGAGCAAACGGTTTCCGTAACTATGCGAACCGAATTTTTCAATGACTGTTCACGCATTTGCGCCATAAGCTCGTTTCCGGTTATTCCGTTTGCAAAGCCGGGGAAGTTCTCTATTGTTCCGGTAGTAGTGAGCTGCCCGCCGGCGGCAATGCCCCCTGCCATAAAACCTTCAAACATAAGCGGCTTTCTATCTGCTCTGCCCAAATAAATCGCAGCGGTATGACCTGCTGGTCCTGAACCTATAATTATTGTTTCTTCGGGCATTTGGCTTAATGTAGAAAAAATATGTCCGGTGTCATATTTCTACATTCCTTCTATGCATCCTCTCTTTGCATTGCCCATAGCTTATATCCTAGGCTCTATTCCAAGCGCAGTCTGGGTTGCAAAAATCTACAAAGGCATAGACATCAGGGAACACGGCAGCAAAAATGCCGGTTTAACAAACGTGTTCAGGGTCTTGGGGTGGAAGCCGGCAATACCGGTTATCTTGGTTGACTTGTCCAAAGGTTTCTTTGCGGTTTATATCGCACTATTATTGAACCATTACGAATGGCTCCCGATTACCGCCGGTTTGCTTGCGATTTTCGGGCATAGCTTCACCTGCATGGCCGGATTTAGAGGAGGCAAGGGTGTTTTAACCGCACTCGGCGTGTTCCTTAGGTTGCAACCTGTGCTTGCACTCACCTGCTTTGCTTTTTGGGGACTTCTGTTTGCTGCGACAAAATATGTCTCTGTGGCGAGTATCGGTGCTTGTGCTTTGCTGGGTGTGCTTGCGACCTTCGGTTATTTTTCTGAAATTTTGCCTGTTTATAAATTGGATATCTATGTTTTGGTTTTGTCCTGGCTGGTATCGGTTTTTGTTATTGTAAAGCATAAGGCAAATATGGTCAGGCTTTGGAACGGCACGGAAAACGGTTTTGGAAAAAAGAGGAAAACATGATAGACGAATTACACGAAGAATGCGGAATAATGGGAATTTTCAACGGCGATAACATAGTCCGTAATCTGGCTACG
>Ga0182466_10020_pt1 | contig 10164 bp, 11 predicted proteins | sample TergutMp193P3_FD_120795 | JGI IMG/M metagenome (GOLD analysis project Ga0182466, IMG submission 120795) | reverse complement strand
CAAGCCTCGGCTGCAGCAACCGCTATAACAAAAATCGGTGCTATTTGCCCGGCCACGCTTTGAAGCGCAGGCAGGCTCTTTGAAAACCCGATAAAGCTCAGGTTTGCGGCATTTATGGCGAGTTCCAAGCCCATAAAGACAAAGAATATGTTTCTTTTGGAAATAACCGTGGCAATGCCGAGGCAAAACAGCACGGCAGCCAGAATTTGAATGTAGAGAGGGGAAATCATGTTGAGTAAAATATAGAAAACTTTCAGGCTTTTACTATATTTGCAAACTTGCGGATAAACCAGTACATATCGCAATGCGGAATAGCCAGCAGGCGCAAAGCCGAAGCCTTGATTTTGGAGGGCAAGGTTTCCGTCAATGGCATTGCGGTTAAAGAACTATCCACACAAATTAAGGAAACAGACCTTGTGGAAATAGACGGTCAAAAAATTTTTCCCGTAAAGCAGCATACCACAATAGCCTTCCACAAACCGCCCGGCGTGATATGTACCGCAACAGACCCGCAAGGCAGAAAAACCATCTACGACTGCTTGCCAAGCGGATTTTCCAACTTGAAGTACATAGGCAGGCTGGATTTGCAAAGCAGGGGTTTAGTTTTGCTCTCCGATGACGGCGAACTTGTTTACAGACTAACCCACCCAAAATACCAAATAGAACGAAGTTACCTCGTATGGACAAGCAGGGAGCTTTCCCGCCGCGCCATGGAAAGCCTCCTAAACGGCATAGATATAGGAGAAGGCGAAATCGGCAAGGTAAAGGACATTTTTTTAGATGACGGCTTTGTAGAACTGGTGCTGACAGAAGGCAAAAACAGGGAAATCCGCAAAATGCTCCACGCTTTGCACTACCACATAGAAGACCTGAAAAGAATCAGCTTCGCAGATATAACGCTCGGCGACTTGGCAGTTGGGGATTACAGGGAAATCGTGGGGGAAGAGTTGAAGGAATTGATGTTGAAAGTAAATTTACTACATTCTACGTAATTATGAAAAACACCCTCACCGAACTGGCAAACGCCCTTAATGCAAATTTGGGCTTGGATTCCTCTGTCGCTTACAGAGTTCTCTCCGAGCGCGGCAAGCGAATGTATTTTCCGCATAAAGGGATTTTGGGGCAAAGCGCCGAAGCCAAAGCCGCAGAAATCAATGCCACAATAGGAACGGCGTTTGAAAATGACGGTACGCCGCTTATGCTGCCTGCCGTAAAAAAATCCCTTACGCTGCCGGAAAAAACCATACATACATCCTTCCTGTACCAACCCAGCTTCGGCAAAGCACCGCTTCGCAAGAAATGGGGTGAAAAAATGGTGCAGAAAAATGCGAATTTGGCTGGCGTTAAATTCAGTGAGCCGGTGGTAACGGCTGCCCTCACCCATGCGCTTTCCATATCCGCAAGCCTGTTCCTGGACCCCGGCGATAACATTATAATCCCCGACTTGTACTGGGACAATTACGATTTGATTTTTTCCGAGAGCTACGGTGCAAACATCAAAACTTTCAACACCTTTATAAACGGAAATTTTGATGTAGCCGCTTTTGCCAAAGCTCTCGAATCCGGCAACGGCAAAAAGATTGTGCTTTTGAATTTTCCCAACAATCCCACCGGCTACACAATCAGGGAAAACGAGGCAAAGGAAATCTGCGAAGTTCTTATATCCTGCGCCGAAAAAGGAAACGATGTTGTTGCAATCCTAGACGATGCCTATTTCGGTTTGGTTTATGAACAGGGCGTATATAAGGAATCCCTGTTCGGGCTTTTGGCTAATGCCAGCAAAAATCTGCTCGCTGTGAAACTTGACGGCCCAACAAAAGAGGATTATGTTTGGGGATTCAGGGTTGGCTTTATCACCTTTGCGTTCAAGGATGCAAGCGATGTTCAACTCAAAGCCCTTGAAGACAAAGCAGCCGGCACGGTTCGTGCCACCATATCCAACGTTGCAAGCCTGTCTCAGGAAATTTTGCTGGAAGCATACAACTGCGAAAGCTACGAAAGCGAAAAGCAGGAAAAATTCAACACCTTAAAGGCCCGCTACGAAAAAATAAAAGAGGTCTTGGCAGCGCACCCCGAATACAGCGAATCCTTTACAGCCATGCCCTTTAACAGCGGCTATTTCATGTGCGTAAAAATAAACGGCGCAGAACCGGAAGCGGTTCGCAAGGAATGCCTGAAAAACCAAAACCTGGGAGTGATAGTCCTTTCCGGCCTTGTCCGCATAGCATTCTCCTCAGTACCGCTGAACAAAATAGAGGAGCTTTTCGAAAGATTGAACAAAGCGGTGAAGGCCGTTAAATGACTAAGTGCAAAAAACAGTTTGAATTCAGCGAAAAGGAAAAAGTTAGAATTCGCGGCTTTAAAAAGGACCCTGTTGGCGACAGGGAAGCGGGGATAGAAAACGGAATTCTGCGAAAATACAAAGGGCGTTTGCTCGTTATGGCAAGCAGCAAGTGCGCTGCGTATTGCAGGTTTTGTTTCAGAAAAAACATGCAGAAAAAAAGCATCCCCGATTTACCGGAAAAGCTGCGAGAAATCCTGAAGAAAGACAAAAGCATAAAAGAGGTAATTCTAAGCGGCGGCGACCCCTTGATGCTCACCAACAACGAATTGCAGGCCTTTTTCAAGGCTATACCCCAATCGTTAAGAATCCGCATCCACAGCCGCATAGCCACAACCCTGCCAGGCCGCTTTACGCCGGCCCTGCAAAACATATTCAAACAACTCGGCAGCCGCCTGATTTTTGTTGCGCATATAAACCACCCGGACGAGTTGAACAAGAAATCGGAGAAGATTTTTTACAATTTGTCAAAATACGGAGTTACGCTTTTGAATCAAAGCGTTCTTCTAAAAGGCATAAACGACAACGTGGAAATTTTGGCGGAACTATCCGAAAAATTATTTTCACAGCGCGTATTGCCGTATTATCTGCACCAGCTTGACAAGGCCCAGGGTACAGCGCATTTTGAAGTCCCGATAAAAAAAGCCAGGGAAATATTCAAAGAACTGAAAGAAACATTGCCGGGTTATCTGGTGCCCAGATTTGTAAGGGAAATTAAGGGTAGAAAATCAAAAGTTTGGATTTCTACATTCTGAAATATGAAAGGTATTCTTTTAGCCGGCGGTGCCGGTTCCCGGCTCTATCCTTTGAGTGCGGTGGCGAGCAAGCAGTTGCAGCCCGTTTATGATAAACCCATAATTTACTACCCGCTCTCCGTACTGATGCTGGGCGGGATAAAAGACATAATGCTGATAAGCACCCCTGCCGATATTCCCCGCTTTCAAAATCTGCTCGGTGACGGAAGTCAATGGGGAATAAATATTCAGTATGCCGTTCAGCCAAAGCCGGAAGGCATTGCACAGGCTTTCCTGATTGCGGATGACTTTATCAAGGGCGAGGCTTGTACCTTGATTTTAGGCGATAACATCTTTTACGGCTCCTTTGATTTATACGGCATAATGGCAGACTCGCAAAACTTCACGGGGGCAAAAATTCTGGGCTATGCGGTAAATGACCCAGAACGCTACGGAGTTGTTGAATTTGACGGTTTCGGCAAGGCTCTTTCTCTTGAAGAAAAACCTGCAAAACCCAAGAGCAGTTATGCGGTGCCGGGCTTGTATGTTTATGATAAGACCGTTCTGGAAAAGGCCAAAGCCTTAAAGCCGAGTGCCCGGGGCGAATTGGAAATCACGGATATTAACAGGGCATATTTGCAGGAAGGGACTCTGTTTGTTAAAAAAATAGGTCGCGGCGTTGCATGGCTTGATACCGGCACCCACGCTTCCCTTTTGGAAGCGAGCAATTTTGTCTATACTTTGGAATCCAGGCAGGGGTTAAAAATCGCCTGTTTGGAGGAGATAGCCGTTGAGCGCGGTTTTGTGCCTTGGGAAAAAATGAAGGAGCATTTGGAAAAAGATATGCCGAAATGCCCTTACAGGGATTATATTTTTAAGAGGTTTGGCTAGTAATACTGTAGTTTATTTTGCATTTTTTAGGTACAAGGGCGGCAATAGTCCATTTGGAATTTTTTACAAAACTATTGACAAAATGCTCTATGCAATCCGCTTCCATTCGGTTTATTTTCGCTTCCGTCTCGCTTGCATTTATAGTATGCCCGTGCCTTAGCACCTGGCGAGCGATGCGGTTTTGGCGGTTGTTTAAAGAATCTCTGGAAAGTTTGTAGGAACCTATTATTCCCTGCTTTGCACGTTCCAATTCGTTTTTTAAGAAGCCGTTTTTTAAAAATAATTTCATCTCCTTGCGAATCAAATCGGTAACACGTTCCAAATTCTGCGGCTCCGTGGCAAATGAAATTTGAAACAGGGAAAGGTTTTTTTGTGCAGCCGTTTTCTGAATGAAATTTTCAAAGGAAGAACTTATGGAATACACAAGCCCGTATTTTTCCCTTATGTTCTGAAATAGTCTGCTTGTAAATCCGTAGCCAAAGACATGATTGAAAATTTGCATGGCCCTTACCTCTTTTGCCGCTAATCCCTCGCAGGAAGTTCCCCACAAAACCGTTGCCTGCTGGACATGCTTTCGCAAAATCGCAGTTCCTGAGCTTGCCCGGTAAACCATATGCGGCTGATCGCCTGCGCTGATTTTTTTCGAAAAAATCCTTTTGCATATCTTCAGCAGTTCGCTATGCTCAACTGCTCCGGCTACGCTCAATAAAACGGGCAGTTCTTCCAAAATGAATTTTTGCCGCTTGCGAATTTCCGAAATCCTCAAATTTCGAACCGAGTTCGAGGTACCGGCTATCGGAAGGGCAAGCGCACAATTTTTAAAATGCACCTTGTGAAAGAAGTCGTATGCAAGCTCTTCCGGATTATCTTCAGCTGCGTTTATCTCCTCTAAAATAACGCTTTTCTCCTTTGCAAAATCCGATGATGCCAATTTTGGTTCCATCGTTAAATCCGCCAAAACGCAAACCGCCGTTTTCAAATGCTCTTTGGCAATGTGAATATAAAAACAGGTAGCATCTCTTGATGTGTAGGCATTCATATTTCCGCCCAAGTCCTCTATCTCTTTTGCAATCTGAAAGGCCGAGCGGTTCTTTGTTCCCTTAAAAACCAAATGTTCGTAAAAATGGCTGAGCCCGCTGTTGCCTGAATTTTCCGAAGCGGAACCCACAGGCAGCCACAAGCCCACGGATACCGAAGAAGCATGCGGTACATAATCCGTTACAATGCTGATTCCGTTTTGCAAAACACTCAGTTGTCTGTTTTCTGTAAATTTGCCGCTATTCATACAGGTTTTTCTTTATTCTCTTTATCTCAAGGTTGAATGGCATTTCCCTTTTCATTTTTGCTTCAACCGATTTACAGGCATAAAGAGCAGTGGAATGGTCCCGGTTAAAATATTTTCCTATGTACTCATAACTTTTCTTTAGCAGGTTTCGCATGAAATACATGGCAATCTGGCGAACCAAAACAGCTTCTTTGCCACCCCGCCCCTTTAGCTTCAAAGTATCAACCGAAATCCCATAGTTGGCAGCCACGGCTTTTATTATGGCTTCCATGGTCAGAATTCTGCGGGAATTTGAAAAATGCTCCTCCAAGATCTCTGCCGCCATCTCTAAATCGGCATTTCTGTTGCTTTGAATAACTTTAAATCTGATGTTGCTGACTATTCCAACCAGGTCACTTGCCGTACCGCTTGTCTTTTCCGCCAGGTGCAGCAAAACGCTTTCGTCTATTTTCAGGTTTATCATGTCGAATTTTTTTCGCAAAATGGCAAGCCTGTCAACCAGGACAGGCGGAAAAATTTGAACGGTTAAACCGCTTGTTAAACGGGAACGGAGCGATTCGTTCAAATTTTCCATGTCGGATATCGGAACCTGCGAAGCCGTAATCACAGGCTTGCCAGCGAGCAACAGAGTATTGAAAATTTGAAGCAACTCGTGCTGCGATTGGGTTTTGCCTTCAATGTTTTGAAAGTCGTCCAGTATAAGCATATCCGTATTGCGGTACCTTGCAGACATCTCCTCTATGGGCGATGGGTTATTCTCTTTTTTTAACAGTATGTTTTTTGCGAACTCTTCGTAAAATTCAAGGGCAGTTGAGCAAATTAATTTCAAGCCGGTTTTTTTTGAATGCAGGGTATTCGCAATTGAATGCAATAAATGGGTTTTTCCCAGCCCGGTTCCGCCTACCAAAACCAGAGGATTGCCGTGAATTTCCCCGGCTTCGGCTGCTGCCTTGCAGGCAGCATAGGCCAGTCTTGAAGATTCTCCTTCCGCAAAGGAGTCAAATCTGTATTGGGGGGATATTTCCATGTGAGAGACATAATTTAGTAAATCGGAATTTCTATATTCCCCCTGTGGATTTTTTTATAAACTTGGTTAATGGAATAGGCTCCTTTTGGTGGGGGGTTGTGTTTTTTTGGGTTGCCTACTTTTTCTGGGGCCGTTTTTTGGATTACCCGGCGGATTTGGAAATACATATTAGAAACGGTAAAGTCTGGCCTTATTTGCCGATGTTTTGGAAAGTCCCCAAAAAAAGGTTTATCCGCATTTTAAACTATTTGCTGTTTTGGATTGGAAACCTGTTAAGTGCCTGCGCTTTGTACTTTCTATTCCCGCATGAAAATCTTATTCTGTTTATAATCGGCATGGCGTTATCCATATTCATAGAGATTAAAATACGCTCTTTTGCCATCAAGGATATTGTTCGCTTGCAGCGGGACAGATATCTTCAAATTTACACTCAGCTTGCAAGCCAGGCCTTAGCCAGAGGCGATGAAATTTCCGATAGCGAACTTTCGTCAAAAACACAATGGCAGCATCAAAACGACCTTAGACTGGCAGATAGGCAGGGAAGGCTTATGGAATTTTTGAAAGGTGAAGCAAAGCTGTAAAAATAATCATGCAACGAGAAAATGCCTGGAAGTATGCAGAAGAAACGCTTGATAAGGTGTCGCGAACCTTTGCCCTTAACATTAAAGTTTTAGGAAAGAATTTGAGGAAGCCTGTTCTGCTGGCATACTTGTATATGCGCATGGCGGATACCATAGAAGATGATACGGATTTGCCGGCTAAGGAAAAGGCGAATTTGCTGAAAAAATTTTCGCAGGCGGTGAATTTAGGCGGAGAAAACATAGATGAATTTGTTAAGGCGTTGCCGCAAAACTGGAAAAACAGCGAAAAGGCGGACTGCGCCTTGTGCTGCAATGCCGCCGCTGTAATTCCTTTGCTCCGGGAATATTCGGAGCCGTTTGCAAACGCCGTAAAAAAAGGCGTTGAAGAAATGTGCAGCGGGATGGCGGAATTTTCCGAGCGGCAGGAGATTAGAACGGACGGCTGGTTTACCATTGAAAGCGAAGCCGATTTGGACAGGTATTGCTATTTTGTAGCGGGGCTTGTCGGCAATATGCTAACCGAACTGTTTTGCATCGGCGGGAAAATTTTTAACGAGAAGCGGCGAAAAAAACTGCGGGAATTATCGGTTTCCTTCGGGCTTGCCTTGCAACTTGTGAATATAATAAAGGATATACGGGAAGACTCTTCCAGAAAAGTCTGCTTTGTGCCCATGGAATTTTGCCGCAAGCACGGCATAAACTCCGTGCAGGATTTTTTTTCACCCGAAACCCCGCAAGAGAGAAAAAATTCCGTCATAGGCGAATTAACCGGAAAAGCGAAAAGGCATTTGCAGGATGCAAAGGATTACATAAAAAACCTGCCTCGCTTTGAATACAGAATGCGTTTGTTCTGTTTGTGGCCAAGTCTGATGGCAGCGGATAATTTGCGTGTTATAAGTGAAGGCGGCAATAAAATAACACGGAAAACGGTGAAAAAAATAATCCGCCGAACAGCAATTTTCGGCTGGAGCAATTTCTGGATTGAAAGGGAATTTTCTAGATTTTTACCATGCTTCGCATTGCAACTTTAATTTTAACCGCATTTTTTTCAATGTCCTGTGCGTCTAATAAACCGGAAACGGAGAGTGATATTGAATATAAAAAGCAGGCTTTGGAGGCAGCGTACGAAAACTTGATTAGCATCTCGGCCAAAACTACTGCGCCGGATAGCGTTTTGCTGCTGCTCACGGACGATTCCCGTTATTGGCTGGAAGGCATTGAGCAGGCCGCCCTTTACGAAGACAGTGCCCTTGTTGAGCAAAGACAGTTTCACGAAATTCTGGTTATTGTCACTTACCGTCTGCTGCTGAGGGAACATGTTTTGTCCGAGTATCCGGATTACAGAATGCTTCGTTTTGCTCTTGGCGAACAGGGGATTTTGCGCAGGTCAAAGGATTTGAAGCTCGGCCCTTTTGAAATAAAAAACGATAGGGGCAGCCGCGGGTTAAGGGAAAGCCCTAAGGTTCCCATTATGATTTTCAAATGGGATGAAATGCGGTGGAAATTCGATTTGCCGGAAAGCATGAAGCTCTTGACAAGGGGGCTTGCCACAATAGGCGTGAAAAAGGACTGGTCTAACTCCAAAACGGCAATTTACTTGCTGCAAAGATACTATCACAATATATTTTTCAGCATAAACGAGAGTTTGCTAAACCCCGTGCCGAGTATTTAGCTTTTTACGGAACGCAAGCACATGGGCAAATTGCCTTGTTGCCTGTGATACGCAACGCATTCGCAACAAAAACCGTTGCGAATGCAGTCTTTGCTTTGGCAAGGACAGCGTCCTTTGTTCTGCTCCCGGTTGGGGCAATCAGCTAATGATGGCATAGGGGCAATATAGAAAATTTTTCGGGAATCTGCGGGAGCAGAGGTTCATTTTTTCCTCAGCGTAATCTGCGAAACCTGCAAGTTATCGGGTAGTTTGCCGCGCAGAAGATTTTTCGCGATTGGTGCCAGAGCAAATTCCGTGGTATCCGTGATCAGGTAAAAGGTTTCGAATTTCGGAGCGTTGTCCAGTTCGTAGGCGTTTTCCAAAGAAACTATTTTCCCCGCTTCAAGTTCCGCCGCTTTGCCGTTGCTCCCGGAAAGATGTATGGTTAAGGTTCCGTTACCGTCCAGGCTCAAGATAACCCCGTAGCATTTTTTTTCTGCGGTGTAGCGCATTTGCAATAAATCGCCTGTAGCCGCTTCGCTGTTGTCAGCCAGTTTTTCGGTGGATTCTGCGGTTTTACGCCAAATTTCCAAACCCGCTTTCAATCCTTTTATTCGGGTCTCGTATTCGTTCACGGCGATGAAATCGTCCGTGACAACGGAGTTCGGGATCACGGTTATCAGTACGGTTGCAGCCATTATCAAGGCCGCACAGGCGGAGAGATATATGCGCCATTTGTTTTTTTGCTCAATCACCGCAAAATTGCGTAGATTAGCGTGCATTTTTTCCGCAGTTTGCTTCGCCGGATATTTTGAGAGCAATTCTTCATTGCTCCTTTTCAACTGCTCAATCCGAGAGCGAAACTCGGCGTTTTCGCTTTCCAGAGCATTGAGGGCAACCATTTCGCTTTCGGGGAGTTCCCCAAGCAAGTAGCGTTCAACTTTCCAATTCTGCGGGGTCATAGAGCCTCCAATTCAATCAGGGTGTTTTTGAGAGCGCGAAGCCTTTTGCGAACCCCCGGAACAGACATTTTTACCTCTTTTGCCACCTCCTCAAGGGTCATGCCGTCTAAAAAGTGCAAAACCGCTATTGTTCTGCTGCTTTCCGGTTGTCTCTTGAAAAGGCGATCTAAAAGGTCTCTGTTTCCTGCCTCATGTTCAATGTCCTCCGCACAGGATATTTGCATAAGCATTTTTTCGCAGCTTATGTTTTCTCCTCTGCGTTTTCTGTCTCTTATGTAGTTCAGGCACATATTTGTAGCCATTCGCCACAAAAGACTGGACGGATAGTCGTCGTTCAGGGAGCTGCGTTTTTCCCAAACCTTGATAAAAACCTCCTGGGCAATATCCGCCGCCGAATTTTCATCGCCGAGCAGCCTTTTGCACCGCCGGAGCACCATCGGCGCATAGCGTATGTAAAGCTGCTGTGCATTTAAGGTCTGGTTCATACCCCTTTAACACCCGAATTGAAGAAAAGTGTTACAAAATTGTTTGGCAATATAGAAATATTTCTATTTTTCAATACCCGTACCCAAATTACTATAGTAAATGCTGATTAACTGGTTTGGGAGTAGGGAATTGGGAGTAGGGAGTAGGAAAAACGCTTAAATTAATGTTTTTTCCACTCCCCACTCCCTACTAGCCACTCCCTACCT
>Ga0182466_11669_pt1 | contig 10193 bp, 10 predicted proteins | sample TergutMp193P3_FD_120795 | JGI IMG/M metagenome (GOLD analysis project Ga0182466, IMG submission 120795) | reverse complement strand
CTAATCCAAGCCTTTGCATCTTCCATTTTTACAAAAGACTTGTATTTAACACCGGCTTTTCCCATAACACGTTTCTCGCAATCCGGCCAGTTGTCGCCAAGCCAATGCGAACCGTCCGAAAATTTTGCTGCATAGATTTTTGGCATAATGGGGGTAATATAGAAAAAAGCCGGATTGATATTTTCTATATTATGTTTCCCGGCATTCTTCACGGAGGCTTGTTTAGTGAAAAAAGACACCACACTATATTTTATCGTAGGCTTGGTTATTGTTGTTGCCTTGATTATTTTGGTTTTTGGCATGTTCTTTTTAAACGATAAAGACCCGCGTGAAACTTATTTGGCCTACTACCTGCGGTTTAGCCAGGTTAGTACCCTGGCCCAAGATGACCCTGTTAAAGTAAATGGCGTTAAATTGGGCAAGGTAAATAGCATCGCTTTGCACAAAAACGGCGTTCTTGTGCAAATTTCCTTGAGAAACGATGTCAAAATTCCAATAGATTCCGAAATCAGGGTGCAGAACATAGGGCTTTTAGGCGAAAGGCAAATCGGCATGATTTTGGGAGATTCCTCCCGAATGTTTTCCACAAGCGATACCATACGAGGCCAATTTGATGCCGGCATAGCTGAGGTTATGGGCATGGCGGGCGAAGTTTTGGATAGCGCAAAAATAATAATGAATATAGCGCACAATTTGCTAGATTCTACCATAGCTACGCAGGATTTCAGGGACAGATTCCACCGTATTCTGGCAAAAGCCGAAAATTTGGAAGACCAGGCCAGCGATTTAATTCAAAGAGCAAATCCTGCGCTGCAAGGTAGTTTAGCAGGTCTATCCGACGCCACTAAAAAGCTAAATGCAATTCTAGACGAAAACAAAGAGCCTTTGAAAAATCTTGTAACAGATGCCAATAGCCTGCTCGACCAAAGCAATGCACTGGTAACCGGAGCCGACACGGCGGTGAAAAGAGTTTTGGTCTTAACCGAAAAACTGGAGTCAAAAAACAACACGCTTGGCATATTATTAAACGATCGTAAACTGCATGATGATTTATCAACAACCATCCATTCTGCGGACAGCCTTTTCCGATTGATTATCAGGGATGGGCTGGACGTCAACATAGATTTCTTTTAGGGTTAACCCGTGATAAGTTGCAAACTCATAGTACAAAACTCGCTTGGCATTCATGTAAGACCTGCCGGGCATATAGTCAATATCGCAAGCTCTGCGCAAAGCTCCGTTGAGCTTGTATATTCCGGTCAAAAGGTAAATGCAAAATCCATTTTGAATTTGATGATGCTGGTGATTGAACCGGGGTCGGAGGTTGAATTTTTAATAAACGGTTCGGATGAACGAAAAGTTGCGGATGAATTAACGGAGTTGTTCAATAACAAGTTCTATGAAGATGCCTCATAATACCAAGCAAAGAAAAATGTTCGTTGGGAAAGCCGCTTCCCCCGGCTATGTTATAGCAAAAACAAAGCTGATTGTTCGCCAAAAATTTACGGTTTCTCCGCTCAAAATTCCAAAAGAGAGCACGGCAAACCAGATTGAATTTTTTCACAGAGGGATTTCGCAGGTAAAAAGAGAAATTTCGAACCTGCGGGATTTAACCATCCAAATGGCGGGCAAAGAGGAAGCGCAAATTTTTGATTCTCACCTAATGATTTTGCAAGATCCCTCATTGATAGATAGCGTTATTTCCCTGATAAAAAGCGAACAATGGAATGCTGCCTATGCTTTCCATATTTTCATGCAAAAACTGATAAAGAATTTTGAAAACAGCAAGGGAATTTTTAAAGATCGCGCACTGGACCTTAGGGATATTTACAATCGCATGCTTTTGCATTTAAACAGCGGCGATAATAATTCCGTGCTGCAGGAAGAAATTAAGGAAGGCGTTGTGCTTGCGGGATTTTCCATTGGCCCTAATATGCTCATGAACTTTGACAAGGGAAGAATACTTGGGCTTGCCATAGATTCCGGTAGCGCAACAAGCCATGTATCAATACTTGCGCGCTCAATGCAGATACCGGCAGTGCTGGGTTTTGGAAATTTATCCGAATCAATCAATACGGGCGATCTGCTTATACTTGACGGAACCAACGGAATAGTTATAGTCAATCCGGATGAAAACGACATAAGCAAGTATAAAAAGCAAATAGAAATTTTTCAAAACCAGAAATTGGAACTTTTTACCATGAGGGACCTAGAGCCTATAACCATGGATGGGAAGTATATAAGATTGAGCGCGAATATAGAGAGATATGAAGAAGCTAGCGAAATAACGTCTTTCGGAGCAACGGGCATTGGGCTTTACCGCTCGGAATATCTTTACTTTGGGCGAGATTTCTTGCCTACAAGGAGCGAACAGGCAGAAACTTACCGCAAAGTCACTCATCAGCTGGATCCATTGCCGGTCACCATAAGGACGCTTGATGCCGGCGGCGATAAAATGCTCTCTTTGGTAAATATGGAAAACGAGCCAAATCCGTTTATGGGCTGGCGCTCAATCAGGCTTTGCTTGGATCGCAAGGATATTTTCAAGGAGCAGATGAAAGCCCTTATAGAAGCCGGAGATAGAGGCAACTTGAAGGTAATGTTTCCGATGATTTCCAATTTGAGCGAAATAGAGAGAGCGAAAGAAGTTTACAATGACTGCTGCATGGAATTAAAGACTGAGGGATTTTCTATTCCCAAAATAGAGTTAGGCGCAATGATTGAGATACCCTCAGCCGTCATGATCATAGAGGAAATTGCAAAAAGAGTTGATTTTCTGAGCATAGGCACAAATGATTTAATTCAATTCACGCTGGCCGTGGACAGGTCTAATGGAAAAATCGCCTCCATGTACGAACCGCATCATCCGGCGGTTTTGAGGTCTATAAAAATGATAGTAGATGCTGCTCACAAGGAAGGCATTTCTGTGAGCGTGTGCGGCGAGATGGCTTCGGACCCTCTTAGCACCTTATTATTATTGGGGCTTGGCGTGGACGAATTCTCCATGGTATCTTGGTGCATTATGGAGTGCAAAAAAATAATACGTTCCGTAAACTACGATGAGGCAAGAGCTATCTCATCCGAAGCCCTGAAATTTTCCGATACGAACAGCATAAACAATTTTTTGCGTAAAAAGTATTCTCAAAAAATAAAAAATCTTGGAATTTCAAGTTTCATAATCACCAAGGATTTTTCCGACAGCGACCGTGCCCTTGTACGGGTGGATGGGCAAATTGAGAAAGTAAATGTATAGCTATCGCATTTTTCTATATTATTTACCAGTTTAAAAGAGGAATTTAACATGTTTGGATTGTTTTCCTGCGATATAGGTATAGACCTGGGCACCGCTAATACTTTGGTTCATGTGGCGGGCAAAGGCATTGTTATTAACGAGCCTACCGTTGTCGCTGTGGATAGGAAAAGCGAAAGGGTTACATACATAGGCGCAGAAGCCAAGAAAATGCTGGGACGCACCCCGGATGAAATCGTTGCCGTGCGCCCGATGAAAGACGGTGTTATCGCGGATTACCATCTGGTGGAAGCCTTGCTTCAATACTTTATAAGCCGGGTTCAAAGGTACCCGTTGTTTCTGGTCAAGCCTAGAGTCGTGGTAGGTGTTCCGTCAGGAATAACAGAGGTAGAGAAAAGAGCGGTTCTGGACGCTACAAGGGCGGCAGGAGCCAGGGAAGTTCATTTGGTTGCAGAGCCCATGGCTACGGCTATAGGCATGCAAATTCCCGTTGCCGAACCATCCGGGCATATGGTTATAGATTGTGGCGGCGGAACTTCGGAAGTTGCGGTGATTTCGCTTGGCGGCTTGGTTTGCAAAGCTTCCGTGCGGGTAGGCGGCGATAAAATGGATAGCGCCATTGTGAGTTATTTGCGGCGCACCCACGGGCTTTTGATAGGCGAATCCATGGCGGAAGATGTTAAAAAGAAAATCGGTTCCGCATATCCATTGGAAAAGGAGCTTGAAATGGAGGTTAAGGGTAGAGACCTTGCAGCCGGCATTCCGCGCACAATAGTTGTGAAAAGCGAAGAAATAAGAGATGCCTTGAGCGAATCGGTTCTGCAAATTGTTGAAGCGGTTAAAAAGGCTTTGGAGAGCTGCCCACCGGAGCTCTCCGCAGATATTTTAGATAAGGGCATAATAATGGCCGGAGGCACAAGCCAGTTGATGGGTTTGGATGCGAGGCTCCGCCACGAAACCGGGCTTCCCGTAAGCGTTATAGACGATGCTCCTTTATGCGTATGCAAAGGCACTGCCAGAATTTTGGAAAGCCTGGATTATTATCGAAATTGCAAAGTTCTTATGGCATCTTCCGTGTAATGAAGTTATTTCGCTATATAGTTAGAATATGCAAATGGGCACGCGGATCGGTTGTGTTTGCGGTGTTTGTCGCTCTTTCTCTATATATGCAGTTCATACAGGTGAAACACAAACAGAACATTATAGATTTTCTCCTTTCAAGCGCTTTTTATTTGCCGCAGTCTGCGATTTCATCCGTTAAGCAATTTGGCAATCTCAGCAGGGAAAATACTCTTTTGAAAAAAGAAAATGCAAAGCTAAAACTGGAAGTGGATTTAACAAAGGAATATGCTATTGAAAACGAACGGTTAAAAAAGCTTTTGCTTTTTGAATCTCACTGGAACTATCCTATTTTCTTAACGCAGATAATAGGGTATAATCCGGGACCTTACATGACAACGGTTGTAGTGAACAGCGGAACGTCGGATTCCATTTTTTACGGAATGCCGGTATTCACTACTAATGGCTTGGTGGGCAAAATTTCCAAAGTGTTTCCGGGGTATTCAATGGTACAGCTTCTTTCCGACCCGAACTCAAGAACCTCTGTAATATCGCAGCGTTCCAGAGTGCTGGGAACTGTGTTTTCAAGAGACGACGGAAATATGCAAGTTAAAGTTTCCAGTTATGCGGATTTGGTTCCGGGCGATACGCTTGTAACTTCCGGGCTTGGCGGAATTTATCCAAAGGGCATTCCTGTTGGCGTTGTGAGCAAACTGGAGAAAAACGATTCGGAAATTTTGAATTACGGAAGCATTGAATTGCTGCAACACATAGAGTCTTTGGAAGAAGTTTTTATTATTCGCAAAAACATGGACTGGATTGCGTGGAAGGTAGAATAACATGCTTAAATTCATCTTCTACTTGTTCCTGTTTTTTGTGGCGGTTATTTTGCAAACGCTTATTGTTCCGCATATTGAAATAATGAATGCGCAGCCGTCTTTCCTTTTGATTTTAACGGTTATAATCGCGCTCAAGCAGGGTTCTCTTGCCGGTTGCTTTATAGGCTTTATATCGGGCTTGCTTTGCGATGTTTATGCACCGGTTGAGTGGCTGGGCGCTTCTTCGCTTGCTTATTGCACAGTTGGCTTTGCCGTGGGGCAAATTGAAGAGAGTTTTATAAATTTGAATTTGTTTCCGAAAATAATTGTTCTGGCTTTAGCCGACTTTTTAAAAGATGCGATATATTATTTTTCCATAGGAAAAACGACTGTTGATATTTCGTATGCAATAATTTCCATTTCCGTTCCCAATGCCATTTATACCGTTATTCTGGGAGCTATTTGTTTTTATCTTTTCTCTCTGAAAGCTGAAAAGAAAATAGAAATGTACAAGCAGGGGTTATAATGCTTTCCCATTCGCAGCAACAGGAAGACATTAGACAGGAAATGAATTTGAAAACACTTGTGTTTGTGTTTGCAATTGCGGTATTTTTTTTGATTTTGATTTTAAGACTTTTGCAGTTGCAACATTTTGAATACGAAAAGAACATGAAAAAAGCCGAGGAAAACCGTATTCGCAAGGTTGATATAAAAGCAAATAGAGGATATATTCTGGACCGCAACGGAGTGGTTTTGGTTCGCAACAGGCCTTCTTACCAAATATCGCTCCTGTACAACCAGCTAAAAACCAAGGAAATCCGGGATTCTGTTTTCAATAGACTTTTGAGAATAACCGATAGCGATGGAAAACGTTTGCTGGATTCCGCCTCGCTTGCCTTTTCCTTTGAAAGAGGCCGGTGGCAAAAGTTCAAATTCCAAAGGCTCATAGAAGATGCCGCTCTCGAAATTGTCGCCATTTTTGAGGAACGCGGAGAAGAATTGCCCGGCATTGAAATTCTGGTTGAATCGCGCAGAGATTACCCCTTTGGTTCATATGGCGCCCACATATTCGGCTATACCAGCGAGATATCCGAACAAGAATTGGAATTGCCGGAAAATTCCCACTATATTATGGGCGACCGAATCGGCAAAAAGGGACTGGAACTGAGTTACGAAAGGGAGTTCAGAGGCGAAAACGGGTTGAGATATGTAGAGGTCAATGCGCTTGGGCGCGAAATGGGGTCTGTGGCGGGAATGCCGTTCATTAAACCTGTTTCCGGCAATTCTATTGTAACCACAATAGACTGGCAGTTGCAGCAGGTAGCCGAAACTGCAATTCCAGAGGAATTAAAGGGAGCCATTGTTGTACTCAATCCTCAAAACGGCGAAATTTATGCAATGGTGAGCAGGCCGCCGCTGGATCCAAATATATTCTCTTTGGAAAAAAGGGAACTTCACAAGGCGTGGGCCTCTGTTGCTCTGGATACTGCAAAACCGCTGACAAATCGCGCCATAAGCGGACTGTACCCGCCAGCATCCGTTTTTAAGGTAATCACTGCGGCTGCCGGTTTGGAAAACCACGTGATCACGGAGCATACCAAATATAAAACCTGTTTGGGAGGATTTCGTTTTGGAAACAGATACGCAAAATGCTGGCGTGGGGGGGGGCATGGAGTAATGAATGTGATTGGAGCGTTAAGGGAATCTTGCGATGTATTTTTTTATCAGGCAGGGCTGGACATAGGCAGCAGGAGAATCGGCGAAATGGGTAGGCGCTTTGGCCTTGGTTCTGCGCTGGGCGTAGACATACCCGGCGAACGTTCCGGGCTTTTAATAGACTCCGCATCTTATGAAAAATGGTTTGAAAAAAAAGGCTGGAAATGGAACCAGGGCGAAATTTTAAATATTGCGATCGGGCAGGGTGCGCTCTTAGTTACTCCTTTGCAGCAAACGGCGATGGTCGGTGCATTGGCAGGGGGCAAGGGTTTGTACAAGCCTCATTTTTTAAAAGAGATAAGAAGCCCGGAAGGAGAGTTGATTAAAAAAAACGAACCGGAAAAAATAGGCAATGGAAACGTATCGGAACATACGAGAGAAATTATACTCAAGGGATTGGATGAGGTTGTAAATTCTTTACGTGGTACGGGGCGTCGCGCAATTGTCCCCGGTATTAAGGTTGGCGGCAAAACCGGCAGCGCGGAAAATCCGCATGGCGATAAAACGCACGCATGGTTTATAGCCGTAGCGCCTATTGAGGCACCCGAAATCGCCGTGGGCGTGATTTTGGAAAATGCTGGCGGCGGCGGCGCTATGGCCGCTCCAATAGCGCAAAAAATTTTATATGCCTATTTTTATCCGGATTCTTTGAAAACGGCAGAGGAGGAGGCAGAATGAAAAGATTGGACTGGCTTTTCATGACTTCGTTTCTAATCCTTATAGGAATAGGGATTGTGCTCGTGTATTCTGCAACCGGCAAGAGTGATTTGATCTGGTACAAAACGGAGTGGTTTAAACAGATAATACATTTTGCAATAGGTTCCTTAATTATGGTTATTATAGTTTTGCTGCCTGCCAAATCCTGGAAAAATATCGCATGGATTGCTTACATCGTTTCTATTATAAGTCTGTTTATTGTTATGAATTCGGGGCATATCTCAAAAGGAGCCGGCCGCTGGCTGGACATCGCAGGATTTAGATTTCAGCCATCGGAATTTGCCAAAATCGCATATTTGCTGATAAGTTCTCTCTGGCTCTCAAAAAATAGAGTTAATATCATGCAGCCAAAAACTCTGGTTGTTCCCGGATTGTTATTCATAATTCCGTTTTTGCTGGTTCTTAAGCAACCGAATTTGAGCACGGCTTTGGTTTTTACCGCCATGACGCTTGTGCATTTTTACTGGGCGGGATTCAGGCTTGTTGATTTATTTTTATTTGTTAGTCCTGTTGCAAGCATTATACTTTCTTCGGTTTCTACCCTTTACTGGAATTTATTAATTATATGCGTATTCTTTATTTCCATAAAATTCAGATTTCCGCTGTGGCTTATAATTTTGGTAATGACTTTTGACATAGGTTCGGGTTATGTTAGCCAAATGGCTTGGAACTCCATGGAAGAACATCAGCGGAGCCGTATTTTAACATTTATAGACCCCATGCGCGATCCAAAAGGCGAAGGTTATCAAGTTATACAATCTCAAGTGGCCATAGGAAGCGGCGGTATGTTCGGCAAGGGTTTTGGCGAAGGTTCGCAGACCAATCTCGCGTTCTTGCCGGAAGAACATACGGATTTTATATTCAGCGTTTTAGGCGAGCAGTTTGGCTTTGCGGGAACATTTGTGGTTTTGGCGCTGTTTTTCATTTTGCTTTGGCGAGGCATAATGATATGCAGGCTGTATTCAGACAGTTTTGTGAATTTGGTGGTTGCGGGAGCGTGTTCAATTTTATTTTTCCACGTATTTGTAAATGTAGCGATGACTATCGGCTTTATGCCGGTCACCGGATTGCCTTTGCCGTTTTTATCTTACGGCGGTTCATTTGTTATAACCTGCATGATTTTGATTGGCCTGTTACTAAATATGCGGCTGAAAGGGAAGGATATTTAATTCTGCGAATAAACCAATACATATCGCAGTGCGGTATAGCCAGCAGACGCAAGGCCGAAGCCTTGGTTTTGGATGGCAGGGTTTCCGTTAATGGCACTGCGGTTAAAGAACTCTCCACGCAAATTAATGAAACGGATATTGTAGAAATAGACGGGCAAAAAATTTTCCCTGCAAAACGGCATACCACAATAGCCTTCCACAAACCGCCCGGCGTAATATGCACGGCAACAGACCCTCAAGGAAGAAAAACCATCTACGACTGCTTGCCAAGCGGCTTTTCCAGCTTGAAGTACATAGGCAGGCTGGACCTGCAAAGCAGAGGCTTGGTTTTGCTCTCCGATGACGGCGAACTCGTTTACAGGCTAATCCATCCAAAATACCAAATAGAACGAAGCTACCTTGTCTGGACAAGCCGGAACCTTTCCCGTCGCGCTATGGAAAGTCTTTTGAATGGCATAGACATAGGAGACAACGAAATTGGCAAAGTAAAAGACATCTTTTTAGACGACGGCTTCGTAGAATTGGTGCTAACAGAAGGCAAAAACAGGGAAATCCGCAAAATGCTCCACGCTTTGCGCTATCACATAGAGGATTTAAAACGAATCAGCTTTGGAAATATTGCATTGGGTGATTTGGCTGTAGGAGATTACAGGGAGGTTGCAGGGGAAGAGCTGGAGGGGTTGAAGCAGTTGGTTTGCTTTCCATTTCCTTTGCCGCAGAGCAAAAGCTAGCAAGCATGGATGTGGCAGCGGAACGAATGGGGGCAGGGTCCAGGGAACTCGCTAAGGGTAATGCTGCGGTTGCGGATACTGCTGTTTTTTTCGCTGCTTATTGGAATCCCGGAATGCTGGCTTTCAGAAAAGATTTAGCCGCAGCCCTGCATGCAGAAGATCGCAGTTTAGACCGAGTAGGCGGTTCATTCGGAATTGAAGGCGGCGCAGGCAGCAGAATGGGCGTTGGAACGTCTGTTCTTTTTAGGGAAGGCAACGACGATCAGGAAGTGCTGGGTTATGCCGGCTTGGGATACAGACTTAATAAAGCAAATGGAATAGGAATTTCGCTTTCCGCAGTTTACGAGAATGAATATCAAAGCCCCCTTTCCTTTGATTTGGGCTGGTTCAAATTTTGGAATGAAAAATGGCAAAGCGGATAGACTACGCCTTTATGTACGAATGGGATACGGATTTGCTAAACCCGCTATCGCTTACTCTCAGAATGAAATTCTAATATCCGCAAAATTTTTAAACTGCGCCATAACGGCGCAAACAACTACCCCAACTTAATCCTCGGGTCAATAAACCCGTAAAGCAAATCGCTGAACAACCGCCCAAGCATAGCCATAAAACACGAAAGCACAATTATGCCCAAAACCACATTGTAATCCCTGTGAACCATTGCATTGTAATACAAAAGCCCCATGCCGTCTATGTCAAAAACCTTTTCAATCAAAAGCGCACCGGCAAA
>Ga0182466_16310_pt1 | contig 10253 bp, 11 predicted proteins | sample TergutMp193P3_FD_120795 | JGI IMG/M metagenome (GOLD analysis project Ga0182466, IMG submission 120795) | reverse complement strand
GACGCAACGCCAGCGTTATCGCCGTTATTCACTCCCGCTATCACCAGGTCAAATTTTAAATCCTTGTAAATATGCTTCAAAGCGAATTTCATGCAGTCGGCTGGGGTGCCGTCCACCCAAAAAGCTTCACAAGGAAAATTTTCCACAGGTGCATAATGCAGCGAACGGTAATAGGAAAAGCTGTGACCAACGCCGCTTTGCTCATTCTGCGGTGCAACAACTTTCAGATTTGCATACTCGGATGCCGACATCACAAGAGCCATCAGATTTGAAGCTGTAATGCCGTCATCGTTTGTTATTAGAATATTCATTTAAAAGGTAAAATAGAATTTTTTTGAAAGCCGGTTTAAGAAAACGAGTTATACAGCTTTTTTATCCTCAACGCTCACCAGATAACCAAGCCCGTACTGGACACCGTTTACGGTCAGTGAGGCACCGCCCGAATTGAAGCTAACTCCGCTTACCGTGCCTTCCTGATAAGCATAACCTACGGTTTTGCTGTTTATGCCCGTCACTTCAACCGTGTATTTGCCTCCCAAGCACTGAGTGTTGGCTTCACGGTTCCAACCGTCCCATTTTATGGTTGTATCTCCGCCCTTGCTATCTTCAAGCGAAAAACCGATTTCGGCGACAACATCTCCTTCTTCATTCTTGATAATAACATTACCCTGGCTATATCCTTCCAAAACGTGAATGTTAAATTCCTTTTCAGATAAGCCCTTGTGCTGAAAGGTGGTTTCCATAACCCTGACTTCCTTGCCCAGGAGCGGAGTAGCGCTAGCATTGGTTATGCTTTGAGCCTGCAAAGTCTGCATATCCATAAAAGCCTGCATGTTGGCGGACAACTGGGAAATTGCAGAAGTTGAATTTTGCGTAAACTCCAGTTGCGAGAACTGTGCGAGTTGCGCTACAAATTCGGTGTCCTGAGCGGGGTTGAGCGGGTCCTGGTATTTTAGCTGGGCTACGAGCAGATTCAAAAACTGGTCTTTGCCCATTTCGCTTCCCTTCGTTTTGAAAAGAGATGTGTTGCCTTCACTGACAACATTGTCAACAACCTCGCCGTTTTCAACCGTGCGGGATACCGTGCGAGCCGAGGGTTTGTTGGTGTAACCGGATAAACTGGAATTGTCTATGGTGGACATGATTTTTTCTCCTATGCTAAATATTCCATTGTGTTGTAGCCAAGCCGTCTGCCGGTATCTGCGTTTGCATCTTTTGCAACGGAAATCGCCAGGTGCGATTCCCTGCCGCGGTGATGCCTGCGACTGCCGCGTTTTTGCTCTTGCTGTTCCCGTCTTTCTTCCAAAGACCAGGCATCTTGCCTGTCTTTCTGCTCAACGGAAACTTCCAGACGTTCCAGCGTTATTCCCTGTTTTTCCAAACCCTCGCGCAAAAACCCTATATGATTCTCCAAAGCCTGCTGCGCAGTTGGGCTTTCAACCCTGGCGTGAACCTGCATTTCGCTGTGGTTCAAAATAATACGCAAATCCAACTGCCCCAAGTGCTCAGGGCGAAGCTGTATTGTAAACCTCTGTTCGCCCGTGGGCGTTGTGATGAATTTTGCTTGAGCTACAACCTGACGAATGACCTCAAATTCATTTATACGTTCCTGCATTTTTAGCATATTTCCGGTTACCGGAGAACTATGCAGTTTTTCACCTGTTTTTGGATTTATCAGCTCTATTTTCAAGTTGCTGCCTTCCCAGACCGCCCGAACTTCGGGTTGAACCTGTTTTTCTTCCCCTTGTTTATTGAGCTTATTTTTCACAGGTTCAAGCTTTGCAAGCTCGGATTCGTCGTCTTTTTTGGAAGTTCTGGAAGATAAATCCGTAAAATTTTCTTTACCGGGAATTTCCGCTTTTTGTTCGGTGTTTAAAACCTCTTTTAATTTTTTAGCCATTTCCTTTGCATCGGTAATTTGCCTGAGCATTGAAAGTATTTCTTCTTTTTTTGGTTCATCTCCGTTTTTAACGCATTCCCAAAGTTCCTTCAAAGTTTCTTCTAAAAAATTGAGTCCTTTTTTTTCTTCTATAACTCTCAAAGCTTCAAAATGCGGGTTTACAAACACATCCAAATCAAAATCGTCCGAGTCAATCAAACCCTGTTTCAGCAGGTCATCTATAAACTCGTAAAATTCATCTTCCTCTGGAGACTTAATTCCCAGCATTGTCAAAAAATACAATTTTACAAGATTTACAGGAGGCGATTTTTCTTCTTCTGTTTCTGTTTGCTCGGTTTTCATTTTTGTTTGAGTTATTTTTGTTTCCGGCTGCGGCATTTCTGTTACCGGTTGCGGAGTTTCCGTTTTCGGCTGCGGTGTTTCTATTGCCAACTCCGGCTGCGTTATTTCCGTTTTCGGTTGCGGCATTTCTGTCACCGGTTGGGGAGTTTCCGTTTTCGGCTGCGGCATTTCTGTCACCGGTTGGGGAGTTTCCGTTTTCGGCTGCGGTATTTCTGTCACCGGTTGGGGAGTTTCCGTTTTCAGTTGCGGTATTTCTATTGCCAACTCCGGTTGCGGAGTTTCCGTTTCCGGCTGCATTATTTCCATTACCGGCTGCGGTGTTTCCGTTTCCGGCTGTGCTATTTGTTCATATCCCAATATAGCTTTAATTTCTTCAAGGTAGCTTTCCAGTTCGGCTTTCTGCGTTTCAATGGGTGTTTCCGCTATGTATTTTGGGTCAATAAATTTCATCAAATTGGATAAAATTTGCATTGCTTCCGAAGATTCCGAATCGGTATTGGAGTCGACATTGCCATCCTGCGTGAAAAACTCGTGTTTCTTAATAAAATTTGTTATAGTTTCAAATGCTTTTGCTCCGGCTTCCTCGCCGAGTATCACCTGTAATTGCGCCAGCACTTCATTTGATTTATGATTTTTGGAAAATTCGGAAACTGCTTCTGAGAATGTTTCGCCGTTTTCTGCAAATAGCATTTTCCCTGTGGCTTCAAGCATTTTCGAAGCGGTTTCAAATTCCTGCTGGGTTATTGGTATTTTACATGCCGACTGTAAAAACTCCTCAAAATTGCCTGACGCTATTTGGCAGGAACCGAAAAAGGAGCCTGCCCCCGAAACTTCGGCGGCAACCGATGCTGGTATTATTGACATTTGATCCATATTAAACCTCTAGGCTACGCGTTTTCTGGCAGCTATTACAATCAAATTTTCTAATTCGCTTTGTTCAACCGGGTTTGCATTTTTTTCGGGATACCCGATAACAAGAATGGAAAACAACTCCCTAGCTTCGTTTCTCAAACTGTTCAAAAGCCAGGGTAGAGTGGAATCTTCGGGATTTTTCAATGCCATTTCCAATTCTCTCGGAGTTATCATTTTTGTTCTCAATAAATCCGTTGCCAAATTCAAAAATTTTTCCCGGTCAAAATAATATTTAATTTCATAAGTTTTTTCATTATCCGACAATTCCTCCATTTGTTCCAAGGCAATTTCCAGCCTTTCCAAGAGCAATAGAGTTAAACTCTCAAAATCATTTTTATGCCAGTCAATGGTATTAGCCTGCACGGAAAAAGTGCCCTTTTCGAGCAATTTTACCACTCGCTCAAATACTTCTGCATCTTTGCCGAGTATTTGCTGTAACTGCGTTAAAACCTCGCTTTTCATAATCCTTTCTCCTTCCATCCTAAAATTCTTGTAATTGAAGCGGCTTTTTTGGTGTTCAATGCGCCTATTGCCGCCAAAAGTTTGCCTTGCATACGGGAGTCCGGAACTCTTTTTATTATACGAGCAACGGAATCATCGTCCATATTCATCAAAATGGGAGCTGCCTCAACGGGCTTCATAGCGGCATAAACCTGCGCCAGCTCTTCAATTTTTTGGTCGGAGAGGATTTTGGATTCTCCTACTCTTTTATCTATCTCTTTTCTGTTTTGGTCGATTTTCGCCAGATTTTGGCTGGTTTCCAGTTTTAAAAGCTCTAAACGTGCGGCTTCTTCTTTAATTAGCTTCTGTTTTTCTTCCAATTCCGCCGCTAACTGGCGGTTTGCCTCGTATAATTTGCTCTGCTCAAAATCTTGGGCCTCTTGTTCCGGTGTATGTCTCTCTAAATAACCGGCAATTTTCTTTTTGGTTTCATCGCTCATGCTGCCGACCTCCAGCTTTGCTGTTCCGGTTGCGAGCAAAACCGTAAAGAAAACAACAGGGAAAAGCAGCAGCGAAACCACGCCCACACCTATCAAATCTCTTGCTCTTATATCCATACAGGCATAAGGAGCAAAAACCGTGCCATTTTTTCATCAGCTTCTTTTTCCTCAAACACGGTGCCTATTTTGAATATTGCTAAATTATGTGTTATGAAACTCTATTTTCAGATTCTTACGGTAACCGTAAGGACTTCTTTTGCAATTGCATTTTCGGCAATATCGGCTTTTGCAGAGGATTATTGCGGCATGATAGATGTGCCAAGTATTTGGACTAAAGATAAATCACCCTATCGCATAACCGGTGATATTCAAATTTCTCCGGCGGCAAGGCTCACCATAGAAGCTGGAGTTGAAGTGCTCATTGTACCCGGCGAAACATGCGGAGAAACAAAACAGCGCGATTGGTCTGATTCCACTTATGTAAGTATAAAAGTATCCGGCTCGCTGATAATAAAAGGCACGGCAAAAGAACCGGTGCGAATTTTACCGGAAAATCACGTTCCAGGTAAAATACAATGGGATGGAATAAGGCTATCTCTAAAAGAAAGAGGTGCAATAAGTATAGAATATATGCACATAATGGGTGCGAATAAGGCTATAAACACTTCTTTGAGCCGGTTTAATATTGGAAATTCACTTTTCATAGGTAACAGCACGGGAATTTGGCTTGAAGATGAAGCCGATCTGGCTATTTACAACTGCGTTTTCACCGAAAATTTGAGTGCAGGTATTTATATAAGTAATTCACGCCCATCAATTGCCGCTAATATATTCTACAAAAATTTGAATTTTGGAATATGGTCGGACTCAAGGCCAAGTCCACGCATAAGAAACAACTTGTTCTTTGCAAATTCAGACGCAGATTGCCGTTTTTGCCCCGTGGGAATTTCGAAAATAATCAAAAACGAAGATAGCCATGTTCCCGTAGACAAATTCGGAAATATATATTCCGACCCGATTTTTGCAGGCAGTGAAAAAGAAGAAAGCATGATGAAAAAAGACCTTAACCTGCCGACTCCCATGAAAGAAATTAAGGATACAGCTTTACATAAAATATATGAAAAAGCGCAAGGCGTACCGTCTGCGGCAAACCCTCGCCAAGAAGATTTGCCATTCAGTCTCTCTAAATATTCTCCAGCCATAAATGCAGCTCCAAGAACGGATTTTTTTAAAAACGTGGACGATAGCCAAGGCGATATTGGGCTTTACGGCGGAAAAACCGGCAGGTTTAACATACAAATCAACATGTGATTTTATGACCAGATATGAACCTAATTTTTTCGTTCCATGCGATGCTTTGAGAAACACCGCTCTTGACCCTGTTTTATGCAGGGATGAACCGTTGGAGGCTGGTGCTTTGGCTGTGAATTTCCTGAATGAATTTTTAAGCCAAGAACAAAAGGATGTAATTATTTTGGATGAAAACAAGGTTAAAATTTTGCCGGGCAAATTGCAGGAAAAGGTGAAAATCGCCGCTTTAAGCAATGGTACCCTTATATTAAAAACAAACTCATCCGTTTGGCGCGCAGAAACTGCTGCCGTGAAAACAAGCATTGCAGCAGCCTGCAATAAGATTTTAGGCAGGGTGGCGGTGAAAACGGTTAGAGTAGGATAGCGTTCTTCGCAACTGTTTTGTTTTTCGCAATCTTAGACCTTGCAACGCCGGCTGTCTGCTGATCGCCCAAAAATATGCGAATTACTCGAATGTTCTCTTTTGCTTCCGGTATTTTTACCTTTTCAAATAAATTTACCCTTTGGCTTGTGGTGCGAAGTTCTTCGCTTAAAAGGCGAAACTGTTCTTCTATAACCCTGCGTTCCAAACGCAATAAAATTAAGCGTTCCAAAATGCGAATACCCGAATCTATCCATACAGGGGTGTCGAATAAATCGGGAACGTTGCGTTCAAAAATCACATCTTCAAAGACAGGAATTGTAACACCGGCAATATTCCCTTCACCTACGCGAATTTTTACAACTTTAAGGTAATTGCTCCATTCAATAGGTTCTGTGAATAGCTTTATCCAACTGCTGATTTCAGTCAACAGGGCTTGCTCTTCCTGCCTTTTTGATTCAACCCTTGACTGCAAACCCCTGATTTCCATTTGGAGTTGCTGTTTTTTCAATTGCAACGTGGGCAAATAGCGCTGAAACCTTTTCAGCGAGTCCCGCTCTGCCTTTAGCGCGTTTTTTGTGAGTTTAACTTTTGCCATTGGGGGTAAAATAGAAAAATTTAGAGCCGAAAAGGTTCATAAAGCTATTCCTCTAAGCGCGCTTTTTCTGAAAAATCCCTTTTCTCTGCTATCGTAACACAATTTGGGCTGTTCGGGTTTTTCGCATGAAAGGTAAAAAAGTTCCTCATTAACGACAAAATTTTCGACTTCAACAGAATCAGCGAAGGGTTTTCTCCTGAAATGAATGCTGTCGATGGCGGGAAAAATTTTTCGCAACTGTAGCTCTAAAATTCTGAGTTCCTGCCATGGCAAAAAGGCAATTTCCCTTTCGGAAACCGGCCGTCCTGAAATGTTGGCTCTACCGACATAAGCCAAGGGAATTTCTCTTTCACTGCTCCAGAGAGAAATTTCAGTTTTAATTTTTTTTCCCGGTGAAAGCTCTTTGTATAAAGCAAAAGATGCGTCCCAAAGCATTGGATTTAGAGTCTCAAAAATTATCGTATCGCCAACGCGTGGAATGCTTATGCTTAGTGTATCAAAAGGAGTTGGGATTTTTACCGAGTCTCCGCTTTTTCCAATTTGCCAAAGCAAAATAGAGTTCTCATTTCCGATAGTTGCCAATAGTAAATCCCCTTTTTTGGAGTTTTCCTTGCAAAGGGCAAGTTCGCAAACAAAAAATCTCTTGCCTTCAAAATTCCAAACAGAGAAAACGAAGAATCTAAAAAAAATCACTAACGCAATAATGCAAACGCAAAGGAACAAAATGCTCCAAGCCCTTGCAGGGGAGGATTTTCGCAATGTTTTTTCTATCCTTTTTTCTATTTTAACGTTCACCGGTACAAATTTAGGAAATTCCAAAAAAATGAAAAATGAATTTGAAATTATGGCGGAAAAAATAGCGCAAACCGCAAAGAACGTATCTTTGAAATTGCGTGTTTTAGATGCGGATATTCGCAGCAAAGCCTTGCAAAAAGCTGCGGAAACAATTCGTCTTAGAGAAGCGGAAATTATGGGAGAAAATAAAAAAGATACAGAAGCGGCAAAAATTTCCGGCATGGCCGCCTCAATGATAGAGCGTTTAACGCTCACCCCAAAACGCATAGAAGAAATGGCGAAAGGCGTAGAAGAAATTGCCTTGTTTACTGACCCTCTCGGCAAAATTTTAGAACACAGAACTTTGAAAAACGGCATAGATATCAGCCGGATTAGCGTACCGCTCGGGGCGATTTTCTTCATTTACGAAAGCCGCCCGAATGTTACGATAGATGGTGCGGCTCTGTGTTTTAAATCCGGCAATGCCGTTATTCTGCGCGGGGGGAAAGAATCCGTGCATTCTAGCTCTTTTTTGGCAAAGATATTTAGAGATGCTTTGGCGGAGCTTGGAATTTCAAAAGATGCTGTTCAATATATAGATAATCCGGACCGTAATCTGCTCGGTTATTTGTTAAAGCAGAACAAATTTTTAGACTTGGTTATACCAAGGGGCGGCGAAGGTTTAATCAGGGCTGTGAATGAACAATCCGAAATTCCCGTGATAAAACACTTTAACGGGATTTGCCATGTTTATATAGACGTAAGTGCGGATTTGGACAAAGCGGCAAAAATTCTTTACAACGCAAAGGTTCAGCGTCCGAGCGTGTGCAATGCTGCGGAAACAGTGTTGTTTCATAAGGATTTGCCTAAGGAGGCGGTGGAGCGGATTCTAAAACCGCTGAGAGATGCCGGAGTGGAAATTCATTGCGGCAAGTGCGGAATAGAGTATTTGGATTTGCAGATTTCCGCATGTTTTGTGAGTGGGGTAGAGGAGGCTTGCGAACATATAGAAAAATACGGCAGTCACCACACGGATGCTGTAGTTGCGGAAGATTCGGGAGTTTTGGAATATTTTGCAAGCAATGTGGACAGCGCAAGCGTTATGCTGAATGCGAGCACCCGTTTTGCGGACGGCGGACAATACGGGCTGGGCGCGGAAGTGGGTATTTCCACGGATAAGTTACACGCAAGGGGGCCTATGGGCGTGGAGAGTTTGTGCAGTTATAAATGGGTATTAAAAGGAAACGGGCAGGTGAGGGAGTGAAAAATATCAATTTTAACCCACAGGGCCTAATCCCCGCCATTGCCCAGCACGCTGTTGACGGTACGGTGCTTATGATGGCTTGGATGAATGAAGAAGCTCTGAAATTAACTCTGAAAAAGGGCGAAATGGTGTTTTGGAGCCGCAGCAGGGGGGAGCTTTGGCATAAGGGAGCCACCAGCGGAAATTTTTTAAAAGTTGTGAGTTGGTCACCTGATTGCGATTTTGATTGCCTTTTGTTCAAGGTTTTGCCGCAAGGAATGGGAGTGGCTTGCCATACAGGGGAAAAAAGTTGCTTTTTTAAATGGGAAAAAGTTTCCGTTGCTCAAAAATAATGTATATTTATATTAAAGTCTTTTTGAGGTAAATATGCTTAAAAAAATAGTCGCCGCTGGCGTTTGTGTTATGGCTTTTATGGCTTGTGAAACGGTTTTAGACCCTACAAATCCGGAGTCAATAAGAAAACATTTCGCTTCACTGCAACCTCCTATTCAAATGAGTAACGACCAGTTTGTAGCTTATGTAAAGAGCAATCTCTCTACCATTGATAGCGATACCGCAAATATGAATCTGTTTATGGTTTGTTCAAAAGATTACCTGAACACTCCGAACAGCAAAGGTAACACGGCGCTTTCTGTTGCTGTAAATAGAAAAAATGCTGTTATGGTAAAATTTCTTTTAGACCGTGGCGCAGACATTAGCATAAAAAGCGAACAACTGGGGTTATCTCCGCTGGAAGATGCCGCTACTTCTCAAGATACCTTGGGAATTTTCGACATGCTCATAGAAGTGCAAAAACGGAAAGACCCTGAATTGCGCAACATAGGCATAGCTTTGCACGTGGCGGCTCGTTATGGCATACTTAAAAATATCAAGGCTCTTGTTGAAAACGGTGCAAATCCAAGTGCCAAAAATTTGGAAGGCTTAACCCCTTTGCACGAAGCAGCAAAGGAAGGCAGAAAGCCCGTTGTTGAATATTTGATTTCCAAAAAAGTTGATGTTAATCCTTTGGACAACGACGGATATACTCCGATGGATTGGGCGGAAGCTATGGGCGTAGGCTCAACTTTCCCCGAAGTTGCCAAAGTTCTTCAGAAAGCGGGCGGCAAGCATACGGATGCTTGGAGAAAAGCGATGTAATTTCTTTTTAGATTTTTAGTTCCCGCTCGCCATAGCGGGGTTCCTTTTATCGTTTTCCTTTTCCACTCGTTTTCGCCGGGCAAAAAATAAGGTTTGCTCTCCGCTAGATGTTTTGCATTGTAAGGGCAAACTCTTTGGCAAATATCACAGCCAAAAACGCTATGTTTTGCCCATTCTTTCTGTTCCTCGCTGAATTCACCCCGATATTCTATTGTGAGATAAGAGGTACAACGGCGGCTGTCTAAAAAACCATCTTCGGTTAAAGCCCTGTTAGGGCAGGCATCTATACATTTTCTGCATTTGGCGCAACCGTTTTGCGGATGCAGGGGCGTTGCTTGCAACGCCCCTGCATCCGCATTCAGCAAAATTCCGCCTATAAAAAATCCGCTTCCGAATTTCGGATTTATCAACATCGTATTTTTGCCTATAAATCCCAGCCCGGCCATTGCCGCAAGTTCTCTTTCCGCAACGGGTAATGAATCGATAAATGGCTGCCCGTTAACCTGCATGGCCCATTCCCGTAAAATTGTCCCAACGGTTAGGTGATAATCCGCGCCGTGAGCGTAGGCGGCGATGGGTTCGTGTTTTTTTTGAAGGGACCGCGGATATTTCCAAAGCCCAATCCAAGCGGTGTTAAAATTTTGCCCGTTAAAATTTTTCAGCTCTTTTCTGGTTTCGGCGGTGCGAACCATCCATTCCATATTTGCATGATA
>Ga0182466_11668_pt1 | contig 10268 bp, 11 predicted proteins | sample TergutMp193P3_FD_120795 | JGI IMG/M metagenome (GOLD analysis project Ga0182466, IMG submission 120795) | reverse complement strand
AACGCAAGCGGTGCATAAATTCCTATTTCCTTTTCTTCGCACAGCTTTTTCCAAAGCGGGGAATCCGTTTGGAGTTTAAAATAATACGTACCGGCTATCTCCTGAATTGTTTTTGGAACGATGCTGTGAACGCAATTTATGCCGTGCGTTGCGCTTACCACTATGCCGGAGAGTTTTGATTTCGGCGCGATTTTCAGTTGCGCAGTCATAAATTTAGCCGCATCTTCTGGTGATAGTTTTGATTCCGCCGCAAGCCAAACGGAGGATGCGGAGGAAATTTCAAAATCCGCCAAATTTGCGAAAAATGAGTTTTGCCCTTCCTTTGAAAGTCGTTTTTGCAGAATACTGCTCTTTTTTTCCTGCAATAAAAATTCATTTAACCTCGCAAAAATTTTATTGAAACTTTTGTCAAATTCCGCATGGTTATAATCGAAAGGTTCCTGCAAGAATCTCGCGATTTCGCAGAATATTTGAAAAGGCAGCACACCCTCTGTGCTTTGCATACAACCCAAAACCGCTTTTAAGGATTTTAAATCTTTTAACAGCAGTTCCTTAGAATGCGAAATATTTTCTATTCTGCTTTGCAAAAGGGCATCAAAATATTTCAGCTTTTTTGAAAAATACTCGTAGCCGTTTAAACTTATCAACGGTGGGTAAAAATTTTTATCCGGTTCAAAAGAACCCTGCAAATTTCTCAATAATCTCGCAACTTGCAAAAATTCTTTTCCATCCAAGGATTCTCCGCCAAAAACAACAGAAGGCGCAGGAATAGAAATCGGCATCAACGCCGAATTTTCCGCAGAATACGAATCGGGGTAATTTTCCCAAACCACCTTGTAGCGGCAGTTCAAATCTTCGGAAAATTCCACGGGCTTGTTCAAATCCAAGGCTAAAAATACGTCTAGGCTATTTAAACTTTTATCAAAAATTTTGACGAAGTTTCTCGTTTCAATTTTTACCGATTGATTCTCATAATCGATAAAGGAAATTCCGCTCGGAAAAATGGCTTCGCATTCTTTAAGCGCGAACTGTCCGTCCTTGAGCAAATCTTCTTCCAACATCAGTTTGCCAAAGCCGAAGTGCATTCCTTTGGGCAAGCCCGAAACATTTTTTATATGCTTCAGAAAGAATTTATCCGATTGCTGCAGGTGCTGTTGAGTCAAGGCCATTCCCTCTTTCCATGCTACTAAAGTTGTCATTTTTTCTCCTCGCTTATTTTACCGTATCCGTAAACCGGTTTTGGCGGATTTGAATAGTAGAACAAAATTCCCGCCGCTGCAAAACCTGTTCCGAGCAAAATTGTTTTTATATTTCCGCTGAAACCGGAATCTGCATTTTTTACCGGATGTCCGAAAATTTCAAACACTGAATTTTGCAAAACCGAATTCGGAAAACTCGAAGAACAAGTTTCGGTTTCCTTAATTATTTTTCCGTTGTTTTTATTTATTAATTTTAGGGCATAATTATTGCATTGTTTGGTTTTGGTGATGTTTATCCTTAAAATTGCATTTTCGTTCTGCGCTCCGGCCTCTTTTGAATATGCTGCAATTTGTTCCGCAATTTCCTGTGGAGCCTCTATTTGCAGAGGCTGGGCGGCAGCAAGGCTTGCCCATGCAATAAGAAAAGCGATAATTTTAAAATCCATTTGCCGAAATAAAGTCATTTGCGAACTCCCTTGCCATGTCTTCTGCTTCCAATAAAATTTCCTTTGCATTAAAAACCCCCATTTTCCATGTATCCCAGGTTTGGCAGTCCATATATTCGTGGCTAATGGCCAAATATGCCCTTTGATGCAACTGCAACGAGGCGTAGATAAAATAATCGCCCTCTTTTTTCTTAAAACCGGTGAGCAATAACTTCAGCGCACCGCCTCCGCCTGCCATGCTGCTTGCCGGGACATTTGCGCTTTCAAGCCTTAACTTTAACCTTTCTTTTATTTCATCTTCCATTTTTCTAATTTCCTGGTCTCCTGCACAGTGTACAAACAGTTCAACGCCGGGCAAAGCCCTGAGCGAGGCTTGTCCGTAAAAACCGTTTGCGTGCAAATACGGCGAAAGCCCAAAAAGAGCAAACAAAACTTTTAAAAATGCATTTTCTTTTTTCATGTTAACTTAGACGCAAGAAAAAGGAAAAAAAATACGGGTATCTCAATTTTGCAAACAACTGTTGACGTTTTTCTGCATTTTTTTTCTAAAATGTCAACATATGTTTGCAAAATTTATTTTTTTAGAACAAAATTGAAATAAAATGCGTCTAATGGTTATGATTAAAATTTCTATGGCTGCTTGCATTTTTTGCTTTTTACTGCTTTCTTGCGCAGTGAAAGGCAAACAAAGGAATGCGGAATTTTATTATTCCGGTAAAAATGAGTGGGAGAGCATGGCAAGAGATTTCAGGTATCCGGCAGAGCTTGAAAGCCGGATTGAGGAATTTTTGGGCGTTCCGTATCTTTTTGGCGGAGATACAAAAGAGGGCATGGACTGTTCCGCTTTTGTAAAGCACGTATATATTATATATGGCATTGATTTGCCCCGAACCTCTATTTTGCAGAGCGAGTTGGGAATAGAAATACCCAAACACGCCCTTTTGCCGGGTGATTTGGTATTTTTCGGCGATGCGGACAGGGATTCCGTAACCCATGTTGGAATATATATGGGCGGCAACAAACTTGCAAACGCTACTACCTCGCATGGCATAAAATATTCCGATTTGGATGAGCCTTTTTTCTTTTCAAAGTATTTGTTTGCGAAAAGGCTGAGGTTTTAGAATAAGAAAAATTTTTTCTAAGTTTAATCTATGAAAAAACTCTTTGCCCTGTTCCTGCTCTGCATATTTCCTTTGCGGGCTGAGTTTTTAATTTCCGAAGGCGAGAGATTTGCCAAACTTAGATTGTTTTTAAAAGATTCTCTTCAAGTGGAAAAATTTCATAAAGATTCGGATTACAGAATCCAGAATACGGTGACGGCAGGGCTTTTTTTAAATGGCTTGGCCGCTCCGAATCTTTCTTTCGATGCTTTTGCGGAAGTCAATACGGATAAGGAATCCGGCTTAACCTATTTGCCGCATAATTATGAACCGTATTTGGGTTATCCTTATGATGTATTAGGCGATGACGGGCGTACCTGGGGCTTTTTTAAAGCTCGCACGGATTGGCAGGCAACGCCTTATTTCAAAATTTCCGGCGGCTACGATTATATAACTTATGGCCCTGCAAGGCATAACAAACTGACTTTGCGAGGAGGCGATTTTTACTGGCGCGCAATTCAAGACACTTCGGAATATGCCTGGATAAGAAGACCTGTGCCAACGCCATTTATAGGATTTGATTTGGATTTGGATTTCATCTCTTATTCTCAGTACGCAATGCAACTGAAAAACAAAAAGGAATACGGAAAATATCTACATGCCCACCGGCTTGGTTTCAACATTTTCGATAATTTCAGCATAGGGTTAACGGAAACCATAGTTTACGGCGAAGAAAAAGAGGAGCCTCGCTCAATGGAAGTTATATATCTGATTCCGTTTGTGCCTTATCTCTTTGCCCAGCACTACGTCGGCGATAGGGACAATGCGGCAATGTCTGCGGATTTTTCCTGGAAACCGTTTAGGAAAATTGAACTTTACGGCGAATTGTTTATAGACGATTTAAACACAATAACATCTTTTTTTGACGAATCATGGTGGGGCAACAAATGGGCAACGTCCATAGGCGTGGCTATAGATTCCGCAAGAATCGGCATGCTTAACTGGGATTATAATTTTGAATACACGCGCATAGAACCTTGGGTTTACACTCACCACAAGGGACAGGGACATAGTTATTCCCATTTTGGAAATTCTTTGGGGTCGGACTTAGGCCCAAACTCAAGGGAAATTTACAACCGTTTGGGACTTTCATATAAAGATTTTTTGAAACTGGATTTATCGGTTTCCGCAGTTGCAAAAGACACCGCATTCGGCAGCCGGCTTGAAGACATCCATGCGCCAGAAGACCCGACGGATAAAAAATATTTAAACTCCCAAAGCACCCTGCATTATCAGGAATACGGCGCGGCGGTTTTATTTAAGCCTTTTTCTGTTTGGAACATAGGAGTAAAGCAATATTTGATCTTTGGCGAATATAAGGGAAAGAGAACGGAAGTGTTTAGCGGGGTAATATTTTAGAGCGGAGAGTTGAGAATTGAGAGTTGAGAGTCGTTTATATATAGTATTGTTTTTTGCTGTTAGCGCTTTTGCCTGGCACCCTACGCCGCAGATAATTGAAGAGCAGGTTCCGCAAACTGCGTTTACCCAGCTCTCGGATTTTCAAAATGCAGCACGTCCCGGATATAATGCGTATTTAACCGCCGGCATGATTTACCTGCCGCTTCCAAGCCAAAGCGCATTGTCAACGCCGTGGGGTATTCATGATGGTTTTGCAACGCGCCAGCGTTTGGGGATGTGGCTAACGAATGATTTTGACGGAAAAGGTTCCAAAGGCCTGGTTATTGGGCTTGGCTGGTTCGGCGAGCGGCAAGGATGGGATAACGAAGATTTTTTGTTTCTTCCTCATAGAGGATATTTTTCTCAAATAAATCAGATTCACGCTTTTGGCTTGACTATTGCGGACAGTTCAAAGCATTTGCTGTTTGGCGGTGGCCTGCAATACTTAAATGCAAAAGACGAAAGCCTCAGATGGTGGGTTTTGGGAACATGGGACAGATTTTCCGTTATGCCGAGTTTTCACAAAGGCGATTTGCAGTTTGTAAATACGCAGTTATATTTACAGGCTAGGGAATTGCGAGGCGATATGGATTCCTGGCAAAACTATCTGCCTGATTTGGAATTTTCCTTTTTCTCAAAAGATTCTATTAAAATGTTTATTTCACAAAATATATTCAGGCAAAGATTTTACATAGAAAGCGCTTTTTGGGCAAATCCCGGAGACTTTGCGTGGGTGGCTTTAAAATATTACCCGGAGCCGTCTCGTTTGATCATGGCCTTGGAGGCTACGGCTACTCAAAGGGAAAGCGGCAAAATCTATTACGGCGGCGGCATAACCCTTCCCTTTTTGCGAGTGGCGTATAACCATGCAGACGATTACGAAAACTTTTTCAAGAGCAGTGGAATCTGGATTGTTGAATTTCGTTTAGCTATTGGAACCTCCGGCAATTCCTTTTTTGCCTTAAAGGCGCCCAAAGCGGCCCCCAGCGAGATAAGCAAGAGTCCGGTGAAAAAACCTGAGATAAACCCTGACAATGAATTGAAAATGGAGAATTGAGAATGGAGAATATTTTCAAACGATTAGCTTTAATGTCAGTTTTAATGCTCTCATCCTGTACCCACTGGCTGATTGATACCCAAACGCGTATTCAAATGGAGAATGGCACAAACAGGGAAATTTGTAATTTATCCCTGGTCTCCGAAACCGGGCAAATTAAAATTTTAGTTCCGGATACCCTTAAAAACGGCGATTTTTCGCGAAGTTACGAATATGAATTGGTTGGAAAATTCAATTTTGCGGTTTTTTCCGGGGATTTGCGAAAAGATTTAGGGAAGCACAGGATAAAGGGCGGTATGATTTTGGTTCAAATAAAGGAGGAAGAAGGGGAATTTACGCTTAGATTTAAATGATAATTTTTCTACATTCCTTTTTGTGGCGGCAAGACAATTTTATAAAGAAGGCGGTAAAGGCAGCGAGGTTGGCAGACCTACGAAGGTCTTTGATATACCAGGCCCGAAAAAAGCCGCAATTTTAATGGTAGCCCTTGGCCAAGAGGCCAGTTCCCATGTTTTTAAATCATTAAGCGAAAAAGATGTTGAAATCTTAACAGCGCAAATTGCTCGTCTGGAAGGAGTGACTCCAGAGATGCGCGAATATGTTTTGCAGGAATTTCAACAGATAAGCAGCGCACAGGAATATGTTAGCCAGGGCGGTCTTGAATTTGCCCAGCAAATTTTGGAACAGTCGCTGGGGTCTCGCCGGGCACGCGAAATTTTGGAAAAGGTACAGAATAACATCCGTACCACCGGTTTCAACATGCTGGATAATGTAGATCCGGCGCAGTTGATATCTTTTTTAGGCAAAGAACACCCTCAGACCGTGGCTTTGCTCCTGGCTCACATGAAACCGGAAAAGGCGGCGGCTACAATTTCCGCTCTGAACCCGGATATGCAGGTTGAAGTTGCAACTCGCATAGCTACAATGGAAAGCATAAGCCCTGATGTTTTGCAACAGGTTGAACAGCAGCTATCGCAAATTTTAAAAACCATGTTCACAGGCGATACGGCAGAAGTCGGTGGCGTAAAAAGCGTTGCGGAAATGCTCAACATGGTGGACAGGGGCGCGGAAAAGAATATATTGGGAACGCTTGAAAGAGACGACCCGGAGCTTGCAACGGAAATCAAGGCTCTTATGTTCGTGTTTGAAGATATGCTTCTTTTGGACGACAAAGCCATGCAAACTGTTCTAAAGCAGGTGGATTCCAAGGATTTGGCTCTTGCATTAAAGAGCGCAAACGAGCAGGTTGCAAACAAATTCTTTTCAAATATGTCTAATCGCGCTGCTGAAATGATAAGAGAGGAAATTCAATATATGGGACCAAAGCGACTTCGCGAAGTTGAAGAAGCGCAGCAGAAAATCGTGGATATAGTCCGCCGCCTGGAAGCCGAAAACGAAATAGTAATAAGCGGACGCGGCAGCGAAGACGATATTATTGTATAACGAGGAATAATTGTGAAGATTTTATTGCTAGTGCTTGTATTGCTGAATGTTTTTTCTTTTGCTCAAAATTCGTATTTGCAAAATGGCGATTCTTATTATGCGCTCCGTGCAGAAGATTCAAAAGACAATATGGCAAACGGCAAAAACGTAAGAGAAGCCATAAAATATTATGGTTTGGCGCTCAAGGATTCAAATGAAAGGGAAGAGGCTGTTTGGAAATTATTAAGGGCTTATTATTTTTTGGGTTGTTTTGCCACGCCAGATGCCAAAGACAGGCGAAACCTCTTTGAAAAAGCGAAAAAAGAGGGCAAATCTTTTTTTAGCGAGTATCCGAAAAACCCCGATATCGCTTATTGGTATTCCGTTGATTTGGCTTTGTGGGCCAGAGCGGTTAATCCTTTTACGGCGTTTAGGGCGGGAACCGTTAACGAAACAATGAAAATAGCTAAAATGCTGATTGCAACGGAAAAAAACGGAGACAGCATATCGGCGGCCAGGGGGTATCAGATTTTAGGCAAGGCGCATCAGGCGTTGCCTCGTATAATTGTTGCCTTGAACTGGGTAAATAAAGATTCGGCGGAGTATTATTTTAAGAAATCCCTGAGTTTAAACCCCAAGGATTTGGCGACAAATCTTTTTTTGGCAGAATATTACAAGGAAAAGGGCAACAAACGGGAAGCAGAAATTCTGTTGTCTCCGATTATCAAAAACAATCCTCGCTATGAAGAATATTTGGAAGACGAGAGAAATCTGATAAAAATGCGAAAACTATTGGAATGAAAATTTCTATTTTATGCTGATATGATTCCTTCTAAGATGTGGAGCGGCCGCTTTGACAGCGCAATGGCAAAAAGCATGGCGGAACTAAGTTTTAGCTTGGATGTGGATAAGGAACTTTTGGAAGAGGATATTCAGGGTTCGCTTGCGCACGGCAAAGGCTTGGTTGAAGCCGGAGTTATCAGCAAGATTGAGTATGCAAAAATAGCCAATGGTTTGCGAAGCATTTTAAGCAGCGTAAAAAAAGGGAAAAAACTTTGGAATGCCCAAGACGAAGATATTCACATGGCTGTTGAACGTGTTTTAACAAAAAAAATCGGGAATCTAGGAAAAAAAATACACACAGGCCGCAGCAGAAACGACCAGGTTGCAACGGATTTCAAACTCTATATGCGGCATAAAACAGTTGATGTTTTAGACCAACTCTCAAAACTTCAAAAAACCGTTTATGAGCTTGCTAAAAAACACGCAGGCCGCCTTATGCCGGGCTACACGCATTTGCAACAAGCACAACCGATACAGTTCAGCCATTACCTGATGAGCATATTCTTCGCATTGGAAAGAGACAGAAAGCGGCTTTCAAATTTTTTATCCTTACACGATGAATGCCCTTTGGGAAGCGGCGCAATGGCAGGTTCCGCTTTTAGCTACAATCGCAAAGCGGTAGCAGTAGACTTGGGTTTTGCAGATGCAAGCGCAAACAGCATAGATGCGGTTAGCCACCGCGACATGGCTTTGGAATTTTTGAGCGACATGGCGATAATCGGTTCTACACTTAGCCGCTACGCAGAAGACATGGTTATATGGAGTTCAAGCGAGTTCGGCTTCTTAACCCTGCACGATAAATTCTCCAGCGGAAGCTCAATGATGCCGCAGAAAAAGAACCCGGACAGCATGGAATTGCTCAGGGGAAAATCCGGGCGTTTAATCGGAAATTTCACAGCGATGTTCACCCTTGTGAAGGGTGCTCCGTTAACATACAGCCGTGATTTGCAGGAAGACAAACTCCCTGTTTTTGACAGCGCAAAAACAATTCTGGTTTGTTTGCAGGTTTTTAGAGAAGCCTTGGAAACTGCGAAATGGAATTTTGAAACTATGGAAAAAAGAATGCTCCCCGCGCTCCTTGCCACAGACCTGGCGGATTTGCTCGTTGAAAACGGCATTGCCTTCAGGGATGCTCACCACATTGTTGGGACCTTGGTTGGCATTGCCGCAAAACATGGCGTTAATTTCACCGAGCTTTCCGATGAGCATTGGAAAAGCGTTCCAAAGGCAAAGGAACTCCGAAAGAAGCTCACTTTTGCCTATTCCGTTTCTCGTCGCAATATTGAGGGCGGGACGGGGGCAAAGTCTTTGGAACAGCAGTTGAGAAAAGCAAAAGCGATTTTGCTTGCTCGGTAAAAAATTTTTTCTATTTTGCTTATTATGGATCCAAACAGAAGTTTTATTTTTCAATCCGGACTTCCGGGTTTTCCTAGGCTTCGCAAGTTTCGTCTTGAATATGACGAATCGCTTGCTCCGCTTGAATGGCTGGTTTGCGCAGAAGATCCGGATGTACGCTTTATAGTTGTTAACCCAATGCTCTTTAGGCCAGACTATGCGCCTCGGTTGACAAAGGAGCATATGAAGGCTTTAAATATCAACAAAAAAGAAGATTTGCGCATTTTGGTAATAGTCACCCTGAATAAATATTACGAACAATCAACTGCAAATCTGGCTTCGCCGTTGATGTTCAATGTAAACGAATACAGAGCGGTTCAACTTTTGCTGGACGATGGAATATATTCCCATAATGAACCTATATTCGCAGAGGAGGCAACATGCTAATACTCTCCCGAAAGGTTGGCGAAAGCATTCAAATCGGCGATAACATAAAAATCTTGATAGCAGATGCCGATGGCAAAGGCCTTGTAAAAGTGGGCATAGAAGCCCCAAAAAACATAACGGTTCACAGAGACGAAGTTTACAGGCAAATCGCCATAGAAAACAAAGCCGCTTTGCAGCACAAGGAAGAAAAAATTGTGGATTTACGCAGCTTGGCACAGAAATTACGTGAACGCAAATGACTAAACGCCAATTCGTTCCCGCAGATTTCACCGCAAACAATGCGGAAGGCACCAAAGATTTATTCAAACAACTGGAGCAAAGGGAAATTCCGGATGCGCAGGCATTGCAAAAATGGATTTTGGACTGGAGCGAACTGTCTTCGGTTCTTGCAGAAGAGAGTTCCCGCCGTTATGTCGCTATGACCTGCGACACCAAAAACCAAGCGGCAGCAGAGGCTTATGAATTCTTTGTTTCAAACATAGACCCTGTGATTTTTGAAGAGACGGAGAAGTTGCAAAAAAAACTAATCGCACATAAAAATCTAAGCGATTTGGAAAGCGAATACGGAAACTGGTTCAGGGTAGTACGCACAAATCTGGAACTGTTCAGGGAAGAGAACATTCCGCTGGAAACGCAAACCAATTTGGAGATTCAAAAATACCAGAAAATAACGGGGGCCATGAGTGTGCAGTACAAGGGCGAAACAAAAACCATGCAACAGATGAGTCCTCACCTGCAATCCCCAAACAGGGAAGAACGGGAAGAAGCGTGGCGTTTGCTAACGGAGCGTCGCTTGCAGGATGCAGATGCCTTAGACGCAGCCTTTGACAAACTGTTTTCCCTGCGAATTCAAATCGCAAAAAACTCCGGCTACGAAAATTATCTTGAATACATTTTCAAGGCAAAACACCGCTTTGACTACACCCCGCAGGACTGCAAAAATTTTCACGAATCCATAGAG
>Ga0182466_10019_pt1 | contig 10293 bp, 6 predicted proteins | sample TergutMp193P3_FD_120795 | JGI IMG/M metagenome (GOLD analysis project Ga0182466, IMG submission 120795) | reverse complement strand
AGGTAGGGAGTGGCTAGTAGGGAGTGGGGAGTGGAAAAAACATTAATTTAAGCGTTTTTCCTACTCCCTACTCCCAATTCCCTACTCCCAAACCAGTTAATCAGCATTTACTATAGTAAACACAAGCCTTACCTCACCACCACCCTTCTGCTGAATTCTCCGATTTTCTCAATATATATGCCCGGAACCGTTGGTTTTGCGCTGCCCAGGGGTTTGCCGTGCATTGTGTAGTAGAGCGGAATGGAGTTGAGAGTTGAGAGTTGAGAGTTGAAGATTGGAGTGGCCTCTGTTATGTTAAAGGTGGCTGTGGCGGTTATGTTTGAGTAGGCGGCGGTGCTGCCGGTTATGCTTACGGTTGCTTTTCCGATATTTACGTTGTTGGCGTAGGCTACCCTGTATGCGGGACTCGGCAAAAGAACCAGTTCATCCTCAAGGTAAATGCCTACCAAAACCAAAGGCTTTATTTCCTGCCCCGTGTATGCCCTGTTGGGGATTGGAATTACAACTACTTGGGTAGGAACAAGAGATACGGAAACGGTTACGCTTCTTGACAATGTATTGGTGGCAGGATCGTAGCCGGCGGTGGCTTCGTATTTGTAATTGTTTAGCTGCTCTTTGGTTGGAGTGTAAACCACGCTGGTGCCCAAATTGCCAATATCGCCGAGAGTCAGTTTTTTGCTCTCAGTTTGCCAGCTCCATTGAGGCGGCAATTCAATTTCGCTTAGGGTTTGGCCTACCTTTCCTGTTAATCCGCTTGGAGTTGCAAGCTCGGGCGGCGTTAGCTTGTTGATGGTGAAAGTTGTGACTACGGAAAATTTGCTGTATTCCTCGGTTTCCGCCACGTTTGCCCTAATCCTGTATTCACCGGCGGCGGTTGGCGGTTCTTCGCTCCATTCGGTGCCGTTTGAGGAGTATTCATAAGTTACAGGCTCTCCGCAGTCCATAACGTCATTATCTACATCTTTGCAAACCAGAACCGGACTCGGCAGGGGAGTTCCCCACGTCGTTCCCTCTTGGCTTAGTTCCAAGATGGGGTTTGTTTTTGTGATTTCAAACTCCGCTGTTGCCGTGCCGCCGAAATAGTTGTCGCTCGGCTCAACGATTGCCCTTATTATGTATTCGCCGATTGCGGTGGGCTGGGCTGACGTGTAGGCATCGTCTGCGGCATCTTTTGCTTTGTAGGAAAACGAGACAAGGCCGCTTCCCAAATTGCCTTGCAAAACCGGCTCGGGCAAAGGTTTGCCATATTCCGCATTGCCTTGCGTTAGGGTTAACGTTAGTTCCGCTTTTTCAATGGTGAAGTCTGCGTGTAATATTTTTTCCGCATAGTTGTCGGTTTCTCCTATGGTCACTCTTATTGTGTACTCTCCGGCGTTTTGGGGTTTTGCCGAGGACCAGTTGTCTGCATCTTTTATGCTGTAGGCGGCAGATTGGGTTGCATCTGATGGGAATGAGCCTGTTATTTCGTATTCCGGCAGTTCTTGCCCGTAAGTTGTGCCTTGTTGCGCAAGTGTTAAGACAAGTTGCGTTTTTGTGATTTGGAATTGCACGGTTCTAACGCCGCTGTAGGAGCCTTTGCCCGTTATTGTTATTGTGGCGGTGCCGTAATTGGTGTTGTTTGCGTAGGATAGGTCAAAATCCGTTTCGTTTTCCAATTCGGTTTCGCCCATTGAGATTTTTGGCACTGGTGTTTTGGCGGTGCCGTCATATACTTGCGGGTCTATTGGGTCTATTGTTGCGTGCCATAAATGGTTTTGGTTTTGCCATATTAGAGTTGGATAGCCGCTGTTTACGCCTTCCCTGATTTCCCAGATGCCGTTAAAATCCCAGTTTGCATAAGTGCTTTGCGTTTGCATTTCTTCGGTGGTTTTGCCTGTGCCTTTTCCCGCGTCTGTTTGCAGCGATGTTTCAGAATCGTAATAACTATCTATTACAGTAGGCATAGTGCCAGCGAACCTATAGCCTATTAAACCACCTAAATAAGAATTATTACCCGTACCTGCCACAGTACCACCTGCAGCATAACTGTTTTTTATCGTATTATTACTGCAATTACCTATAAGACCGCCTACGTAGTTGCTTCCATTTACACTGCCAACAGCATAACTGTTTTCTACAATGCTGCTGCCTGATGCCACACCGGCCAAACCTCCTACATAATAATAGTTTCCTGATGATACGCTGCCTATTACATAACTGCCGGATATTGTGCTTGAACCGAGAGAACCGACAAGACCTCCTGTGTATTCTCTGCCTATAACTTTTTTTCCGTCTAATTCAAGTCCGAGATTTTTTATTTCACCGTTTTGCATATATCCGAAAAGCCCTGTATAATTTGTGCTTGGCCTGTTAATCCACAAGCCGGTTACCTTATGGCCATCGCCGTCCACTTTGCCATAAAAAGAAGCCACAGATGATGACGATGTTCCTGAAGATGACGATATTCCTCCAATCGGCTGCCAGCCGCTTGTGGAGCCTTCTAGGTATTCCGCTAAGTCTATGTCTGCGGTTAGTTTGTAGTAGTTTGCATTTGTTTCGCCAAGGCAGAACTTCATTGCGTATAGGTGGCCCGGTTCGGAAACCAAGTAGGGGTCGCTTTCCGCCCCTGTGCCGCCGCCAAAGTTATCTGCTATGCAATCTTTTGGGGTGATTGAGAAATACACGCTTTTTGTTCCTCTATATTCGCCTTTGCCTGTGATTTTCATTACGGCGGAGTCGCTTACCATAAAGTTGTTTTTATATTCGTAGTCAAAATCCGTGCCGGCTGTCAATTCCGTGTTGTTTACATCGTAAATTTTGGGGGTTGGTTCTATAGCGTAACCCGTCCAAGGCTCGTTTCCTATGTTTTCAATTAAGGCAATCGTTAAGTCGGTGGGATCTTGCCACCGGAGCGTTGGGTAATTGCCTGCGGTTATTTCCCATATATTCGCAAAATCCCAGCCGGTAAATGTTGATTGGGTTTTCATTTGGGTTGTGTTTCTGGGTGTGCCTTTACTTGCATCATCTTGGCCTGTGGTATTCGCATCATAGAAACTTGATGCAACAACATTTCCGCTTGCGGGGTTGATGAGGTTGCTACCTATAAGGCCGCCAATGCTTGAGTTCACTTCGCCTTTAACCCCGTTGTTTACACTGCCTACAGCATAGCAATTTGTTACAGTGCCGGTGTTTATACCTATAAGACCGCCTTCATGGCTACTATAGGCATCACCAGCAGCGTTAACCGAACCGGTTGCATAACTGTTCATTACACTACCTGAAGAATAAAGATAACCTATTAAACCACCGGCATAAAGTCCACTTGCATATACGTTAACTTCAGCATAACTTGTTTTTATATCAGCATACTCACCAGAACCAGTTAAACCGCCAACATAGTCCACACCGGTTGCTTCGCCGCTTGCATAACTATTTGTTATATCAGTATAATGACTACGACCAATTAAACCGCCAACATAAGTATTACCGGTTGCTTTGCCGGTTGCATAACTATTTGTTATTTTTAAACGCCCGCTAGTACCGATATATGAACCTGCAAGAATGCCAACTCCAGTTTTCCCGATTACTCCGTTTCCTGTGGTTTCCACTCCCAAATTTTCTATTGTTCCGCGGATAGAGCCAAATAAGCCTACGCTGTCGCAGGAATTTAAAGATAAATAGCTGTTGCACTGCGAAGCTGGCCTGTTTATCCAAAGATTTTCAACCTTGCGGAAGTTCCCATTTACATTTCCGTAAAAACTGAGGATTGGGAGCCAGCCTTCCGTGGAATTTGCCAAAAAGTCCGCAAGGTCAATATCGTTTTGCAGGGCAAAGTGTTTGTTGCTGTAATTGGTGCCTCGGCAAAGGTTGAGTGCTTGAAGTTCGCCAGCATTTGTAATTTTATATGGGTCTTCAAGAGTTCCGGTTCCTTCTGCAATTCCCGCTCCGCAAGCGCCCGCTTTAATAATGAAGGTGGTCTTTTGCTCCTGCCCTTCGTAACTTCCTTTTCCCCTGATGATTAGGGTTGCTACGCCCAACTGATGATTGTTTTCATAAACATATTCAAAATCCGTTCCTTCTGTTAATTCCACGCTTCTAATGCTCACCTTTGGCTTGGGAGTGATTGCATCGCCCGTATAATACATCTCTCCTATTGCCGCTATGCCCGCAATATAGATACTGTTCGCTTGCCACTGGAAAAACGGATAGGAATTTTCCGCTATTTCCCATGTATTCGAATCAGGGTCATAGCTATCCTCATCGCCAAAATTCCATTGGTCATAAGTGCTCCTGGTTTTCATTAAGGCTGTACTTTTGGGTGTGCCTTTGGTTGTTGATGATGATGATATTCTTGCGAGGTCATTGTCATAATAGGAATTACTTGCATTTGTGTTAGTTCCATATATTCCGCCTATATCAATACTACCACTAGTATTATTAATAAAAAACGTTCCGTAAAAAAGGGAATTTTTTACCGTAGTTCCACGACCTACAACACCACCTAAAGCGTAGCCGTTAACTTCTGTAATATGCCCGGAAGCATAACTGTCATTGATTTCACTATCAGTAGTATTATAATAAGAATATCCAACCAAACCGCCTGCATAACGATACATTCCTGTTACATTTCCTACAGAATAAGTTTGCGATATTGTTATATATTGCTCGGCTCTGCCAACTAAACCTCCAACATATTGATACCCCACAACTCCGCCCTTTGCGTTGTTAATTTCCACGCCAAATTTTTTAATTTCCGCTTTGCTGGTGGAACTGCTTCCGTAAATACTTCTAAAAAATCCAACACTGTCTTCATCGGGTCTGTTAATCCACAAGCCGGTTACTCTATGCCCATCGCCGTCCATCTTGCCGGAAAAACCTTTAATTGGGTCCCAGCCTTTTGTTGAATTTTCAAGCAACGCCGTTAAATCTATGTCTGCGGTGAGTTTGTAACTATTGCCACTGCAATGCCTAACCAAATTCAATTGATAAGCATTGGAAATTTGGAAAGGGTCTGCTGCTGTTCCGGTGCCGCCTGCGAAAGTTGCTGTGTTGCAAGCAGGAGCGAGGATATTGAAATATGCTCTCTGTTCCAACCCTTCGTAAGTGCCTATTCCTTTAGCAAAAACAGTTGCTGTGCCTACAGAATTGTTGTTTAAGTATTCATATACAAAATCTTGATTTTCGGTTAATGTGCTGCCTCCCAAAGTCACTGTTGGTTTGGGAGTAATTTCATAGCCCGGAAAATAATAATTTTCTATAGCAGCAACGGAAAAATTATTCTCTTGCCATTGAAAAAATGGATATGATAAATCTTCTTCTATCGCCCATGTATCATCAAAGTCCCAACTGGCATAAGTTTCTTCTTTTGTCATTTCAGCGGTAGTTTTGGCAGTTCCGCCATGACTGATGCTGCTTGGTAATCTTGCTACATCATTGTCGAAATAGTTACTTGCGCTAGAACTACTAGGATATATGCCATAAAGACTGCTGTTCCCTGAAATTGCATTTGCTGCATAACAATAGTTCACAGTAGAATAATACTCACCAATTATACCTCCAACACGACTGTCACTACCAGATACTCTACCTCTGGCATAGCAATTCGTTATAGTATTGGTATATGAACTGGTGCGGCCAGCTATTCCGCCAATACTTCTATAGCCCGAAACCTTACCAATAGCATAGCTATTTTTTATAATGCAATTGCTTTCTAGGGAGCCTGCGATACCGCCTACATATTGATACCCCACAACTCCGCCTTTTCTATCATCAATTTCTACTCCAATATCTTTTATTTCGCTGGAGGTAATGTATCCAAATAACCCTACATAACTTGTACTCAGGCTGTTACTCGGTCTGTTAATCCACAAGCCGGTTACTTTATGTTTATTGCCGTCAACTTTGCCGGAAAAAGAACTGGAACCGCTGCTGGTTCCAATAGGCAGCCAACCGGCTTCCGTTCCCGCAAGGAACTCCGTCAAATCTATATCTTGGGTCAGCTTAAAATAGCAACCAGGATCAATTCCAACCGTCAAATTCATATCTTGCAACTGCTGTGCGGTTCCAATCTCAAAAGGCTCATCCGCAGAACCATCTCCGGCGGCAAAATTGCTTGTGAAATCAGCGCACACAGCCGAGAAAGCGACTTGCGCCAAGGTTGCCGGAATGAGCAGAATTTTGAATAGGGTTTTCATCGTGAACCTCCTAAAACGCATAATCAAACACTATCATTGTTACACCTAAAACTCCTAAACCAATACCCGCATTGCGAAACCTATCGCGCCGGCTCTCACGGTCTCTTAGATTATCGGAGTGCTTACTGTATTTCTTTTGCCAAATGGGATGCAAATACTCACCATCCCCGGAACGCCTGGCATTTAAAGCAGGCTCGTTATTAACCAAAATATCCACCGCGCTCTCCTCATCCCTTACCAAAAAATACTCATAACCGCTCAACGACCCGCAAACTACCGCCGCACTCATAACCAAAAACTTTGCCCAGCCAAACCAGCCCCAGGAAGATTTTCCCTTGTCAAATTCGCCGCTAATTGCATAATCCAAATCATAACCGCGCAACCTCAATGTGCCGTTCAAAAGAGAATCATTGCGCTGCTTCCACTCCGCAAAACCCGGCATGGATTTATAACGGGGCAAATAGTAAAAATTGCCCTCGGCCACAAAAGGAATATTGTTGCGGTAAGCGGTAAGCCTCGTAAATGCCAAATTCACACTCTGGCTATCGCTCTGAAAAGGATTGCTCAAGCGCCATACATTCACCGAAAAACCGGTGGCGTTGCTGTCCATCGCAACGGCCAAACTCGCCGGAACATTCAAGCGACCCGCAAACAAAAACGGCGATACCGTGTTAGCCGTGTCTTGAACTATCACCTGGTATTGCTCGGATTCGCTGTCGTAAAGACCCAGCTTCAGTTGAGCCGTTTTGGGAGTTTCCTTTACAATTCGGGCCTCGTTCTCAACAATGTAATCCTTAAGAACTTCTATGGTTCTCTCGAATTTTTTCTGTTGCTCGCCCGTAATAGAATCGATAAAACCACGAACATACTCTATGCGGTTTTTGTAACCCTGAGTGGTTGTGTCCCTGGCCAAAAGCCGCTTTATATCATCCGCCAAGTCTTGGCGGTCCATTATAAAAGTCTCAAGTACATTGTTCGGGTCAATAAGAGTTATAGGCTGCGGTTCCTGCTTAACCGAATCTGCAGTGGAAATTGCCTTCTCCATGCCCAGAGAATCCAAATTCTTTATATCCTGCGCAGGGTTGCTCTTTGGCTGTTCCTCTTGCCTAATGGAATCCGCGGCAGAGATAATTTTGTCTATGCTAAGGGAATCCAAAGACTGGGAAAAAACCGCCTGAACCCCGATTAGCAAGATTATGCTTAAAATTTTTATGTGTTTCATACTAAACTCCACAAGAAGAATCAACTTCTGCCGAATAACCTTCATCTATAAGAGCCTTACAGTTATCATACACCAATTCGGGGTAACAGACCCTGCCAAAATCACCGGCATCTATACGGCAATAAACACCGCGAGCGGCAGAACTGCTGGAAACCGCTCTGCTGCTACTGCTGCTGGAAACCGGCCTGCTGCTGCTGGAATAAACAACGTCAACGGAAGAACTAGAGTTAGGCTGCTCCAAGTAGTAATCAGGGCTGTAAGCCACCCCATCGGGGTCATTTGCATTTATGCGGTTTATCTGTGAGCAAGACGCAAAAAACACCAGCACACCGGCAACTGCGATAATATTTGAATTTTTCATAATTCCTCCTCAAAACCATATATGCAAAGTTATGCCGCTTGCCAAAATAAGTCCGCCTGCCAAATAACCTATATTGCGCCGCTTTTTTGCGCTTTCAACATCTTTCCAGTTTTCGTCAAAATCTTGATTCTGCGAAATGTAGCTGTCGTTGTAAAGTTTTGTCGCTTCCCTATCCTGGTAAAATCCGTAGGTCAATACGGCTGCACCTATAATATCCATAGCCCATGCCTTCCAGTTCATGCCTTTTTGGGTATGCTCAAACGGCGGTGCATCGTAGAGCTTTCTCATGGGCGTATATACCTTTTTATCCGGAAAATCCAAAGAAACAAGCCCGGTTGCGACTTGTACGGGAGCTTTAGGCTTTGCGGGTTTTGAAGACGGCGGGGGCGCAATTGCGGTGATTTTTGAAAACAGGGGGTTCGCTTCTTGCCGTATAGCCGTTAGCAAGCCGTCTATGTCTTCGCTTTCCATCACAATGCTTCCAATCAGCTTGCCGCCCATAGTTTCGTAAAGCTCTATGGACAGCGTGAATTTTTTGCCGAATTTCCCTATAGTCCCCTGAGTCACGTATTCCGCGCCTATCGCACGGCCTATGTCAACAGCGCAACTCTCCGCCAAGCACTGGGTTTCTTCTTCGTCCGGAGGCATAAGGGCTATTATGTTGTCGCGGGTTAAAATGGCATAATTGCCGATGGGCAAAACCGTCACCGCTTGCTTGCGAAGCTCGTCCGTCAAGTGGCGGCTTTCCTGTATGGTCACCTGTTCCAAAACGTTTTCGCTTGGAATTATTTCCAAAATCGCAAGATTTTTCACGGCAAAAGCGGCTTGGGCCGCCGCCAAAACAATGAGTAAAGCGAATACTCCTTTTATTCTACGCATATAGACACCCATTTTTTGAGTTCTTGTTTCCACTGATTGAAATCGCCGTTTCTTATTTTTGCTTCAAGCATGCTTTCCGCAGCGCGGCCGGTTTTGCTCACAACCGTGATGGCCGGGCTCAACTGCCATTGAAAAAATGTTTCGCCGGAACAGGATTCCCCTTTCAGCGTGGGCCTGAACGAGCACATAAAGTTGCCGAGCGAGGCTTTGTATTCGCACTGTATTTCCGAATCAAAAAGGGAAATCTGCAAACCGTTTTCGCATTCACCCGATTTCAGCATAAAATCGCCGGAAAATTTGGAAAACAGCATTTTTGAGCCGTAGCTTTCCGTGTCTTTCCAATAAATTCCCTGATTTGAGCAAAAATCCTGATAATCGGTTTTTACCGATTCGTATATGTTTACAACTTTTTGGTTTTCCTCAAAAACCACGCCTAAACTCTGCAAAACCCTTCCGTTTTCCAAATATTCGTTGAAAAACGCGCTGGTTTTTTGCCAAATGGTCTTCTTTTGCTTGGGGCTTTTTTCGGCGGGAGCGGCCTTGCCTAGCATGGAAAGGGAATCGGCTATTTGCGCTTGCCTTGCCGAGTAAGGTTTTGCGGCATTTGCGCGGCTCATGCAAGCAACCACGCCAAAAGAGCCGTCTTTTGAAATGCTTTGCTTTATTTGAGCGTCCTGCGCGTTCAACAGCTTTGATTCCTGCTCGGTTTGCATGGTGTTTTTCACACTCAAACGCTCATCTCCGTTCAGAATCCGCTGCTCCGTTTTGGACTCCGACTTGTAGGAAACGGAGCTTTTGATTTGGCCGGCTATCATTGAGCGCGCCAGCGCGATGGCATCGTTTTCGCTTTGCGAAACCCCAACGCCTCTAAATTCGCCGGGAGCGCACTGAACACCGGACAAGGCCTGCATTACGGATTGAGAAAAAGCCGCTCCGGCAAGCAGGGCCGTGAGCAGAATGCAAAGCGATATGCGCATATACTACCTGTCCAGGAAGTTCTCAGTACTTTCCACTTCCTTGTTTATGGCGTCCATTACCTGGGCGGTTTTGGCAAGGGCGGCCAATTCCTGATTTGCGCTTATGCGGGCCTTCAGTTTCTCCAAAAATTCCTTTTTGTTGGTGGTCACCATCACATAGACATGGTATTTTTTCTCCTCTTTGTTGTAAAGGGCCTTTATTTCCGAGACGGAAACATCTACCAAATCGTTTTTGCTCTCTTCGCCTATGCGTTCAACGGCTCCGGAAACATCGTCTTTTTCGGTCGTATTGCTTGTGCTTACGCCCACAACTCTTTTCACCAAAGTAGCGATTGAGGTGGACATGTTTGCCCTTGCCTTTGTTTCCGCAAAAGTTGTGGCAGTGTATTCGTCCGCAGAAGTTTCATCGCCTATGCCGCAATAAAAATCCTTGTAGTTCGCCATGCACTTTTTGCGAAGCTCCAAAGCGGGGCTTGTAACCTCTTCGTAGCCGTTCGGAACCTTTTTTGGCCCTCCGCAACCGATAAGAACGGCTGCGGAAACGACCGCCATTGAGAAGACTATTGTCTTTTTCATAATTAACCTCTTTTGTTAGGGGGAAAAACCAAAGAGGCAACCCCGAACTCAGGGTTGCCGATATACTTATATATATTATTATTGGGGGGGGGGGGGGGGGGGGAA
>Ga0182466_10018_pt1 | contig 10364 bp, 6 predicted proteins | sample TergutMp193P3_FD_120795 | JGI IMG/M metagenome (GOLD analysis project Ga0182466, IMG submission 120795) | reverse complement strand
AATGGTTCAAAACGGTCGCATATTCTCCCTGTCTATGGAGCGTGCAGCTTCCGTTCAGGTGATTAATCTTCAGGGCGCGGTTGTTTATACCCAGACAATCACAAACCAGACAATGAACCTGAGCCACTTGCCAACCGGTGTTTACATGGTTCGCATTCCGTCTCTGGGCTACACAAACAAAGTTATTTTGAAATAAATTAATTTTTTAAAAATAAACACCCCTGTTTTGGTCAAACGGGGGTGTTTTTTTTTCATTTTGTTACAACTGTTTACGCTTTTTTATAAACAGGTTTCTATATTGAAATTGTAATTGGAGAATTTTTATGCCTGAAGAAGAAAATTTTGATTATGAAAGAGGTTTGACTTTTGAGAAAGTATGGGCTGCGCTTATGGAAACCAGGGCGCAGATTAAAGAATATGCGGCTTCGTCTGAGAAGTCCAGCAGGGAGTTAAAAGAGCAATTTGAAAAGTATAAGGCTGAAAACGATCGCTCTTTAAAAGAGAGACGCGAAGAATCCGACCGAGAGTTCAAACGCCTTGGGCTTAACATTGCCGGCTTATGCAATAGCAATGGGGCTTTTGCAGAAGAATACTTTTATAATGCCCTGTTCAAGAAAAAGAAATTTGCGGATATGGATTTTTACGAAGTAATTCAAGGCACCACAAAAAGAATAATATTGCCAGACAACAAGTATGTTGAAGGCCAGTTTGACGTGATAATGATTAATGGCAATGCGGTTGCCTTGATAGAAATCAAATACAGAGCAGACACTGATGATGTTAAGGAAATGGTAGAGGAAAAAATCCCAAGATTCAAGGAATTATACCCGGAATATGCAAATCGCAAAATTTATCTGGGCATTGGCTCCCTGTCTTTTAACCAGAGGGTTGTTCAAGAAGCGAAAAAACTCGGCGTAGGTTTGTTAAAGCAAGTCGGCGAGGCAATCGAATACCAAACCGACTGGGTAAGAGCATATTAACAAAAATATCACAAAAAAACGTTTTTTCATAAAAAAATGCTATATTTTTGCTTATTTTGCGTAAAAAAATGTATATTATAGCAGTACGGCTATGTGTACTTGCATAAGGAGATTTCTATGAGGATTATATTTATTCCGTTGCTTTTGGTTTTTGCTGTTTTTTTTGCCTGCACCAGCACAGGCCCAACCTGCGCAGAAGGGGATGAATCTTGCAATAACAACGGCGGCAGCAGTAGCGACGACAACGGCGAAAGTTCCAGCAGCAGCGGTGGCGGCGGCAACAGCAATGGAAGCATGGATCCGGGTTCGCACGCAGTTATGCCGAGCAATAAAGATGAATCCAAGCTTCGAGATATGTACAACACCTGGATCAATTTGTATTACACAACTTATGAAGCAGACGATGCTGTCTATGGATTTAATCCCGATCTAATGCCGGAAGGAGTTTCCGGCACCGCTCGCATAAAAGCGTCATTCAACGGTGTTACCGACGGCAGCAGAACCGCATCGGAGGCTATTGGCTACGGAATGATTTTAACGGCTTTAATGGCAGACTGGGAAAAATTCAATAAACTTTTGGCATATAGCAAAGCATGGCGCTATAAAATAGACGGCAATCAAACCGCTCTTATGAGATGGAATATACGGAATTTCATGAACTCCGAGGGAGGTTCCGCAACAGATGCGGATATCGATATTTTGGCCTCTCTTATTATAGCTTATCAAAAAAGCAAAGAGCAACGTTACTTAAACGAAGCCCTGGAAATCGGCAGGAGCATTTTTGACTACGAAGTGGATGCTTCCACGCGTTTAATTCTGCCAGCGACAAAAGGCGAAAGAATGGGCAACGGAAGCCTTTTCAATATAAGCTATATTTCCCTGCCTGCCATTAAAATGATGGAGATATACGATAAAGACCGCAACTGGGCCGATGTATTGGATAAAAATCTCTCCTATATGGAAATGGTGCAAAACAAAGGAGATGGCCTGTGGCCGGATTGGAGCGATGCTTCCGGCAACCCAACAGACCCGAAGAACAATTCCAGCGATTGTTTGCCGTCAAGTTCAACCTGCACAATAAGATCCCACGAGGCCTATTATAAAGAAGCCCCGCGCATTCCCTGGCGCATAGCCTGGTATTACCATTGGTATGGAGATGAAAGAGCAAAGTCTATGTTGGATAAAGGAATGGCGTTTTTGAAAAGCAAAGGCGTTTCAACTAGCCAGGATGTAAAAAATTTTTACAGCTATACCGGCGGAATAACAGGAACCACAAATGGCGGTGTAAGAGACTGGGCAAGTATGTGCGCTCTTGGAATGGGTTCTTCTGCCAACCAGGACTGGCTAAATAGCTGCAATGATAGAATTTTGGGTTATTTCAATCCCTCGCTGAACAGTTATTATGGAAGCAGCTTGCAGGTAATATACTCAATGCTGTTTAACGGGAAATTTTAATGATTGGCTTGGCATTGGTATTGGCATTGTTTCTAACGGCTGCAGCCGGCCCCGTTAGCCATTTTGGTATGCTTAAAGCATGCAAAATAGGCAGCAAAGGGCAGTTGTGCGGCGAAAAAACAGGAAACACCACCGCTCTTTTCTTCAAAGGCCCAAGCCTCTATTGGAGCGATGGCACCGGTGCGCCTTTTTACAATGTAGAAACAGTGGACTGGTTTGTTGACAATATGCAAATAGGCGTTATTCGCGCAGCAATGGGAATTCGCTATTACGGCAACAACACAGAAGAGGTAAACAAAGCCGGTGGTGTTCCGGGGTACTATTTTGATGCGAACAGGCAAAAAACACTTATTAAAAACATTATAAATGCCGCAATAATAAATGATATTTACGTTATTGTGGACTGGCACTCCCATAATGCCCACCAAAGCACGGAACCAACCTTGGCAAGGGATTTTTTCAGCGAAATGGCAAGGGAATATAAGGATGTTCCCAACATAATTTGGGAGGTGTATAACGAACCCATAAACGCAAGCGTTGGCGACATAAGCACTTATGCAAACACCGTTATAAGCGCAATACGCAGTGCAGGCAGCCAGCATTTGGTTCTTATAGGCAGCCCCTCCTGGTCCAAGCAGCCGCAGCAGCAAGCGCAGAATTGGGGTTCTTCGAGAGATGCAAATGTTGCATTCACATTTCATTTTTACGCAGGCACTCACTCTTTTCCAAACGGCGATGGAATTGGCACAAGCGCTCAAGGCGCAATGGGCGCAGGCTATTCTATTTTTGGTTCCGAATGGGGCACCGTTAATGCCGATGGCAACGGCAGCGTAAGCACCTCCGCATCAAATACCTGGACAAACTGGATGGACGAAAATAAAGTGAGCAACTGCATGTGGAATGCAAGCTCCTTAAGCGAAGGCTCTGCCATGTTTACCTCAGGCACAGGCACAGGAAACCTCTCAACAAGCAGATTAACAACAAATGGCCAATACTTTCAAACATACATGAACAAAAACAAATGGACTGCGCAAATTCCATCGACTCATCCCAAAGGCAACGATGTTAACGCAAGTGTCAAAGACGGCTCCTCCGTTACCATATCATCGTCTCAACTCGGTTTAACCGGCACAATTACCGCAGTTTCGCAACCCAGTTTTGGCTCGGCCAGCTTCACAGCCAACAGCGTTACATACACAACTTCTCCAAGCGGCTCGCCGGAAGAAAAAGCTCGCTTTACATACAAAATAACACAAGGCAGTGTTGTGGTTCAGCGCAGAGTTACAGTTGCCATAACGGAAAGGCGCCCTATTTTGCCGCAGAAAAACCCTCTTGCGGTGAGCCGCAAAACGCAAACAACTATAAGCATGGTAAACGGCTTTTCGCCCAGTGACCCCTCCGGAACAAAGCTCTCCATTAAGGAAGTTTCTCTTTCAAATCCGTCTTTGGGCACTGTTGCCATCACAAACGGCAAAGATACTGTGCTCTTCACGCCAAGTGCTTCTTTGCAAAATGCAGAACCTACGGAGGTAACACTCAATTACACCATTCAAAATGCGGCGGGAGCGTTTTCTTCCGCAGGCATTGTTTTGCAAATTCAAAACCTTGCGCCTATAATAAACACAAACAATATATGCTGCTTAAGCTCAAAGCCAAACACTGCGCCCATAGGCATTGGAATGGGAGGTGTTGGCGCGCAAGACAGAGATAAGGATTCAATATGGTTTGCCACAGACCTTTACCTGGACCCGAAATATCCCGGGCGTTTGGAAAAAATTAAAGCAGACTCTTTCGTTTATTACCCCGAAAACAACAAAATCGGCAAAATTGTTATGCTGGCAGTGGTAACAGACGGTTCTTTGACTTCCGTTTTGGGCAAAACAAACCTGACCTTAACCGGAAGCGGCACAGACATTGGCAATATAACCCCGCCAACGGAAATTCCCGGATGGATTTCTCCGATTATTTCCAAGCCGAATGTGAGTGCGGGAGGTGCTTTAAGCATAAAATATTTTGGCCAAAACATAGAGCTTAATTTTGCGCAAAGCGGCTTTGCCAAACTGGATGTTTATTCGCTTTCCGGAAAAAATGTTGCAACCCTGCTGAATGGCTATCAAAACGCTGGTTCGCATAATATTCCGCTTGATTTTAACTTGCAAAAGGGCGTTTATATTTTGCGCTTAAAGCAGGGTTCGCAAATTAAAACATTGAGGATAATAACAAAATGAAAAAAGTTTTTTTAGTATTAACACTGCTGTTTGGGTTTTCTTTTTCCCAGGGCCCTGTTTCTTATTACGGCAAACTCAAAGTCAGAGAAGGGAGGCCTTTTATAGACGGGGTAAAAGGCAGCGACACAACAAGGCTTGTGCAAATTAGAGGCGTGAGTTTTGGCTGGAGCAACTCGGGCTGGGAAAGCTCGCGGTTTTACAATGCAGGTGCCGTGGAACGCATTGCAAAAGACTGGAAAGCAGAAGTTGTTCGCGCCGCTTACGGAGCCACAAGCCGTGCCTTTACAGATGCAGATGCAGTAGCAAACCGCAATAGAATAGAAACAATAGTTGATGCTGCGATAGAAAACGATGTTTACGTTATAATAGACTGGCATTCGCATAATGCTCAAAACGAAAGAACGCAGGCAAAGGATTTTTTTGCATATATGGCAGAAAAGTACGGCCAAAACGACCATGTTATTTTTGAGCTTTACAACGAACCTATTTGCAGCAACGGCTCAAACAGTTGCCAAGCCGCCGGCAGAACAACCTGGGCAGAAATAAAAGATTATGCCGAAGAAATTATTCCAATAATACGCGAGCATTCCGGTAACCTCATTCTCGTAGGCACCCCGGAATGGTCCCAAAGGGTGGAATCCGTTATGGGCAATGCAATTAACGACCCAAATGTAGGCTATGTTTTGCATTTTTACGCTGCCAGCCATCCTTTGAGTTTATGGAAAACCAATATAGACAATGTTATAAGCAGCGGTTTGCCCGTTTTTGTAACCGAATACGGCACAACCCATTCCGATGGCGGCAGCAGCCCTAACAATTACAATACGCATAATGCAGCGCGCTCGGATGAATGGCACTCCTATATGAATATCAAGAAAATGTCTTCGGCGGCTTGGAATATAAACGACAAATACGAAGGCTCGGCATTTTTTGGCGCAGTCTCCGGTAGCCTTTTCGACCAAACTGTGCCTGGAAACTGGGCAGATACAACAAAAATGACGGCTTCTGGGAAATACATATTCAAGAAATTAAACGATTATTATTTAACTGCGCCCTGGAACCCCGATATAGCCTCTATAAAATCTCCTGCAAATCAACTTCTTATGCCCGGTGATGCCGTTTATGAGATATTCTCCCTTCAAGGCAAAAAAATGGGTTCGGATGTCTCAAGCTTAAAAAATGGGGTTTATGTCATTTTTTTGAGGCAAAATGGCACTCTTCAAAGAAAAACTTTGAGGATAGTTAAATAAATCGTTTCAATTTAGGAAAAAAAATGTATATTATGTTTATGTGTAGAGTTATTCCTGTTTTTTTAACGGTTTTATTGCTGTTTTTTGCTTTTTCATTTGCCGCTTTCAGCGATTACCGCAACAGAGATTCCGAGCGGTTTTTAGCAAAAGCCGTTAAACCCTTCCATGCCGACCAAGACGTGGTGGTTATTATAATGCGTGAAAGCATACCTAGAGGCGGAGGCTACACCTACCAGTATCCCCGTGAAAACCCGGAACCAAAACTCACCGACAAATACGCTATGGAAGGCGATTTATCCATGGAAATAGAACTTGTGGCAAGCGATTATTCCGGCGTGGCTATATGCATAGCCGGCTCCGCAGATGTAACTCCGTATATGGAAGAAGGCATTTTGCAATTTTGGATTAAAGGCGACAAGGGCGGAGAAGTAGCTCAATACGTGCTTGTTGACGACGGCGTAAAAAGCAATGGCGAATCTTTGCAGGTGAAAATAGGCTCAAAAAGCTTTGGCGAAATAACAACCGAGTGGCAAAGAATCACCATTCCGCTTAAACTCTTTGGGGAAACCGGAGTTTACTGGGATGCAAAAAACCTGCGGGAAGTTTTTATGCCCTTTTCCTGGAATAACATAAAGGGTTTCAGAATAGAAGTGCGCAAAGATGATAATCAGGCATTCAAAGTTTGGCTAGATGATATAATAATCAAAAAAGTAGGCGAAGAATATCAGGGCCCTGCCGGTTATCCTTTCCGCAATGTTTTGTGAGGCTTGAATGAGAAGAAATTTTTTCTGTTTGGTATTTTTTGCATCTCTTGCATCTTTTGCGTTTGCGGAAGGCGATGCGGAAAATAAATTATCGCAAGTAGAAGCTCGTTTGGATTCTCTTGGAGATTATGCCGCCTCCACGGTTATTGGCAAAGACGACTCTCCGGTTGCCGTTTCCGGCGATTTCACCGTGCGGTTAAAGCATTTCGATTACACTAAATCTTCGCCCCTGCAAGATGGCGCAAGAATGCGCACTTTTGTTGATGCCGGCATAGATGCTCTTATTGTTGTTTCTCCGTCTTCTTACCTAACGCTGTTTTCCAATTTGCAGTTGCCGTTTGATTTCAGCGGATTTTTTGTGAACGAGCAGGCCTTTACTCCGAACAGGGAGAATTTCGGCAACACGGGCGAGCGAGTTTTGGGCTTTCACCCTGTGAGCGATTTTTACGGAACCTCAATAGACGAAAGCATGCTTGTGGGCATGGATATGCGAGGGGGAGCTTTTGGCGCAACCCTTCTTATGGGCGGAGTTATTTGGACTAATCAAAGCCCGCTAAGTATATGGGAGCGCGAAACAAATCCCCGTTTTATCTCTCAATACGAACTCTATGAAGAGGAAAAAGTTGTAAGCACATATTACAAAGAAAAAGGCTTTAAGCCGGTAAAGGAAGGTGGCAGAGCATTTTGGACAAACCGCCCATTCGGTGGCTGGATGCTTGATTTGCACACCTTGCCCTGGGATTTAAAAGGCCAGTTTATGCTTTCCCAGCCCGCCAACATATATATAGGTATGAGAGACGGCTTGCGCCTCAACAGCAGAGACGGCGGCGAAATGGAGCTTATAGGCACCTACGACCATCGCGGCACCGTTATGGCCGGGCGGCTCGCAAAGGAAAAAATTGATTTTGGGGAAGCCAGCTTAACGGTTGGCGCAAATTATTCCGGCGTAACATTCAACCCTATGCAAATGTATGAAAATGCTTTCTTTGGAAATTTTTATGATGCAACTACCAATAATATAAAATATGAAAATCCTAATGTTGCAACCATTGATTTAAAAGGCAATTTAACACCTAAATTATTTCTGTCATTCGATTTGGCGTTTAGCTGGGACGATACAACTGTTACAAATGTTACCATAGACAGCACAACAAACAGATTCCGTACTTACTATTACAATGCCAAAGATTACGGTTCGGTAAAATCCACTCCTGTTTTTGGTGCTTACGTAAAAGCGCAGTCCAAACACTGGGAGCCGATAACCGTGGAACTTGCCTATTTGCCCAAAGACTTTTATTCGCCGTATTCAATGACCAACCCCGACAGAGTTCCGGCCTGGCGCAAAGACCAGTTTTACATAGGCGCAGGCACTTACCGCTACGGGCCTAATATGATGGGCGCAAACATTAAGCTGGAACCGGAATTTAACCGTGGCCGCTTTGATTTGCAATACGGAATTCACAAGCAAATAGAAAAAGGCGAAGATGTAATAAACTTTAAATACAATCTGGTTGGGCGGCAGTTGTGGGAAACCTCTTCAAGCTGGACACGGCATAAGCCCTTCTTCAATTTGGATTCCGGCGGCATAGGCCGTTATGTGTATAGGGTTGGCGGCTCTCCGGCGAGTTATATTTTAGGAGACCAAAGAGGAGGTTTGCGCAGCGGCTATGGAGAAACCTGGGATGCATTCGTGCCTTATGAGAGTGCTCAAGATGCCTTCTATTGTTCGCAAAGCGGTTTTTTTAGAGGAGATGGTGCTTCCGATGTGCCCTGCAATGCGCCTGTAAGCGTAAAATGGAACTCCACAATAGGGGCAGACATGGGCTACGATATAGGGCACTGGTTTGGCACAGACAGAAATATAATGTTGCAGCTATACACCTCGCTTTCCGGGGTTTCCACAAGTTTTATTCCAATAGCTTACACGGATAAATACAACAGCGATATGCTTATGTGGAGTTGGTTTGCGCAGTCCGAGCCGGCTATTGCAATTACCCCTAACCTGCACGGGGTTTTAATTTTGGGCCTTGAAAATTTCCGTGCGGAAAAGGCTTATGTTGGCCTGAAAGATGTGAATTTCAACTCCTCCAACGGTTACAACGCTCTTTACCCCGAAGGAATGTTTTATTACCAGCTCTCTCCCATAAATATCCTTCAAACTGCACTGGGTTTTGGTTTTGACTGGGATTATGCCGCGCGCGCGGGTTTGCATTTCCGCTATAAATATCTAACCAATAATGATGAAAATTTGCCGCAGAATAATTGGAAAGTGCACCACGTTCAAGCCGAAACAAAGGTTTGGTTTTAATAAGCGAGGCTGTGAAGTATGAATAAAAAACTGATTTTTGCCTTTTTTGCCTCTTGCTCCCTGGCTTTTGCAACGGAGCAGGAGCGGGAAATAGATAATAGGGTAGAGGATATTAACGCTCGCAAGGGAATTGAAATAGGGGGAACTGTTCGCAGTGCTTCTTTTAGCTCCTATTTTGAGTCCCCTCAAGAAAAACCGTCGGCAAGCGGAACTTTCACAAACCAAATGCCAGACCACGAAATAGCCGAATTTGTGCAACTGGATTTGAATTTCAAATTCCGCCCCTGGGATGCCGTAAGCGCAAACTTAAAGCTGCGTTTAGGCGCCGGCATGCAGGAATACTTTGCCGCCGCCGCCACAACGGTAAATGCCCCCTGGTTAAATATCGAAGGCAATGCGGGCAGCTATTTTTACTGGGTTGTGGGAGATTTTCGCCAGCAGTATTCTCCGCTAACCCTTTACATGCCGGGTTTGGATATTATGTACGAGCCTATGGTTTTTGCCCGCAAGCGCGAAATGGCCCAAAAAGATGCTCTGCAAGATGGCAATCAGAGAAATTTGCAGGGTTTTAATTTGCAGTTCCGCCCGCAGCTAGGAGATGCCCTGGGCGAGCTTCGCGTTGAGGCACTGGGCGCAAGGCTTAGGCGCGCTGGTTATTTGGATGCGAGCGGCGCTATGGGCAATATGCTTCCGAATGAGGGCATTCCTGGGGCTACTCAGGCCGGGCGTTTTGATAAATTTTTGTTCGCCGGCAATCTTGAGCTATTGCCTCTCAATAAAAATCTGCTGATAGGCGGAACTTATTTGGCTATTATGGACGATAAAAAATCTTCGGCGTACTATAGCTGCGATAACTGCGGTTTGAACCCGCGTAGCAGAGATTCCCTTCTAAATACATTGGATTCCCTGCCGCAAAAAACTTTTGTAGTCGCAGGCAGAGCCGGAGTGGATATTGCCGGGATGTTGGGGCAAAACGCATTGATTGCCAATTTAACAGGCGAATTTGCCATGTCTGATGATGAAGTTTATGATTTTGTTTACAGTGAATCAGATGACGGCACGATAATTAGCAGCACGAAATCCAAACAGGAAACGGGCAACGCAATACTTGCCCAGTTGGATTTGGGTTATAAAATCGGCATAGACATAACTCTTTCCAGCTCCTTTGTACGCAACGACTCCTCATGGTTTAACAATGTTGCCCAAAGCCCTTCTTTCTTTGCGCGCCGAGTGTTGAACAGCGACAAAGATGTAGGCTGCGCCACTGCCGATTGCGCATACAACAATGATGCGAATCGCACTTTTAATTTAAGCAAATACGGGGTTTATTCTCCGCTTTATTCCACATTCGATGCTCTTTATTTCTTCACGCCCAAGCA
>Ga0182466_11666_pt1 | contig 10476 bp, 7 predicted proteins | sample TergutMp193P3_FD_120795 | JGI IMG/M metagenome (GOLD analysis project Ga0182466, IMG submission 120795) | reverse complement strand
GTAGATGATATAGTAAAGGAACAGTTGGTGGATAAATCGAAAAACCTTCCCGACTTGACCGGAGACTTGAATTCCCTGTTGGCTTCCGCGCCGGATTCGGAACCCGCTTCGGAATCCACTAGCCCCCCTGCCGCCGCTACCCCTTTAGCTACCCCGCAACCTCCCCCGGTAGATGATATAGTAAAGGAGCAGTTGGTGGATAAATCGAAAAACCTTCCCGACTTGACCGGAGATATGGATTCCCTGCTGTCAAAGGCAGGAGAAACTGAAACTGAACCCGAACTCAAACCGTATATTCCCAAGAAAGTTGCCGCTCCCCCGATAGATGATATAGTAAAAGAGCAGTTGGCGGATAAATCGGAGAATCTTCCGGATTTGACCGGAGATTTGAGTTCCCTGTTGGCCTCCGCGCCGGCTGCGGAACCGGCTTTGGAATCCACTAGCCTTGGCACCCCGCCATCCGATTCCAAAACTTCCCAAATAGATGGTATAGTAAAAGAACAGTTGGTGGATAAATCGGAGAATCTTCCGGATTTGACCGGAGATATGGATTCCCTGTTGGCCTCCGCGCCGGCTGCGGAACCGGCTTTGGAATCCACCAGCCTTGGCACCCCGCCATCCGATTCCAAAACTTCCCAAATAGATGGTATAGTAAAAGAGCAGTTGGTGGATAAATCGGAGAATCTTCCAGATTTGACCGGAGATATGGATTCCCTGTTGGCCTCCGCGCCGGATTCGGAACCGGCTTTGGAATCCACCAGCCTTGGCACCCCGCCATCCGATTCCAAAACTTCCCAAATAGATGATATAGTAAAAGAGCAGTTGGCGGATAAATCGGAGAATCTCCCGGATTTAACCGAACACTTGAATTCTTTGCTTGCACAGGCAGAAGCTAATCCCGAACCCGAACCCGAACTCAAACCGTATGTTCCCAAGGAAGCTACCGCTCCCCCGATAGATGATATAGTAAAAGAGCAGTTAATGGATAAATCGGAGAATCTTCCGGATTTGACCGGAGATATGGCCTCCTTGCTCGCCAACGATGAAATTTTAACCCAAACCCCAACGGAAACTCTTGCGGAAATTTACATGAGCCAGGGATTGCCGCAAAAAGCCGTGATTGTTTACAAGGATTTACTGGCTCACGACCCGGATAACGCAGAGCTAAAGGCAAAGTTAGCTTTAGCCGAAACCAAAATATAAACTCAAGGAGAAAAAATGGCCGAAGTACGCATAGAACAGCTGCTAAAAGCAATGGTGGAAAACAAAGCATCCGATTTGCACGTTCGCATAGGAATTCCACCCACATTTCGCATTCACGGCGAACTGAAAAAACTTTACGACATAAAAATCACCTATCAACTGATGGATGGTTTTTTGAGCGAAATAATGAACCAGTCCCAAAAGGAGCATTTTGAAAACACAAAGGAATGCGATTTTGCCTTGAGCGCAAGGGAATTGGGGCGTTTTCGCGTTAATGTGTTTCGCCAAAGGGGAACCCCGGCCATAGTGTTCAGGCACATAAATTCAAAGATTCCGAAATTCGATAGTTTGAATTTACCGGAAATTGTTTTGACCTTAGCCCTTCAAAAACGCGGCTTGGTTTTGGTTACCGGTACAACCGGTTCCGGTAAATCCACCTGTTTGGCTGCCATGGTCGACCATATAAACGAAAATGAATCAACTCATATTTTAACGGTGGAAGACCCGGTGGAGTATTTGCACAGAGATAAAAAATCGATAATTTCCCAGCGAGAAATAGGAACTGATTCCAACAATTATGCTGCTGCCCTTAGAGCGGCGCTCCGCCAAGACCCCGATGTTATGCTCATCGGCGAAATTCGCGATTTGGAAACAATGCAGATAGCCCTTACGGCCGCAGATACGGGACACATGGTTTTTGCCACAATCCACACCACTAATGCAACGGAAACCATTCACCGCATACTTTCAATGTACCCGCCGCACCAGCACGATGAAATTCGCCTTCTTTTGGCATCTTGCCTGGAGGGCATTATATCTTTGCGCCTGTTGCCGAGAAGCGACAAGATAGGGCGGATTCCCGCGGCGGAGGTTTTGGTGAATACCGCCGCAATAAAGGAATATATTATTGACAAAAACAAAAGCGATTTTATAGAAACCGCTATTGCGGAAGGCCATATGCAGTATAAAAGCCAAACTTTTGACCAGGCTTTGCTGGCTCTTTTCAATACCGGCAACATCTCCAAGCAAACAGCGTTGGAAGCAGCTACGAACCCTGAAGATTTTGAGCTTAAACTCCGAGGCATAACAGGAACTTCCGATAGGAGCTGGCAGCTATAGTGCCTAAATTCGCCATAGGTCAAAAATGGACAAGCGAGACAGAGCCAGAACTCGGCGTAGGGCGGATTATTAAACAGGATTTTAGAACAATAACCCTGGTTTTTTCCGCTTCCGGCGAACAGAGAACCTACAGTTCAAAAGGCGAACCGCCGCTGAACCGGTATATTTTGAAACACGGCAGCAAGGCGGTTTCTATTAAAGGCGCATCTCTTTTTGTCGAAGAAATTGCAGAAAAAGAAGACGGTCTTTTATATTACATAAGCAAGGACAAGAGCATTTCGGAGGCTTTGCTCAATTTCAAGCCGCAAGACGAGGCTCGTTCATCAGGAATTCTGGATAAATTGCCCGCGAAAATTTTTTCCGGCAATTTTGATTTCTGTCTGCGCGAACGTGCAGCGAAACTGCGCGGAATATGGAAATCGTCCATTGCAAGGGGAATGCTCGGCCCAAGGCTAAGGTTATTGCCGCATCAGCTTTATTTGGGTTTTAGAGCGTCGAGAGGCGCATCCTTGCCAAGGCTGATGCTCTCGGACGAAGTAGGGCTTGGCAAAACCATAGAGAGCGGTTTAATTTGGAATGCCCTGCAAACCGAGGGCAGAATAAAAAGAACCCTGCTCATTGTTCCCGAACACTTGAAAAATCAATGGCTGATTGAGTTCGGCAAAAGATTTAATCATTGGTTTACGAATATAGACGAGGACTATATTTTTGAGCATAGAAAGCATAATGCGGATTTGCAAAACGTGTTTTTGCTTCACGACACCGTTATATGCTCGCTGGAATTTTTGCTGGCGAATCGCCATATGGCTAATGCGGCTTTGGAAGCTCCTTGGGATTTGCTAATTATAGACGAGGCGCACCGGCTTGTAAAAACCTCGCGGGGCGCAAATGCGGAATATGCCCTTGCAGAGGAATTCTCGCAAAAAATATCCGGTTTGCTTTTGCTCTCAGGAACACCCATACAACTGGCCCCCGAAGCGTATTTTTACAGGTTAAGGCTTTTAGACAACGCCCGTTTTCAAAACTGGGAAGAGTTCGAAAAAAATCAGGACAACTATAAAAAAATAGCGAAGGATTTATCCATAATTCCGCTTGATTCGGACAAGGAGCTATCCTGGGACGCTTTGCAAAAAAACATTCCCAAGAATTCGCCCATTCGCTCTTGGCTGCCCATAAAAGCCGATTTATCCTTAACCGCCTCGGAATGGATGAGGCGCGTTATAGATGCCTTGGGTACAGGCTCTTCCGTGTTTCGCAATACGAGAAAAAGCGTTAAGGGGTTTCCGAGGAGGGTTTTGAGAACTTATCCGCTTAGGGAACAGGGAGCGGGAAGCAGCAGGGAGTGGCTTTGCTCATTTATCCGCGAACATAAAAAGGATAAAATTCTTCTCATATGTTCTTCTTCTGCAACGGTTGCGGGTTTGCTCGCTTTTTTGAACAAAAAATTCGGCGAAAATACTGCGGTTGCATTTAAGGAAGAGGAAAGCTCTTTGGAACGCGACAAGGCGGCGGCGGCCTGGATGCAACCGGAGGGGCCAAATATTTTATTGTCTTCCGAAATCGGTTCCGAGGGACGGAATTTCCAGAGTGCGCGGCATTTGGCGCTTTTTGATTTGCCGGAAGATTCCTCTTTGCTTGAACAGCGCATCGGGCGATTAGACCGCATTGGGCAAGGGGAGGAAATTTACATTCACGTTCCATATGCAAAAAAAAGCAGAGAGGAAATGCTCTTTCTTTGGTACCATGAGGCTTTGGGTATTTTTGAGCATTCATTGATGGGCGGCGGCGAGATGTATGCCAAATTTGAGGGCGAGCTAAAGGATTATCTGGACAATCCGGCGAAAAAATTCAATAAGTTTGTGAAAGAATTTTTGCCCCGCGGCAAAAAGGAAATGCTTTCGCTCAACAAAAAGGCGGAAGCGGGCAGAGACCGCCTTTTGGAATTTAATTCGCAAAACAAAAAAATCTCCGGGGAACTGCTTGCGGAAGCCCAAAAAATGGATTCAAACAAGGAACTTTTGCCCTTTGCGCTTGCTCTGCTGGAAAGGCTGGATATAGATGTTCAAAAAGGCATTTATCCGGACAGTTTTGTTTTTAAAGGCGAGCCGGAGCAGCCGGAGCATGCAAGTCTTTTGGGGGTGGAAAACGCCCGTTCCTCGGAAAACGGCGAAGTATCCGAATCGGACGGCTGTTCCATCACCGTTGCAACCAGCAGGGAAACAGCTTTGAATTACGAAAATATAAGCTTTTTCCATTGGGAACATCCTGTTATGCAAAGGCTTTTTGATAGGGCTTTGAGCGATGATTTCGGGGATACTGCGTGCGTTGCCTGCGATTTGGTTCCTCCCGGGAAAATTTTTGCCCAGTATAATTTTGTTCTGGAGTTTTCCGTAAATGCGCAATGGGGAATAAGCAACTTGTTTGGCGAGAAATTTTTGAGCGTAATCATAGATGGCAAAGGGAATTTGCAAAACGATTTGGCGGCGGCTTTGGGCGCTGCTCCGTTAAAAAATTCCAAGGCTGCGGATATTCCGCATTCCGATTTGGAATATTTTACAACAGAAGGGTTTGAAACCGCAAAAGATTCTCTGGAAAATACGGCGAAAAAAATGGCGAAAAAAATGGAAAAACCTATAATTTCAACTTTAGAAAACGAATTGCACCGCCTTGAGGAAACCTATATGCTTTTGCGCGGTTTTGAACTGGGACAATCGCTGGCTCAAAAGAAAAAAGACATAATTGCTTGCAAAAAAAGCCTTGAAAATCCTAAATTGAGATTGAACGGGGTGAGGCTCTTATGCACAACCTAGACCTTCGTTTTTTCCATTTTTGGCGCAGGCATTCGTTTTCAGCCAAAACAGACAGGTTTTTAAGGTTTTATACGCGGCTTGGCGATGGCTATGTCTGGGTTTTGGTCCTTGTGTTTTTATACCTTTTTTATGGAAAAGAGACTTTGCTTTTGGCGATAGAACATGTTATTCCTGCTATTCTCGTTAGCCTTGCCCTTTACTGGGTAATAAAGCTCTCTGTTCGCCGCCGCCGCCCTTTTGAGCTGCTGGAGAGCGTTGCTGCGGATGTTCCGCCGCTGGACAAGTTCAGCTTTCCCAGCGGCCATACCATGAACAATTTGGCAGTGGGCTTTACGGTTTTTGCAGATGCCCCCGGTATAGGCTGGATAATGATATTCATGCCGCTGACCTGGGGGTTATTGAGGGTTTATTACGGGGTACACTGGCTATCCGATGTTATAGGCGGGGTTTGCCTTGGTTTTTTGAGTTTTTGGCTTGGACAAATTATTTTTTCTCTATTTTGGCAATAAAAATGTATATTTATGTAAGAAAATGTATATTTATTTAAGATTATTGGTATTTATACAGTTTTTTTGGGAATATAAATATGAATGAACATGAATTGGAATTGAGTTATAGGAAACGCGCTAACCGTGCAGTTTTGTTCTGCGCGGTCATTTTCTGTACGTCCAGAATAATAGCGGAATTGCTGTCTGAAGGCAGCCAACTGCAGGACATAGCCAAAATGGCGGTAGGGGCTTGCATTGCTATAATCCTGCTATTGTTTTTGCAAAAAACCAATTTGAAAATCTTGTCGTTTATAATTCCTTTTTCCATGTATGCCATCTATTTAATATCATCTTATGCTATAGATTCTTATAAGTATCTTTACAGCGTATACTTAATTGCCTTAATTATCGGCACCGCATATTTCAGCATCAGGAATTATTTGGCTTTTATCATTGTAACGCAGATTATAAATTTGCTTTTAAGCATTTTCGTGCTGGACGGCCATCCGTCAATATCGGGCAATATCTGGATGCATTTTGCCATTATACTTGTCGGGAGCTTTATGCTCCTTTTGGTTCTGCATTACGCGATTAGCAAATCAAATGAAATTGACAGAGCCTTTGCCTCGTTTGGCGCATTGATGAGGGTAACTCCCAGTGCGCTTATCCTGGTGGATAAGGATAACGAAATAAAATACCTTAGCCAGTCCGTCACCAAGGTTTTAAACATAAAAGAACCGAAAAATTTCATAGATAAAAACTTTTTGGAATTATTCGAGGAGGATTCCGTTAAGGAATTGCTGAAAGATATAGCGGAAAAACGCTCTTTTTACGAAAATTACCAGAAAATAACCGTAAACGAGCAGGTAAAAACCTTTGACGTGTTTGCGGACAAAATGTCTGGCGATGCAACAAGCGGCATGTTCTTTATGCTTAACGACGTTTCGGAAATTGTCAGGTTAAAAGAGCTTGCGGAACAGGATTCCCTTATGGACAGTTTAATCCAGATTCCCAACCGCAGGGCTTTTGACAGGCGAATTTCCCAAGAATGGAACTACGCTTTAAGGGATAAGGTCAATTTGAGCTTTTTAATGATTGATATTGATTTTTTCAAAAAATATAACGATACTTACGGACATCGGCAGGGAGATGAGCTTCTCAAGACCGCAGGGAAAATTTTTAAGAGCAGTTTAAAGAGAAGCACGGATTTTATAGCGAGGCTTGGGGGCGAAGAGTTTGGGGCCTTGCTGCATGCAACAAATTCCTATCAGGCAAATGTTACGGCTGAGAGAATACGCAAGTCCGTTGAAAACCAGGTTATTTTAACGGCAACCGGCGAGAAAACCAATTTTACGGTTAGCATAGGAGTTGCCTCCGTTATTCCGAATATAAATATGGAATACAGCTTTCTCGTTGAAGAAGCGGACAAGGCTTTGTACAAAGCAAAACAAAACGGAAGAAACAGGATTTGGGTTATAGACTTGGCATAAAAAGCTGGTTATTTTTCGCAATATCCTTGGCAGCGGCGGCTCCGCCTTATCAACCGCTTGGCAGGGTCGCCTATTTGACATCTTCCTTTGGCGAAAGCAGAGGAACGCGCTATCATGCGGGCATAGATCTTTCAACGAATATGGAGGAGGGCTGGCCGGTAATTGCGCCTAGTGATGGCGTAGTGGAGTCCGCAGCAAGGGGAGCCTTTGGCTACGGACGCTTCATAAAATTCAAGGCAAAGGACGAGCATATTTGGGTGTTTGCGCATTTAGCGGAGTTCAACAAAAAAATAGACGATTTAATTCGCAAGGAGATGCTGAAAAAGGAAAAGGCAAGCGTACAGCTTTCGCTCAAAATTCGCTTTAAAAAAGGCGATACTCTAGCCTATAGCGGAAGCACGGGGATTGGCAACCCGCATTTGCATATTGAGCGCAGAACGCCAGACGCAAAAAACGTGCTTAATCCCTGCAAAAAAATGGTATGCACGGACACAATAGCTCCGTATATTTTGGATGCTGCTCCCTTTGATTCCGGATTTGCCGTTAAAATAGTTGATTACAGCCGCGAACCCTTGGAAAATCCCATGTCAATATATTCGCTGGATATATATCAAAGCAAAAAATTGCTCTTTGGCAAAAAATACGATTCTCTTTCTTTTGCTCCTAAAGACATGGCAAAAATAAAAGATGATTTAATAAGAGTTGAGGAAGACGAAAACATTGGCGATTGGCATTTTATAAAGGTAAAAGTAAAAGCAAATTCAAAGATTTTTGTGATAGCCAGGGATTTTGCAAATAATGTTTCAAAAGCGGAATTGACGTTGAAACCGGATTCTTTAATGCTCAGAGCCAAGGATTCCACAGAAACGCTTTTAGATACCGTGCCGCCGAGTTTGGGCAATATTTATTTAAAAACGGATTTTGCCGGAAAGTTGCAATGCCGCATTCCGGTTATGGATTCTTTGTCCGGCTTGGATTTTAACAGCGTTGTTTTCAGGGGTAAAAATGCCCAATGGGTTATTTTTGACTATGATTCCGACCCTGAGGAATTGGTTGTTGAAAGGCGAGATTTTGATTTTGGCGAACAGTTATTTGTTAAATTATGCGATAAGGCTGCGAACTGCATGGAGAGGGAAGTTGTTTGTAAATAATTGAGAGTTGAGAGTTGAGAGTTGAGAGTTATTTAGATTTGGATTCCGGTAAGTTGCCATTTAAAGACAATGGCTGTAAGTTAGCATTTTATTTCCTATTCTCAACTCTCAACTCTCAACTCTCAACTCTCAACTTAATTATCTTTCTCCTCTTTTCTCAAGCGTTTTCCCAAGACGATACGCTTTCTCTGTTCGTTCCGCAGAAACCGGCTAAACCTTTGATGTTTTGCTCGCCGCAAAAGGAATGGATTGCAGCGGCTGAGAATTTTGAGGATTGGGAAGAGGTTAAGGGAATAAAAAATTTGGTGATAAAAATGCCATATGCTACTTTTGATAATTTTACCGGACATAATATTTATTGCGGTGTTCAGCGCGCCTTTTTGCATAAGGATGCGATGCAAAAATTGAGATGGTCTGCGGCTCTTTTAAAAAAACGAGAACCCGATTATAAACTGGTCCTTTTTGATGCAGCCCGTTCCAATCACGCACAGGAGGTATTGCGTGCCGCCGTGCGGGGTACCCCCTGGCAAAATTTTGTTTCGTCTCCGCGAAACGGAAGCATTCACGCTTATGGAATGGCGGTGGATATAGGTTTATTAAACGAAAGCGGCGAGCTTGTTGATATGGGGCTTCCATATGATTCCTTTGCTTTTTATGCGGGCAAGCGCGGTGAAAAGCAAGCTTTGGAGCAAGGCTTGCTAACCCAAACCCAAATCGAGAACAGAGAGTTTTTGCGCCAGGTTATGGGGCATGGCGGGTGGATAAACTTGCAAAGCGAATGGTGGCACTTTAACGCCGCCCCCGGAGATACAATCAGAGCGAAATATGCTCAACCCCTGCCTCTCCCGCAATAAAGGCTTCTTTTGCCAAACCTATGAACAAGCCGTGGCCAATTAGCCCGGGAATGGAATCCAATTCTTTGCAAAGGGCCGCGGGTTCTTCTATCAAACCGAAATTTGCATCTGCGATTATATTTCCGGAGTCGCTGATAGCAGGGCCGTCTTTGTAGACTCCAGCCATGCGAATCTTCAATATACCGCCCAATTTCTCGACTTTTGCCTCTGCCAAGCCTAGAGCTGAGGGTAGAATTTCCACAGGAACCGGAAATTTTTCGCCTAATTTTTTCACTTTTTTGGCTGAATCTGCAACTATAATGAGCTTGCTTGCGAGGCTTGCGACTATTTTTTCCAAAAGGTGGGCCGCGCCGCGTCCTTTTATAAGGTTCAAATCAGGGTCAATTTCATCTGCGCCGTCTATTGCCAGGTCTAAATGTGAAACACAGCCGCAATCTTTTAATTCTATGCCCATTTCGCGGCAAAGCAGGGTTGTGCTAAAACTGGTGCTAACCCCAAAAAACCTTAAATTTTCCGATTTTTGCCGTTCAGCAAGCCTTTCCAGGGCAAAAAACACCGTGCTGCCCGTGCCAAGGCCTATTCCCATTCCGTTTTGCGCCAAATTTGCCGCAGCAATGCCGGCTTGTTGTTTCAGGTTTGCCACGGCTGGGAAAATAGTAAATTAGTAATCGTTGTACAGGTCTTCGGATTCTCTTGGGTAACCGTTTTCCAGTTCCAAAATTGAGGCATCGGTTACGGAAATGACTTTTACATTGAATATTAAATCCATTCCTGCGTAAGGGTGGTTGCCGTCTAAGAGCACGGTGTTTTTGCGGATTTCACGGATAATAAAGCCATCGGGTTCGTGCTGTTCTTCGATTTCCTTAAAAAACCTTTCTGAATCGGAGAGTTCATCAAAGTCTTCGTCTCTAAAACTTTCCACATAGCCGCCAACCCAAAAATCATCTATGAAAGGCGCCAGTTCTTCTTTTGCAGCTTCTACCACAAGCCTTTTGTCGTAGGGGCCATAAGCTTGCTCAAACGGCAGCTCCACGGAAAACACATCGCCTTCCCTGTGCCCTTCCAAAGCGTTTTCCAACCCCGGCACAATGTTTTCGTTGCGGTATCCGTGCAGGTAAAATACAGGCGCATACGGCGAAACCTCCATGAGAGTTTCGCCTTTGCAGTTCATTATGCTATACACAATGGAAACTTTTTTATTTTTCCGTATAAGTTCCAGCATGAGTGGAATATACAAATTTCTATATAGTAGCCGCTGATTAAGTCTGGTTTTAGAATGCGGCGTTCCCCCCGTTAGCCCTCCGGGCGGAAAAAACGGGGGGACAACCTGCGAAATTGTTAAAGTTTCGCAGGTTAAGGGG
>Ga0182466_11665_pt1 | contig 10491 bp, 6 predicted proteins | sample TergutMp193P3_FD_120795 | JGI IMG/M metagenome (GOLD analysis project Ga0182466, IMG submission 120795) | reverse complement strand
GAGTCCAAAGGCAAAAGACCCGCCTTTTTAGGTGTTGACGCTTGCAGATTTCGCCGTGCGGTTCGCCCCGGCGATACCCTTAAAATAGTTGCGGAGGTGAACAAGTTCAGGCACGGCATCGTGGATTTCAGCGGCAAAATTTATGTTGGCGAAGACTTGGCCGCCGAAGCCGGTTTAATGGCCAGGATGGTGTGAGGAACGGTTATGCGCATACTAGTCACCGGCGGAGCAGGATTTTTAGGCTCGCACTTGTGCGACCGGCTCATTGAGCAGGGGCACGATGTTATTTGCCTTGACAACTATTTTACAGGCAGCAAAAAGAATATTGAACACTTGATAGACAATTCCCGCTTTGAACTTGTTCGCCACGATATTACTCTGCCTATTTTGCTGGAGGTTGATAGAATTTACAACCTCGCTTGCCCGGCTTCCCCGGTGCATTACCAATACAATCCCGTGAAAACTATTAAAACCAGCTTGCTCGGTTCGGTGAATATGCTTGGGCTTGCCAAAAGGGTGAAGGCGAGAATTTTGCAGGCGAGCACCAGCGAGGTTTACGGAGACCCAACCGTGCATCCGCAAACGGAAGAGTACTGGGGAAATGTGAACCCCATAGGCATTCGCAGTTGCTACGATGAAGGCAAACGAGTTGCCGAAACCCTTTTTATGGACTACCACCGCCAAAACAAGGTTGATATACGCATTGTGCGAATTTTCAACACCTACGGCCCAAGAATGCACCCCAATGACGGCAGGGTAGTCTCCAATTTTATAGTGCAGGCGCTTCAAAACAAAGACATAACGGTTTACGGCGATGGCTCGCAAACCCGTTCCTTCTGTTTTGCAAGCGATTTGGTAGAGGCCATTTTGCGGACAATGGAGCAAACAGATAGCATTGGCCCTATAAACATAGGCAATCCGGGGGAGTTCACCATTTTGGAGCTTGCGGAAAAAGTGCTAAAACTCACCGGCAGCAAAAGCAAAATAATCAGGGAACCCCTGCCCAGCGACGACCCAAAGCAACGCAAACCCGATATTTCCAAAGCAAAAAAAATCTTGGGCTGGGAACCCAAGGTAAATTTGGAAGAAGGTTTATCTCAAACCATAGAGTATTTTAAGAAACTCACCTAACCACGATTTTCCGAACCGAACTTCCCTGCTTAACCAAGTAAACCCCCGGCTTTGCGGGCCTTGTGCTGCCCACCGGTTCTCCCTTTATTGTATAATAGGTTGGGATTTCGGAGCGGGTAGCAGGCAAAGGATTTTGAGCAATGGGAGTGTTATCCCCGGAGCTGCTGGAAACAACAGTTGAGCTGGAGGAACGAGCGGAACTGGAAGAAGTAGTAGAGCTAGAGGAACGAACAGAGGAACTGCTGGAATTAGCAGAGCTAGAAGAACGAGCGGCAGAACTGCTGGAAGGAGAAGTTGCAGACGGGCAAGTCCCCGTGGCGTTTAGTCTTTGCACTGCGCTGTCGAAGTTGGTATAACGGGAATTCCACCAAGACTTCATACGCCCGACAAAGGTTTTGTATGTATCTCCGGTATATGTGGTACCGCTTGCGCCGCCACCCTCGCGCATAGCGAAATTTCCGTTCACGCTGGGGGCAATCTTATTCATCAACTGGTCAATGAAACCGTTGTTATCCCCCATAGCCTTAATCATGGCTTTATTGGCGTTCCAAGCCTCTACATAACAGGTCAGGAATCCCGAATTGTTGTCGCTCCACAGTTTTTGGTAGAATGCGTGGCTTGGCGTTGTGTTTCTTGTTAACGTAGAGCTTGAGAAAAATGTTCCCCCCATAACTCCGGGCGAACCCGCCGCCAAATCAAGGTCCCAAAGCGGCCCCGCCATTATCTTGCCGGATTTACTGACCTTGTATAGGAAATTAGAGCCTAAACCGCCCTGGTCACCCGCCGTGTTCCAGTCCCTGTTATCCATAAACAGATTAATCAATGTATATATCGCCCATCCCCGGAGGTCTATAAGGTCGCGGTAGCCGTTGTTCGGGAACCCGCTTTCATTCAATTTATTCACGAATGCATTAATGTCGCTTTTAACGTAATCATACCCCGCTAAATCCGGCTGGCCGTTTTTCAGCGGCAGATCGTCATATTCCGGCGTTCTTATTTTCACGTTTAAAACATACTTGTAACTGCTGCCGCCGCTCAAGTTTGGTGCGAGGAAAAACCTTTTGCAGTCTTCCGCATCGCTAGGTCCCCAGTGGGTAAACTCCGTAAGCCAGCCGCCGTTGTCCTCATCAAGATATACGCCGCTGTTGCCCTCTCGGCTTGTGCCCGATACTTGCGGCGTAAGCAAATAAACCCCGATATCTTTGCCGTTATAATTCAATTTTACAAATTCATACGGCAGCGAGCTTTCAAGCCCCATGAGTTTGCCAAGCTCAAAACCTATAGCACTGAGCATCTGGGTTGGGTCGTAAAAATTGGCTAAAAGCGCCCAGCTTTTGGACTCCTTCATTCCGAAAAGGCTTCGCCTGGCGTTGAACTTCAGCCTGTAAGATTTTGCGGCATCGTTGTTGGCAGGTACCATGGACGATGTGGAATTTCCACGTATCCTTATGGAATCAGCATTCGTGGCTGCGTTTGCTGTGATGTTCATACGCGAATCTTCTGCGCCGGTAATCGTAAGCCCTGTCAACACCTTGTAAGTTTGTATAGGGGGTACAAAATTGGAGGCGGCAGCTTTGGTGTTCGCGCAGGAATTTAGATTGTAGTTTGAGTTGGTGCTTGACGGCGCAGGGGTACCCGTTGTGATCTTAACTACAGGCAACTCCGCAGCCGCAACCGTAGCGAATAAGATGATAACTACGGGGAGCATTATTGTTCTACGGGTCATTATAGAAATCATTTTCATCTTTCTCCGTTAAGGCAAAATTCTGCCGCTAAATTTATATGTTCTGCCACTCTCGCCTTTTGCTTCCACTACAACCATAAGCACTTTGCTAATTCCTAAACCCTCGGAATTCCACGTTATATTGGAACCCGTGCCTAAATTTCCGCTGAAGAGCGTTTTTCCCCTTAAATCAAAGACGGATAGTTTCACGCTTGAAGGTTCTTGGGTATAAATGTTTACAATTCTCCCACGGACAAACATCCCATGCTGCTGCGGTTGCGAATATTCAAAAATAGGAGTAGTTGACCTGCTTGACGATGAATATCTGCTTGAAGAAGACGAAGACGATCTACTCGAAGATGACGAAGATAACCGGCTTGAGGAAGAAGACGGACTACTTGAAGATGATGGTTGAGTTTGCTCAATATCCTTGCTGGTGTCTATGTTCATCTTGTTTATTTCCTGCTCAAAGAAATTAATCCTGTTGTTCCACCAGGTTTTTAAATTTGTAACTTCCGTTTTGTATGCTTGTACGGTTGTCGGAGCATTTGGGCAATTCATCCAGCACCCGCCACCGCCACCCCAGGGGCTGCCGCCACTGTTGCCACCGTTTTGAGTCGTGAAATTGTTTACTACCGAGCCTTCTACAGCAGTGGCTATGGAATCCATAAAACTGGTCATGGCCTGGAAATCTTTTTTATGCTTATCCCAGTTTTTTTTCCATTTAGCCAAAAATACCGGATCGTCAAAAAATTTCGCATGGAACGGGTGCTTGGGCTTTATGGGATTTTGGTAAGTTTGATAGTGCTTGGGAAAATTATTTATTTCCACCGCTGCGGCCAAATCCAGGTCCCAAAGAGGCCCTGCGACTATTTTTCCACCCTTGTCCTTATGAATAAAATTTGAAGCCGGCGCAACTCCTATATTAGCATCGCCCGCTTTATTGTTGAAATCAAAATTGTCCATAAACATTTCAATCATCATGTATTTTGCGAAACTTTCCAAGTCCACTAAATCCCGGTAACCGTTTTCCGGAAAACCTGATTTGTTGAACATAGTTGTCGTAAGCTGGTTTACCTGGTCTTTTACAAATTGATAAGCGGCCTGGTTCGGTAAATCTTCCGGTGATTTTATAAATGAATGCAATTTGTCTTTGCCACTATTTGTGTTCGGATAATCCGTGTTGAAATCAATCTCGTCTGTGCTGCTTGGGCAATGGTAGTCAAACTCAACGAGCCATCCCTCTTTTTCATCTATATCCACCCTGCCCTTATTAACCTGAACCAAATCCGTCAACTGATAAATTCCCTTATACGAACCGTTTAAATAAAAATCCACGAGAACCTGGTTGGGAGTGCCGGGAAGCCCCAGGCGTTTGCCAAGCTCAAACCCAACAGCGTTTAACGCAAACGTTGGGTCATAGTAATTTGCCAAAAGTGCCCAGCTCTTGTTTTTTTGCAGCCCGAACACGGGTTGCTTCTCATCAAATTTTATTCTGTAAGGCCTTTTTGCGTCAACAGCCCACGTGGAATTTCCGCGCCCTCTAATGGAATCGGCATAAGAGGTTACCGTAATGTTGTTTCTAGGGTTACTCGCATCGGTTAATGTAAGTTGCATGGCAATATATGGCTTGTGGTTATAGGTATTGGTTGACTGGCAGTTACCTGCACCCCTGCTATTTGCCGATGTTGAATTTATGGCGGCATTGTTCCGAGTGGTGACCTTTATTTCAGGAAGTGCCGCAAACGATAACACGCTGAGAAAAGCTGTTGTTGCCAAAATCGTTTTTAATGTGCTGTTTCTCATGGGCATCTCCTTTTTTAAAATCCGGCTACGGCAAAATTCTGCCGCTAAACTTGTATGTTCTGCCGCTCTCGCCTTTTGCTTCCACTACAACTATAAGCATTTTGCTAATTCCCAAACCCTCGGAACTCCACGTGATATTGGAACCTGTGCCTAAATTCCCGCTAAAGAGCGTTTTTCCCCTTAAATCAAAGACGGATAGTTTCACGCTTGAAGGTTCTTGGGTATAAATGTTTACAATTCTCCCACGGACAAACAATCCATGCTGCTGCGGTTGCGAATGCCCAAAAACAGGAGTAGTTCCGCCTGACGATGAAGAAGACCTGCTTGAAGACGAAGACAGTCTGCTTGAAGATGATGGGCTTGAAGACGATGAAGATAGCTGGCTTGAGGAAGAAGGCGACGGCCTGCTTGAAGATGATGGTTGAGTCTGCTCTATATCCTTGCTGGTGTCTATGTTCATGCTGGTTATTTGCTGCCCGAAGGAACTCATGCGGCTGTTCCACCAGGTTTTCAATTTTCCGACTTCCGTATTGTATGTTTGTGTTGTGAGGGTAATAGCGCCTCCCAGCAAATTGGATGGATTAGCGCATTTATTATTCGCAACATTATCCTTCAAAGCATTGGCCAGGGAATCTATAAAGGCAGGAATGGCATTGAAATCACTTTGATGTTTATCCCACAATTTTTTGAATTTGGCTAGGAATACGGGGTCGTCCCAAAGCCTCTGATAGAAAGCGTGCTTGGGCTTTATAGGTTCCGTAGTAGAAGAGTAATGCGGATTGAACGACATAGCACCGCTTGAGGTCACGCCCGCCGCCAAGTCAAAATCCCAAAGGGGACCTGCATAAATTCTGGTGCCAGCGTCTTTATACGCAAAGTTTGAGCCGGGCAAGCCGTATTGGCTCTGATCTGGCACCTTGCTGTTGAAATCAAAATTGTCTATAAGCTGCTGTATCAATACATATTTGGCATAACTCTCAAGGTCAATCATATCCCGGTAGCCGTTAGTCGGAAATCCGTTTTCAGACATTTTATTGGTAAGCAAGTCAATTGTGTCCTTTACCCATTTTATCTTTGAATTATTAGCGTTGAAACTGCTCGTTACTTCCGGCGATTTTATAAACACAGGCAAACTGTATTTGGCCGAGGTGAATTTAACTTCATCCGATTCTGGGTCATGGTAATCAAACTCAACCAAGAACCCTTTAAGCGTATCAACATCAACACGTCCAGGGTTCACCTGTATCTGCTCCGTTAACTGGTAAATCCCCTTGTAACTGCCATTTATGTATAAATTCACATGTTGAGAGCTTGGCGTATATGCAAGCCCCAGTTTTTGCCCTAGTCTAAAGGCAATAGCGTTTAGCGTAAGCGTTTGGTCGTAATAGTTGGCGAGCAAAACCCAGCTCTTTGCCTTTTCCCTTCCAAAAAGACTTTGCTTTTTATCGAATTTTATCCTATATGGCCTTTTATCCCCAATTCCTGCGGTGGAGTTCCCGCGCACACGTATGGAGTCGGACTCGCTTGGAGCAGGTTCCGGGGTTAGAGTGAGGTTGTTTCGGGAGTTGTTTGGGTCGGTCAACTTAAACTCCGTTACTTTAATGTATTTCATGGTTGTAGTTCCCATGCACATACCGTTGAATTCCATCCCACTGCAAGTCGGTTTTACCTCCTGACTGTTCTGCGTAGTTATCCTCATCTCAGGAATTGCCGCAAGCGATAGCACGCTTGAGCACGCCATGAGAACCAATACCGACTTGAGTGTTATGTTTTTCATATTTCCCTCTTTTTCAATATGTCACTGCCTTCAGCACTAACGGTGTATGGCCCCTTCCATCTAACTTCAGGAACAAAACGCCACGATTGAGGCCGTCAAAGCGCAACTCCGTCATGCCTTGGCCAATCTTTCCGCTTCTCACTTCCCTGCCACGCATGTCTATTAGCCTGTAGGCGGTGTAGCCATGTGTTGCCGGAAGCATGGCGGTAAAGCCGCCACGGCTTGGCCTTAGCGTTACGGCAGGAGTCATAACGACTGCCTTGGGTGCGTTGTACCTCGTTGTTTGCTGCGTTTCGCCGATTATCATGAAGTAGTCAACGTTTACAGCAGACTGGAAGTCTAACCGAATCGTATTTTCTCCGGCATCTAACGGCACGTCGGGATAGCTAAGCGTCACATATGTATAACCGTCCCAGTCACCCGTATTGCCGCTTATCGTTCCATAACTCACGCCGTTCACGGTTACCCTGAACGTGCTGTTGCCGTTGCTGGCGATTCTGAACACAAAGGTAAACACTCCGCTCCTTGCGATATTCACCTTATAGGTTGCGTTATCATTGTTGTTGATCCAACCTATGTTTGTGATATTAGTGCTGCTATTGGTTCCTATGCACATAGGATTGTTATTGCTGTCGTTATTGCAGGTGCCAAGCGTGGGCGATACCAAGTCCTCCGCCTCAACTATTAAGGTGTCTGTCCCAACCACGCCGCCGTTATTCTCCCGGAACCTCGCCGTTACGCTCACGTCGCCGGTCATGGTGAACGTGATAGTTGCGCTGTTCTTGTCAACACCCGATGGCAATGACCCGCTCCACTCCCTGAACGCATATCCGCTGTTTGCCTTAGGCGTCAAGGTGACGGACTCTCCCGACGCTATGGTCGCCGTGTTGCTTGTTTGGCCGTTAATGGAAACGCTCCCGCCGTCAGACGGATTGCTGCTCACATTCAGAGTATAGGAAGTGGTTCCGCCACGCAGGAAGTTCGCCGTTATGTTTACGTTGGCGCTCATAGTGAACGTGATGGACTGGTTTGTCGCAGTAATCCCCGACGGCAATGACCCCGTCCAGTTCACAAACGAGCACCCGTCATTTGGAGTAGCCGTTATGGTGACGGAGGTTCCAGATGGAATGGATAGGCTGTTAGTCGGATTGGATTGGGAACTGCTGCTGCCAACCGTTACGGATACGCTGCCACGTGTTTCCGTTTGACGGCTGACCTGAAGCGTGTAGTTTTGGCCCGGATTGGGATTGTTGCCCTGAGTAAAGTTCGCCCTTATGTTCACGTTGCTGTTTATGCTGAACGTAATGCTTGCGTTATTTGCGTTTATTCCCGAAGGCAAGGACCCCGACACCGCAGTCCAGTTCGTGAAGGTGTAGCCGCTGTTAGCCGTAGCCGTAATGGTAATGGACGTATTCGCATTGGCGGTCAACTGTCCCGATGGATTGTTTTGGGCACTGCCGCTGCCGATAGTTACAGCCACGTTGCCGCCTGCGCTTGGGTTGCGGGCAACCTGAAGTGTGTAGGGCGTGGGTTGAGGAGGATTCGGGCCGCTCCCTTCAACATCTGCATTAATGTCTATGTTCAACTTGTTCAGTTCATCGTTGAAAAACTTCACGCGATTGGGCCACCATGTTTTCAATTTCTGCACTTCCTGATTGTACACTTGTTGAGTGATAGTGGTTTGACCCATCATCAAATCGGTAGGATTGGCAGCTACATTATTCGCAACGCTGCCACTCAAAGCATTAGCTATGGAATCAACAAAGGTAGGAATGGCATCTATATCGCTTTTGTATTTATCCCACGCCTTTTTGAGTTTGGCCATGAAGGCAGGGTCGGCCCACAATCTCTGATAGAATGTGTGCTTGGGCTTTATAGGCTCGGTATAAGACTGGTAATGCGGAGTGAATGAACAGCCGCCGAACATACCGCCGCTTGTACAACCCACGGCTGACAAGTCAAAATCCCAAAGCGGACCGGCTTTCATTTTTGAGTTCACATTTTTATACGCATAGTTTGACCCCGGCAAAGCACCGGATTGCGTTTTGCTGTTGAAATCAAAATTGTCTATAAGCTGCTCTATCAACACATACTTGGCAAAACTCTCAAGGTCAATCATATCACGGTAGCCGTTGGTCGGGAATCCGCTTGCGCCCATTTTATTCATCAATGCGTTTACAGAGTCCTGTACCCATTTTACACCTGCTTGATTGACGTTGCAGTTCTGGGGAGGATTTCTATCGCAACCCGGCAACTCCGGCGATTTTATAAACGTGCCCAAACTGTATTGGGCCGCAGTAAATTTAATCTCATCCGAAGCGGCATCGTGGTAATCAAACTCTACAAGGAACCCTTTAGCTGAATCAATATCAACGCGTCCGGGGTTCACCTGTATCTGCTCTGTAAGTTGATAAACTCCCTTGTAATTGTTGTTTATGTATAAACTAACATGTTGAGAGGAGTTCGTAAATTCAAGCCCCATTTTCTGCCCAAGCCTAAAGGCAATGGCATTCAGCGCAAAAGTATGGTCGTAATAATTGGCTAGCAAAACCCAGCTCTTCGCCTTTTCTTTTCCAAAGAGTCCCTGTTTTTTATCGAACTTTATCCTGTAGGGCTTTTTAGCTGCGCCTGCGGTAGAGTTCCCGCGCACTCGTATGGAATCGGACTCGCTTGGGGCAGGCTCCGGGGTTAGAGTGAGGTTGTTTCGGGAGTTGTTTGGGTCTGTGAGCGCAAAATTCGTTATTTTAACGTAGTTCATAGTTTGCGCGCCACCCCACATACCACCACCGCTAACCGTAGGTTCTTGGTTATTCTGCGTAGTTATCCTTATCTCAGGAATAGCAGCGAACGACACAACGCCCAGGCAGACTATCGCCGCCAGTGCAAATTTCAATGTATAGTACTTCATGAGTACCTCCCCTTATTAAAAGCCCTAAAAAACTACCACAACTTCGCTGTCATAACGGCGACGTCTAAGTTCTCTTTCTCCATCACGTATTCTCAAAACAGTTCCATAAGTGTTTCGCCACTGGAATGCGGAATTTTTAGCAAAACCAAGCGTCACACCTGCCCTTAACTGGGCATCAAAATCCTTGCTCTCCATATCTTTGGAATAAAGGGCCGCCTCTGCCACAGGAATCACCTGCCTCAAGGTTTTTAGCCCGGTTCCCAAAGGAAAATACTCCTGCAACCTCGCACCCCAAAAGAATGCACTCTCATCATCAAGATATTCTAAGGGCTTATTGCCAAAAGTGAGTTCCGTTTCGCTCACAAAAAGACGTGCCAAATACTTAAAGGAAAGCGATGTAGCCCATGCGGTTAAATCATAAGCCGGATGCGTGTAGTGCCCTATTATACCGGCTAAAATTAAATTTTTGGTTGAATCTTCATATTCAACGCTGTAGTTCTGGTAATAATTCTGGTGAAACCGAGTGGGATCCCAGGAAACAACGCCGTAAACGGAATCCGCCGCCCAGGAGAACCCTCCCACCAAACGCCACTTTTCACCTATCTTGTGGCGGTATTGGAAGGTTAAATCGTGTTTTAAAAGATTGGTCGCAACCTCTTCCAGGCCATCGTTTACTATGGAACGCTTGTGAAAATAACGCTCCTCCACCCCGGCACGTTCTTCCAGGCCAAAGGACTTTTTCATATAGCCAATGCGCACACCGCCAAAGTCGGCAAAGTTGTATTGGGCATAGAGTTTGTCTATTACCATCATGGAGTCCCGGTCTTTGTATTCAAAGCCAAACTCTGCCCTCACCTTTTTTACCGGGCGGGCGGAAATCTCAATTTTCCCATAGCCAATTCTGTTGTAGTCGGTTTCCTTTCTGTTCACCTTGTTGTTAATGTCAAAACCCGCTTCCAAAACTCCGCTCACCTTTAACTCATCCCTTTCTGCGGAAGCTGTATCTGCTTTGGCCGTGGCTATGTCTGCTTTTTTTTGTTTATCCGCTTTTTCCGGTTTGGCTGCAACAGCCGGAACCACCAAAAACAAGCTCAAACTTAAAGCGCAAAGCCGCATTTCCTATATCCTCTTGTAAACCAGTTTGAC
>Ga0182466_11664_pt1 | contig 10532 bp, 11 predicted proteins | sample TergutMp193P3_FD_120795 | JGI IMG/M metagenome (GOLD analysis project Ga0182466, IMG submission 120795) | reverse complement strand
CTATCAACAACACCATTAGAACCGTAAGTTGTCACCGTCATGCTTTTGCCGTCAACGTCAACTATTGTGTATTCCGGCGTCATTTTTTGCGACTGCATAAACATTGACAGAGGCGGGTTGCTTGCACTCAAATGTTCAGAGCCGGTTTTGCCGTCTGAGAGATAAGGGTAATTGGCATTTTTAGAAATAGTGACAAAAGGCGGATAGTATTTTAACCCGCTTGCCGTTGTAAGACTCAAATATATTGTTCCCTTGCCGTCCGTGCTTTTAACACTGAAAGCATCGGCGGCATCCTGCTTCATAAGATGGCTTCTTACATATATGTGGTCGTGACCTGCCAATACAAGGTCTATGCCATGTTTGGTCATTAACGCTTCAAAACCGGCTTCCACATAATATTGAATGTCCGGGTCGGCGGCATGAATGGCTACGCTGGCGGTGGATTTATGGTGATGAACCACTATCCAATCGTATTTTTCGGCGTAGGCGGCTTTCGCGGCATGAATGGTGTTCTCAAAAACGGTTATGTAAGATGCTGCATCTTCCTTGCCGCTCGGATACGCAGATGTATTCAACGCAATAAACAGGACATTGTTGTAAAGATAAAAGTAATTACCTGCCTTTTCAACAATTGCCTGCCCGGCTCCGGTACATGTTTCCGGGACATTCTGTTCGTTGGGCAAATAGAAGTGATATATAAAAGGGCAATGCACGTCGTGGTTGCCCACTACCGGAGCAAAAGGAAGGCTGCGCAATTTTTCCGGAGCAAAGAAATTTGCATATTCGGCTTCGCTACCGAGAATAGCATCAGTTTGGTCACCAGTGCTCACAATAAAACTTGCCCCGCTTTCGGCTATTTTCTCAACTACTTCTTCCCAACCCTTGGCCGTAGTGCTTGGTGTGCTGAAATAGCTGCTGGCACTATCCTGATTGCCTGTGGTAAGCTGAGGGTCAGCGACAATTGCAAATCTGAAAGTGCCTGCCGCCGGAACAGAGTAATGATGTTCTTCGCTCCAGTCAACACCATTATTTGATACGGAATATTTATACCTTGCACCGGCAGTTAAACCTTTTACGTTAACTTTATGATAGCCCTTGCCCGCAGAAGCCACTCCTGTTCTTCCGAATATCAACCGGACAAACTCGCCCTCGGCATCAAAAAGGCGAACAACCGATTCATCTTCATCGGAATTAGAGTACCAGTTGATGTTTACATCGGCTGTAGTTGAACCCGGAGTAAGCCCAAGCATTTCCGGTTTAAATTCGGTTCCTTTTTCGAGTGTTGTAGCGGCTCCCCATTTGCCGTATGTCTCTTCGTATTTTTTACTGCTGGCACTGTTATATGGGCCAAGACCGAATTGCTTGGATTGCTCAATAGGACTGTATGATGAACACGATGCCGCAAAAAACACAAAAAGTGTTAAAAGCAATAGATAAAATTTTTTAAACATACATTTCTCCTAAATCATCCGTTTCAAGAAAAAATATAAAATATTTTTTTACATTTTGAAAGTGGCTCATTTTAAAGCTTTTAGTCCTCTCCTGGCGGGTTCGTTTTGAAAATCCTTTGCCGGAGCCTGCGGTTATAGGTTTGTGGCACCAGGATTTGCCAGCTTGCCTGGCAGCATTCAAAAACAAAAACATAGCGGTTCTGATAAGCCAAAGCAAAGACGGAAGCAAATTCGCAAAATTAGCTAAAAGCTTGGGCTACAATGTTTTCAGAGGTTCAAGCAGCAGAGGGCAAAGCGAAATAAGGCATTTATTAAGGGCTTTGAAAAACGGAAATTCGGCGGGAATGGCGCTGGACGGCCCAAGAGGCCCCGCGCTCATTGCAAAACCTGGCGCAGAATGGCTATCCGGCATGGCTAAAACACCATTGGTAAAAATCAAGGTAAAATACAGCCGTGCTTTCAGGCTAAATTCCTGGGACAAAACCTTTATCCCCATGCCTTTCGGCAAAATTTTCATAATAATCGCCAACCGTTAGCCTTTATTTTCTATATTTTTTTCCGTTTAATCATGAAAATGTGGATAACTGGTTCTAGAGGTATGCTTGGGCAAGATTTATGTGCCCTTGCCAAACATGGTTTTGAAGTTTTTGAAAGCGATAAGGAAATTGACATAACAGATGAAGCCGCTGTTTCAAGTTATATTTCCGCAAATAAACCCGGCATCATTATCAACTGCGCAGCTTATACCGCCGTTGATAACGCAGAAACGGAAACCGAACTTAACTATAAACTGAATGCGGTTGGCCCGGAAATTCTAGGCAAATGCTCTGCAAAAATCGGTGCCCGCATAATACACATTTCAACGGATTACGTTTTAAGCGGTGCGGCACCCAAGCCTCTATCGGAAGCTGCACCCATAAAACCCATAAATGCCTACGGCAAAGCAAAGGCTGAGGGTGAAGCCATGCTGGCAAAGGCAAACCCCAATCACTGGATAGTTCGTACAGCCTGGCTATACGGCATCAACGGAAAAAATTTTGTTAAATCCATGCTGAACCTAATGCGGACAAAAGAACAGATTTCCGTTGTGAGCGACCAGCTTGGAAACCCAACTTGGACGTGCGACTTGGCAGCGGCTATACTTAAAATAGCGGGAAATCCAAAACTGCCGGGTATTTATCATTTCACAGGCGAAGGCATTGCAAGCTGGCATGAATTTGCGGTGGAAATTCAAAAGCAAGCCCTGGGTAAAAAGCTCTTGGAACACGCCATCTCCATTTTGCCTATTTCAAGTTCCGAATGGAAAAGCCCCGCTAAACGGCCTTTATGGTCGGCTTTGGATAAAACTAAAATTAAAGAGAGTTTTGATGTGCATGTCCCGGCTTGGCAAGATTCGCTTTATAAATACCTGGATTTTGAAAAATGAAATATTTCTGCAATATAATTCCTGAGTTTTGTTCACCGGATGTCCAAAAAAAAATATTGCATTTCTATGAAAATTTGGAAAAACAAGGCTTGATTCCGGATATTTTGAATTTGAAACTTGACTATTACGACCTGAAAAGCAACAATCTGTTTTTTATCTCGCTAAATAAAGATACCGAATTCCATCTGCAAGATTTAATGAACAAAATGGATTGCAAAACAACCCGGATTGTTATTATTACAAGCGAAGAAGAAAATTATTTTGATTTTGCCATTGAACATAACATATGCAATATAATACACGTAAAGAGACTGAATGAAAACCTGCTGCTGGGAATTTTGAATTGTTTTTTAAAAGAGAATTTGAATTTAGAGAGTTTTTTTGAAAATAAAAAAAAGATTATTGACAAATATTACTGCCTTTCCGGCAATATCAGCATGTTAAAGTTAATAGAAAATACATTTACGGATTTTATAGAAGAAATGCGAAGCGAAATAAGAAATACGTTCATAATAAATTGCCATGAACTGGTTACAAATGCTATTGCTTACGGAGTTTTGGGCATCACCGCCTATGCTCGCGATAAAAAGGAACGTGATACTACTCACTATACAAGCATAAACATTCCGCAAAATAAAAAGATTAAAGTGCGTTTGCTGATGGGTGAAGATTTATACGGAATATCCGTAAAGGATTCCAGCGGGCTTTTAACCATACAGAGAATTTTAGAGCGCATCAGGCGGCAAAGCGTTGTAGCGGGGGAGACAATTCCGCAGGGAATAGAAGATTATACGGGGCGAGGCCTTGCCATTTTGTGCCATCTTGGTATTTTGATATTTTCCATTAAGCCGGGCGAATTCACCGAAGTTTCTCTAATCAGCAACCTTGAGGCAAGCTTTGAGAAAAAACCGATTTCAATTTTGGCAGCGGAAATTTAGCATTTTCCAATTATGCCGGATTTGGAATGCCTTGTTTGCGGCGGGCGTATGCGTTTATTCTTTTTTTATTGCAAAAAACAGCTTGAATTATTGCGATGTTGCCTTGCTTTCGCTTGGAGTGTTTTTTCTGCTCGCTTTTGCCAATACTCATAACGACATAATAGATTTTGAAATAGACAAAATCAACCGCCCCAACCGCCCTTTGCCGAGTGGAAAAATGAGTTTGAAAACAGCTCGCATCATTGCGCTTGCATCTTTTCTTTTGGCAATAATTCTGGGCTTTGCTTCGGGTTTTGAATTTGCCTTGCTGTTTGTTGCGGTTGGAACGCTTTGTTTTATTTACAACAGATTTTTGAAAGGCTTGCCCCTTGCAGGAAATTTGGCAGTGGCATTGCTAACCACAACGCCCATAATCATTCCCATATTGAAATTCAAGTCCCTGCAACCGGAACTTTTGAACCTGGCATTTTTTGCCTTTATCCTGACCTTTGCGAGAGAAATAACAAAAGACATAGAAGATATTGAAGGCGACAAAGCTCTAGGTTTAAAAACCTTCCCTGTGCTGCTTGGCACAAATCTCTCTTTTGCGCTTGTTCTCATATGCGAAATTCAATGCCTTGCCGTGCTTGCCCTGTTCAAATTGCCTGCGTTTCTTGTGATTTTGCCATGCTTGGCTTTGTCCGTGATTTTTGCCTGCTTAAAAAAATGGTGGCTTTCGCAAACAATGCTCAAAATCACCATGCCGATAGGGATGGCGGTTTTTTATTTGCTACAGTGAACAGCTTTCTATATTTCCCCTATGCTTCCACAGAATTTTGTTGCACTGGATGTAGAAACCACAGGTTTAGATGCCGACAAGGACGAGATTATAGATATAGCCTTTGTTCGCTTTGAAGACGGTAATGTGGTTGCTACACTTGATTTTTTGGTGAAACCCCAAAAAAAGCTTTCCGCTTTTGTCAATTATTTAACGGGAATTTCGCAAAGCGAGTTGGATGATGCAAAACCGTTTAAGGAAATTGCACCGCAGATTTTGGAATTTATAAACGAAAAACCGCTTGTAGCCCACAACGTGGCTTTTGATTCAAAACTCTTAACGCTTGCCCTGAACAGAAACGGATTCAAAAACAATGAATTTGTTTTTTGGGACTCTCTTGCCATAGCACAGGCGGCTTGGACTTTTGAAAGCCATAAACTGGTGAATCTGGTAAAGCAGTTGAACATTGAAGTTACTGCCTCGCACCGTGCCTTGCCGGATGCGGAGGCTTGCGGAAAAGTTTTTTTGCTTGGGCTTGCGGAGTTGGAAAAGAACAGCGACAGCATTAAGGAAAATTTGAGAAAAATGGCGGCAGGCACGGCTTACGAGCCATTGTTTTAAGGGGAATGAAAATGCTTGATATATTGGAAGCCTATAAAAAACTGAATTTTGCGCCCAGAAAGGGGCAGCTTGACTACAGCAAGTTTGCTGCGGAAAATTTAAATGCAAACAGCCGTTCAAAGCAGAGATTTACGCTGGCAGAAGGCGAAACCGGAATTGGAAGAACGCTGGGTTACTTGATTCCGGCCATGCTCCATGCAAACGAGACCGGCGAAAGAATTTTAATCTCGGTGGCAACAAAGGCAAAATTGAAACTGATTCTGGAAAACGACATTCAAAAAATTCTGCCTTTTTTAAACGGAAAAATTCGCCCGGCGGTTTTGAAAGAGAGATTCAGCTATGTGTGCCTGCGCAAGTTTTACAATTGCGTAAATAATCCCGAACTTTATTTAACAGCGGAGGAACGTGTGGTTTTTTTCGCCATAATAACATGGCAGGAAAAAACAAAAGACGGAGACCTGAACGAGGTTCTGCACTACAATCGTGTTCCGATTCTCTGGAAAAAAATTGCCTGTGAAGCAGGGTCTTGCCTGGGGGCTCAGTGCGAGCATTTTTCGAAGTGCCGGTTTCAAGAGGCAAAAAAAAATGCGGAAAATTCCAACCTGCTTTTGGTGCAGCACTATCTGTTTTTGCAGGACTTGCAAATGGACTTTGCGATTTTGCCGCATTGCGAAAAGATCATTTTTGATGATGCCCACAAACTCTACAAGGAAAGCCAGAAAAATTTTGGAAAGCACCTGTATTTTTATGCTCTGAAAAATGCGATCAAGCAAAATATCTGGTGCAAAAAATGGGAAGAGCAAGCGGCAGAAAGCGAAAAATCGCTTTTGGCTTTGGTAAAGGAAGTTCAAAATTTTTCTCAAAAAACAAAAAAGCGCAGAATTGCCTACAATCAAAATTTGTCCTCGGAAACCGGAATTTCTCCCGAAGCAGCGCAACATTCCCTGAGAGCCTTGCTGGAAGTTATAGAACAGACCGGCTCGGAATTTCACGCTCAAAACGAAACAGGCAAAGCAAAGGACTGTATGCAGTTCGCCTCCGACATAAGAAAAATTTCAAGCGACCTGGCATTTCTTTTTGCCGCATCTCACGATGAATTTGTGTACTGGGTGGACAGCCCTTCCAACCCGCTCCAGCTCACATTTAACGCAGAACCTGTAAACGCCTCCGCAAAATGGAGCAAATCCCTTTACCCGAATTTAAAATCCGCATTTTTCACTTCCGATACCCTCAGCGTAAACGGGCATTTTGAGTATTTGATTAACCGTTTGGCTTTGTTTGGAAAAAATGCAAGAACAAGAATTTTCGCAACCAGAGACCCGGAAGAGCATCCCGAAATATTTGCGGCGGAATTTTTGCCAAAACCGGTTGAAGAAAAATTTTCGGAAGAACTGATAAAAACCCTGTGCGAGATAATTTCCAAAAATAAAAGCAACACACTCATTTTCTGCGATATGTCCTCTATTTCCAAACTCCGTGCAGAAGCGGAAAAAAATGAAGCCTTGCAAGGCAAAACCTGCTTTTTCCAGGGAGCAGACGGCAGTTTCTTTAATTTGTCCGGTTTTTTCTTGAACAAATCCGGCAATGTTCTGGTTGGCACTCCCGATGAATTAAAATCCCTGGAAGAAATGGAATTGCCGGAAAACACCCTTATAGTAATCTCTCGCCTCCCGTTCCCGGACATTACCGACCCGGTTCTTGCCAAGCGAATGGAAATTTTAAAGGAGCAGAACAAAAACGGTTTTATGTTTGTGACAATGCCGGAAACCTCTCTCACTTTGCGCAGAGTTTATTCCGCAATTTTGCATTCAGGCAAAAAACAAACCTTGCTGTTGCTGGACAGCCGGGTTGCAAGCGAAGTATATGGGGCAAAGATACAGAAACTCTTTCCGAATTTCAAGACCCTCAGCCACAGGATATTTTCAACGAGCTTTATTTCTTCCTCAACGTAATCTGCGAAACCTGCAGATTCTCAGGCAGTTTGCCACGCAAAAGATTTTCTGCTATGGGTGCCAGGGCAAATTCCGTGGTGCCCGTAATCAGGTAAAATGTTTCAAATTTTGGGGCATCGTCCAGTTCGTAGGCGTTTTCCAAAGAAATTATCTTTCCCGCTTCAAGCTTCGCAGCCTTGCCGTTTTCGCCGGAGAGATGTATGGTCAAGGTTCCGTTGCCGTCCATGCTCAAAATAACCCCGTAGCATTTTTTTTCGGCGGTATAGCGCATTTGCAATAAGTCACCTGCATTCGCTTCGCTGTTGTCGGCCAGTTTTTCTGTGGATTCCGCTGTTTTACGCCAAACCTCCAAACCAGCTTTCAATCCTTTTACTCTGGTTTCATATTCGTTTGCGGCAATGAAATTGTCCGGCACATGGGAATCCGGTAGCACGGTTATCAGCACGGTTGCAGCCATTACCAAAGCTGCGCAGGCGGAAAGATATAAACGCCATTTGTTCTTTTGCTCAATCACCGCAAATTTGCGGAGATTAGCGTGCATTTTTTCCGCAGCTCGCTTTGCCGGATATTTTGCGAGCAGTTCTTCATCGTTTTCTTTCAACTGCTCAATCTGGGAGCGAAACTCGGCGTTTTCGCTTTCCAGAGCTTCGAGGGCAGCCATTTCGCTTTCGGGGAGTTCCCCAAGCAAGTAACGTTCAACTTTCCAATTCTGCGGTGTCATAGAGCCTCCAATTCGGTAAGGGTGTCTTTAAGAGCGCGAAGTCTCTTGCGAACCCCCGGAACAGACATTTTCACCTCCATTGCCACCTCCTCAAGGGTCATGCCGTCTATAAAGTGCAAAACCGCTATGGTTCTGCTGCTTTCCGGCTGCCTCTTGAAAAGGCGGTCCAAAAGGTCTCTGTTTCCCGCCTCATGTTCAATGTCTTCCGCACAGGATATTTGCATAAGCTTTGCATCGCAGCTTATGTTTTCTCCTCTGCGTTTTCTGTCCCTTATGTGGTTCAGGCACATATTTGTAGCCATTCTCCACAAAAGGCTGGACGGATAGTCATCGTTCAGGGAGTTGCGCTTTTCCCAAACCTTGATAAAAACCTCTTGGGCAATATCTGCCGCCGCGCTTTCATCACCGAGCAGCCTTTTGCACCGCCTTAGCACCATTGGCGCATAACGTATGTAAAGCTGCTCCGCATTTAAGGTTTGGTTCATACTCCTTTAACACCCGAATCGGGGAAAAGTGTTACCGATGGCATGAGAATGCCACCTCTTTTGCCAAGTTGACGTATCTAACTGGCTTCGCTAATGGGCATGGCGCAATTTCCCTGAAACTCCGCGCTTTCGTTTATCACGATTTGACGGGTTTTTATGTCGCCTATAAAGCAAGAACGGCTCTCCAATGTCATTAAGCCGTCGCATTCTATATTGCCCTGAATTCTGCCGGCAACGGTCGCAGAGCTAGCTTTTATTTCGCCCTTTATTTTACCGGTTTGCTCAACTATCAGCGCACCCTTTGTGTCTATTGTGCCTACAACAGAGCCTGCAATTCGAATGTCGTTCTCCAACTTTATGTCGCCCTCTATAAGAGTAGAGGAACTCAAGTGAGTAAGCTCGCCACTGGATTTATTTGCCATTTAAAACCTCTAAAAATTCAAAGTTGAGGGATAATATAGAAAATTTAAAAATAACTCTCCGGATTTACATTGTTTCCGTTGGAAATAACCTCGTAATGCAGATGGGCGCCGTTGGAATTCCCCGTGTTGCCTACAAAACCTATGATTTCACCCTTGCGCACATAAGCCCCTTGCTTGGTTGTAGGGGCAAATCTGGCCAGATGCGCATAACGGGTGATGATTCCGCCGTGGTCTATCTCTACCGTAAACCCCAAGTCTCCTTTATCGCCGGCAAAAATAATCTTGCCGCTTGCGGTGGCAAAAATCGGCTCATTCATGGCTGCCGCAAAGTCCACCGCTTTATGCTCTTCCGAATAATGCTGGCTTATAACCCCTCCCATAACGGGAAGCATATTCGGAAAAACCTCCAAATTCTGCTTGTTCAAACTCACTTCGGCTTCAAAATCCGTATCTAACTGGGCTTTTTTGGAAGATATGTGTATAAGCCGGTTCTTGTCCAGAATAGAACGAACCTTGTTTGAATCGTTTTCCAGATAGGTTTCCAAAATATTCTGTATTTGGGCCTCTATTGCATAAATTGAATCAAGGTCGGAAAGCGCAGCTTCGTATTCGTTATGCCGCCCCATGAGCCATTCATTATCGGATTTGAGCTTCCACGAGCTTGCGAGCTGCATGTTTATCTCTGTGAACTTCCATATGAATATGCCGAGCAAAATTGCTATTATGCAAATAAGCCAGGCGAATAGCTTGAGCCAAACCCTTCCAATACGGTATGTGCGTATTTTTGTCGAGTTTTCCGGAATTATCTGTATGGTATATAGTTTATTCATATTACAGCCTGCTGGATACGGGTTAAATCGTCATAAGATGAATAGGTTATTATCAATGTGCCCTTTTGAGGGTTTTTCCTAGAGCTTCTGCACACAACTTTTGTTCCAAAAACATTTTGCAAAATATTCAAAAAATTCTGCATATCCGGGTCCCTTGCACCGGAAGCTGCCACCCCCGGCTCCTTAGCCTTTTTCTTTTCCGGTTCCTGGGCGAGAATTTCCGCATCTCTGGCGGAAAGCCCTTTTTCAATAATCTCTCTTGCTGCCTTTACCGGGTCGCCAATATTGGGAGAAAGCAGCGAGCGAGCTACCGTAGCCGAGAGCTTGCCTTCGCCAATCCATTTTTTTACCTGCTCCGGAAGCTTTAGCAAGCGGAGCGAATTGGTAACCGCCGTTCTGGATTTATTGAGCTTGGTGGCCAGGTCTTCGTGGGTGTAGCCGTAAGATTCCAAAAGCTGCTGGTAAGCATTTGCCGCTTCTATCGGGTCCAGGTCTTCGCGCTGGATGTTTTCTATAATCGCCCATTCCGCCATTGTTTTATCGGAGAGCAAATCAAAAACCCTGGCTTCAATTTCATTTAAACCTACTTTCTTCGCTGCTCTCACCCTGCGTTCGCCACTCACAATTTGATAGCGTCCGGCATTTTTTCTGAGCAAAACGGGTTCCAAAATTCCATGCTGCTTTATGCTTTCCGCAAGTTCCTGCAAGGCTTCCTCGTTAAAAACCTTGCGAGGCTGATATGGGTTTGCATCCACCAGATTAAGGGGAATTTTTGCCGTGCCGCCCGCCTTTTCCGTTATAATGCTTTCCATATTTGCAGTGTGGTCGCTCAAAATTTGGCCGAATCCTATTCCTAGTTTTTTACCCATTTGCAACCTCCAAAACTTCTTCTGCCAATTTCATATACGCTTGGCTGCCCGCACTTTGAA
>Ga0182466_14252_pt1 | contig 10541 bp, 8 predicted proteins | sample TergutMp193P3_FD_120795 | JGI IMG/M metagenome (GOLD analysis project Ga0182466, IMG submission 120795) | reverse complement strand
TTATTAAAAAACCCGCAGCTAAAAAAGCTCCGGCCAAAAAAGCTCCGGCTAAAAAGGCACCCGCCAAAAAAGCCGCTGCTAAAAAAGCTCCGGCTAAAAAGGCACCCGCCAAAAAAGCCCCAGCTAAAAAATAACGAACCATTAATGAGCCCCCAGCCACCTCGGTTGGGGGTTCTTATTATTTTGAACGGCCGCGGAAAAAGAGTGCGGTGATAATCATAGCCAGCGAAAACACAAACAAGAATAGCTCAACATAGTCACCTATCACTGAATAAAGTGTAAAACGAGTTGACAAAGGCATGCCGCGAACTACTATCTTCTGTTCAAACAGCTCTGTTTTCTCTATTATCCTTCCGTTTGGCTCTATGAATGCGCTAATTCCGGTATTCGCCGCCCTGACAACGCCTATACCGTTCTCCACAGCGTGGGCACGCACCAAATTAAAATGCTGATATGGCGCAATGCTTCTCATAAACCAGCCGTCATTTGTAATGTTGGCTATGAATTTTGCACCTTTTCGCTTTGCATCTCTCAAAATACTGCCGTAAATGGCTTCGTAACATATAAGCGGGCTAAAACTTCCGGGCTGCCATACGGAGAGGCTGTCTCCCTGCGAAAAATCTCCGCCGCCCAAATCCACATAATTGACTACCGGAAAAATATCGTCAAAAGGAATTTTTTCGCTAAAAGGCACAAGGTGTATTTTCCTGTATTCTGCCGCCGGATAACCGGAGCCGAATAAAAAAGCCGAATTATATACATCGTATCTCTTTTTTCCCCGTTCTTTGCCCCTGACTTTACTCAAGGCACCTATAACTATAGCCGTATTGTTTTTCGTCGCATAGTTGTCCAAAAATTCATATTCGCTAACACGGATATTCATATCGTCCGGAATGGCGGTTTCCGGGAATAAAATCAGAGATACATCGCCGGGATCCAAAGTTGCGAATAAATCCCATGTTTGTCTCATAACGGAATCGTAATATTCCTTGCTCCATTTCTGCGTTTGATGAATGCTGGGCTGTACCACTGCGACTGTCATTGTATCCTTAATCACCTCATCCCTTATGAAGGTTGTATTATCCTCATAAATTATGGTTCCATAGCCGCCAATATAAAGACATGCCGTTAAAATCAATGGAACAAAGGCAAATTGCTTTTTCTTTTTCAAAATAGCCGTAGCCAAACACATATTTGAAGCTATAATGAGTGCAGAACACCCAAAAACTCCGATAAGTGTGAATGCTTGCATAAACTCAATGCTGTTGCCAAATACCAGCCCCAAAGAAAGCCAGGGAAAGCTCATGTCTCCTTTAGAGCGCAAAACTTCAATGCCGGCCCAAAAAAACGAGAAGATAAGAATCAGCGCAGCTCCATCAAAAAGTCCTTTAATCTTGACAAAAACCCAAGCGCATAAAAGCATAAACAGGCTTAAGAAAGCAAGGCCCAAAAAAAGTCCGGAAAATATAAGAGCCGGTGGTGCAACCTCGCCAACATGATAAAGCCAGTATATGCCGATAGCATTGAACAAAAAAGCTCCGAGATAGCTGGATAGCAAAGCCGTTCTTTTGCTTGCCGTTTTTAAAACATAAAACCACGGTGTCAAAAACACCAAAGCTCCGGGGCCAAGCGGGAGCGGCGGAAAGGACAGTGCTAAAAGCCCCCAACTCGCAAGTGATAGCAGAATGGCTTTTTTTGCACCCATCTTCAAGTTTCCGAAGATAACCAATCGGGATTATTCTTTAATTTTTCGGCTACAAGTTGCAAAAGCCGCTCCTCCGCAATAGAATCGCCGTCAAGAGCGAGTTCCAACTCTTCTTTATATGAATATAGCTCCTCTGGAATTTTGCGGGCTTTATCATCGGTTGAAAACTTTTCCAGCGTATGGTTGCACACGTCCAAAGCTTCTTTAAAAAGCTTTTGCAAGATTAAACAATTCACATAGGTTTTCCATGTTATAAAATAATAGGGACCTTCCATAGCAACTTCGTATATCTTACAGGCTTGAGTATATTCACCCTTATCTGCGTAAAGCTCCGCCATAAGGGAATCTATTCTCGCACAGTGCTTTGGATTATCCTTTTCTTTTTCCTTTATAGTTTCGTAAAGTTTCAAAGCCTTTGTGAAATAACTGGTGCCGCGCCTAGCAGCTCCTGTCGCATTTTTCTGTTTGTTCGCAAGAGCCGCATAGCAAAGGGCCACATTACGCCAAGAGGAAAAGAAGTAGTCCGCTTCCCAGTTTATGTCTTTATAAATCTCAAGAGCTTTTGTATAATTCTGCTTCAAGCGATAAATAAAGGCTATGGACTTTTTAGCGGAAACGGAATATGAATTGTCCTTTTCCATCTCCGCTATCTTTTCGTAGTAAACCAATGCTTCATCAAGCCTTCTCATCTGGCATATGCAGTCCGCAAGGCCCTCATAAACTTCTCTATTGTAGTTCTGAGCGCATTTCCTATAATAACTCTCTGCATAGCTGAATTTTTTGTGAAAGCGCAGAATGTTTGCCATAGTCAGATTCAGCGAAAACGACAAGGGATTTCTGTTTAAATAAGACCTTGTGAAATTGATAGCCTGCTTTAAATCTCCCGCCCTGCTGTAATTTATGGCTATGGACATCACCGCCCTTTCGTTTTCCGGTTCTTTCGCAAGCAACTGCACAAAACATTCGTGAGCTTTTACATAATCGCCCTTTTCCTGCCAAACCCTGCCCATAGATATTAGCGAGTTAGCATCCCTGGGTTCTTTTTCAAGCAATTCGTTCAAGCATTCAACTGAATCGGTGTATTTGCCTAGCTTGCCTAGAATAACAGCGCGCATTTTCTTTGCGGGCTGAGAGTCCGGCTGTATTTTCAGCAAATTATCTATTACGCCCAAGGCTTTTTCATATTCGTTATTTCTAGCCAAAGCAGAGGCCAAGTTGTGCAAAACACTAACGGAATTGTTGGATTTTTCCACAGCACACTCAAAGTAAGGAATGGCCGCGGAAAATTTCCGCATTTTATAGTATATACGCCCAATGGCGTTTTCTATTTCCCAAACCTTGTCCGCACCTTCGGCATCTTGCGCCTTTTGCAGAATTAGAAGGGCCTTTTCCAAATCTCCGCTATCCAAAATTTTGGAAGCATCTTTAAAAATTTCATAAGCGGGCAAATTAAGTTTGGATTCATCTTTCTGGTTTGCGGCATCCATATTTTCCAATTGCTTGCGAGCAGCCATGCTTTCAAAAAAGTTTATGGATTTTCTGGCGGAATTTCTGTGCGCAGGGTTTTGGTCTATGGATAAAATATAGCGGTATATTTTTAACGCCATGGAAAATCTCTGCAATTTGGAAAGAGCGGTTGCTATTGAATTGTAAAGCGTAAAACTGTATATGCGCCCTATTTTTCTGGCTTTGTTATAATGAAAAAAAGCCTTGCGATAATTTCTTTCGGAAGAAGCGAGTGCTCCGGCCAGCAAATGCCCCTCCGATGAATTCGGAGACTGGGAAAAAAGCAAATTGCAGCAGTTCCAAGCATCTTTATAATTACCTTGCGCATGATAAATAGTGCCTTTCAATTTCAGTGCCTTTTCACTCCTGTCATTCACCTGTTGCAGAATTTTATCTGCGCATTCCATTGCCTCAGTTAAATTCTTTGAGTGAAAAAGAGTATAGCCAAGCGATATGAAAACCTTTTCTATATCCGAATTTTGCGGCTTTTCATACTTCAAAACATCGCAAAGAATTTCATAGGATTTCTTGAAATCGCGCTGCATTTGCTTAACCACCGCCATAGACGTGAAGCACTTTATGTTGTGGGGTCGCAGTGCAAGCGAAGACTGAAAGCAATTATAGGCATCATCAAACAGATTCAACTCCATATAGGCAATGCCCATATTATACCAGACTCCGGCAACATCGTTGCTTGGGCTTCCGCTTATCTCCGCCAACTTCAAAGAAAGCTGCAACTCGGTAATGGCGGATTTCTGCTGGTCAGTTCTCAAAAACATTAAACCCAAAAGCGAATGAAGTTCAAAAACTTCATTGTTCGGATCTTTGCTTTTCAATGCCAAAATCTCATTTAAGAGTTTTTGGTATTCCGTTGCCCGTCTCTCGCCTGAGAAGCGAGATGCCTCCGTGATATCCAAAGATATGCGTGCACATTCCTCTTTGAGTTCAGCATAAGAATCTTCGTAATTTATGCTATTCATATTATTTTACTCCCTTCCTAGTTTTAATTTCCGTTTATGGTGTTCAGCCAAAAAAAATTATTTCATTTTACTGCCTATAATCTTATTTCTTGCATTAACCTTAATAACCTTGGGGTGCCAGCCCTTTGCCTCTTCCGGAGTCATTGATGTATATGCGGCTATTATAACCAAATCATTTTTTTGCACAAGGCGCGCTGCTGCCCCGTTTAAGCGCACAACACCCGATTTTGGCTTACCTTCTATTATATATGTTTCAAACCGCTCCCCACTATTTATATTCAGCACATGAACTTTTTCATGTAAAAACAACCCGGCAGCCTCCATAAGCTCCTTATCTATTGTTATTGACCCCTCATAATCCAAACAAGCATCGGTTACCGTAGCTCTATGGATTTTGCTTTTTAATAATTCTATTAACATATTAACTTTAATTTAGAAAAAAATCATCGGATAACTGAAATTTTGGCACAAGATAGCCATTTTGAATCTCTGCTGCAGCAATAATTTTCCCGTTACAGGATACAAATACGGGATTTCCACTAACAGCTAGCCGTTGGTCGCAAGCCACCACCACAGGCATCCCGCACAAAATTTTCCTCGCTTCTTCCTCTTTAATCTCCGCAATATCCCACTTCAAAAGCTCCTGAGGCAAAATAAGCCTGTCCGAAGCCAGCTCTACAGAAATGTCACCAATGGCGAGCCGCCTTATACAGCTCGCAACACCACAGGTTCCCAATTTTTCCGCTATATCTCTAGCCAAGGAACGAATGTAGGTTCCTTTGGAACATTTGCAAAGGATACGGAATGTTTTGAGTTGAATGGTTTCGTTCAATAACAATTCATGGATGAAAATTTTTCGGGAACTTAAATCCACATCCCGACCTTTCAGTGCCAGGTCGCTTGCCCTTTTGCCGTTTATTTTTATTGCGCTGAATGTGGGCGGAATCTGTTCTGTTTCACCGGTAAAAGTTCGCAGAACGGCATCAACTTCTTTTGCTGTCCTAATAGCGTTATCATCTTTTTTCAATATGTTTCCCGTGGGTTCCAACGTGTCGGTTGAAATTCCCAAATGCAAATTAAACGAATAAACTTTTTCCTGAGCTTCTATATAAGGCAATAATCTTGTGCATTTTCCAAGAGCCGCCACTACCAAGCCGCTTGCCGCCATGTCAAGGGTTCCCGCATGGCCAACCCTCCTTGTGCCGAATTGCCTTTTCACCGCACCGAGTGCCCTAAAAGAAGTTATGCCTGCAGGCTTGTCTATAAGTATAAAGGCAGAACTCACAACTCCCCTTTCTCTTTCAGTTCGTGCAGAATTTCATCTATGCGGGCGGCGTGCTGTTGCCCTTCATCAAACACAAAGCGAAGTTCGGGGAATCTGTGGATATTTATCAGTTTTGCCAAATGAGAGCGTATAAAACCTGCCGACTGTTGCAGGGCATTCAAGCTTTTCATTTGCTCTTGCTTTGAACCCATAACGGAAATCTTAACAGTCGCATATGAAAGATCCGGAGTTACATCAACATGGGAAATAGAAGCCAAGCCTACATTAGGATTTTTAAGCCCGTTGTGCAAAAGAGCGGATATCTCCTTTTGTATAAGCGCACCTAACCTGACTGTTCTTAAATTACCCTGCATATTTAACCCTTGTTCTCCTTTGCCAAATCAGCCAAGGTACGGGCTACGGTTATCTGTTTGAAGAATATAAGAGTATCGCCTTCCTGTATATTATCGTAACCTTTAAGCCCTATACCGCATTCAATCCCGGCTTTAACGGAAGAAGCATCGTCTTTTTGCCGTTTCAAAGACTGCACCTTTGTTAAGCCGAGCTCAACGCCGTTTCTATAAACATGAACTTGAGATTCTCTATCCACCTCGCCGCTCTTTACCATGCAACCGGCAATTAAACCTATTTTGGGTATTCTGAACACTTGGCGAATTTCTGCCTCGCCCGTTATCTCTTCTTTGGAAACAGGTTTCAACAAGCCTTCTATTGCACCCTTGATTTCATCTATAACATCGTATATCACCCTATAGGTTTTAATTTCAACACCTTCCTGCTCCGCAAGTTCCCTTATGGAGTGAGAGGGCATTAAATGGAACGCAACTATAATAGCGTTGGAAAGAGAAGCTAAACGCACATCGTCGTCGTTGATTGCTCCAACACCCTTGCGAACAATTTTAATTTTCACTTCATTGTTGGAAAGATTTGCCAAAGATTCCGCCAAGGCTTCGCAAGAACCGGCCACATCGGTTTTAATCACCAAGTTCAGTTCGGATATTTTACCGGACTTTGCTTCGTCGTAAACCTGTTCCAAAGACATATGCGCACGGAAACGCAAAGCCCTTTCGTGAGCCGCCTGCTGGCGCTTTGCCGCAATTTCGGAAGCCGCCTGGTCGCTATCTACAACCACTAAATCATCACCTGCCTGTGGTGTGCCCGTGAACCCTAAAACCTGGCAAGGCGTGCTTGGGCCGGCTTCTTTTAAACTATCGCCGCGCTCGTTGAACAAGGCTCGAACCCTACCGCTATAATTTCCGCAAACAAAACAATCGCGAACACGCAAAGTTCCGTTCTGAACCAAAATTGTTGCGATCGTTCCTTTGCCCGCATCCAAACGGCTTTCCACAACTGCGCCTTTTGCGCCAGTATCGGGATTTGCCTTTAACTCCAAAACTTCGGATTCAAGCGCAAGAGTTTCCAATAATTTGTCTATGCCTTCACCAGTTTTAACAGACACTTTAACACAGCTCACATTGCCGCCCCACTCTTCAACCTGCACACCTCTCTCTGACAACTGGGACATGATTTTATCGGCGTTTGCGGTTGGCAAATCAATCTTTGTAACTGCTACTACAATAGGAACCCTTGCCGCCTTTGCTAGTTCAATAGATTCCACCGTTTGCGGCATTACCATTGAATCCGCAGCAACCACCAAAACTATAACATCGGTAACCTGTGAGCCGCGGGCACGCATTGCGTTAAACGCTTCGTGCCCCGGGGTATCCAAAAATGTGATTTTCCCGCTTGGCGTTTCCACCTCGTAAGCACCTATGTGCTGAGTTATGCCGCCGGATTCCCCGCGAACAACATTAGTTTTGCGAATGTAGTCGAGAAGCGAAGTTTTTCCATGGTCAACATGGCCCATAACAGTTACAACCGGATGCCTTGGCTTTAAATTCTTTTCATTATCGCTCTGAATACCGAGAGTTTCTTCCTGATATTCTTCCATGAGCACTGCTTCGTAACCGAATTCATCCGCTACCAACTGTACCACTTCAAAATCCAGCCTTTCATTTATGGTGAGCATTTTGCCCATTTCCATGCACTTGCCTATAACGCGAGCAGACGGCTGCTCCAAAAGACCCGCAAGCTCGCCAACAGAAACAAAAGCCGAAACTTGAATTACCTTAGAAGGGGCATCTCCTTCGCTATGGGTTTTATCCTTGCTATATACCTTTTTAGCCGGCGTTTTGGAAAGAGAGACCATAACATCGGAAACTCTCTTTTGCGCTTTTTCGGCATTTTCCTTTTGGAGTTCTCTGTCTTTTTGAGTGTCTTTGCCTTTTCTGCCTCGTTTTCTGCGAGAATCCTCATGACCTCTGGAGCCGCTATGCGTTCTATTGTCTAAAAAGTTTTTATGCGCAGGAGTGTTTGCAGATAAAACATCCTGAAGTGTTGTTCCAAAACCGGCACGCCGAATTTGCATCCCGGCTTGTGCCTTATTTTCGGTTTGCCTTGGCTGAGGGCGTAAATGCCCGCTATAACCAGTTGCAGAGGTTTGTTTTTGACCGCCGCCTTTGTTGCCTTGCTGGTTTTTGCCACCCCTGTTGCCGCCTCTTTGGGCATTGCGCATGGCAGTTTTTTCTTGTTTGCTTTTTTGAATTCTCGCTAAAACGGCAGGGTCCACAACTTTGGAAACATCCGCCGTGAATGCAACTTTTTTAGGTTCGTTTTGAACTGGCGCAGATGAAGCCGACTCAACTTTAACGGATTGAGTGACCTCCGGTTCCGGTTTGTTTTCCGGCTGCTTGGCAACAGGAGGTTCAGCCGGGGCAATACTCGGTTCCGGAACCGGAACTACCGGCTCGGTTTTAACTTCCGGTTCCTTAACCGGCGTAGGCGGTGCAGCTACAGGTTTAGTCTTTGGTGGTCTGTTTATTTTTTTTAATACTACATTTCCGTCTCCGGCATTTTCCGGTTTATCCGTTTCGGTTTTCTTTTTTTTCACTCCTTTATTCGACGGTTTTCTTTTCTGTGCAGAGCGGATATCATTTATATAAGAATCCAAAGCAACTTCGGAAACTTTTGTATTCACAGACTTGACAGACACGCCATCCAAAGTCTTTCCAACCAAAAAGGTAAATGAATCGTTTTGGTCAAAGGAGTGTTTCTCTACCCATGCCTTAATTGATATCAGTTCATTACTCATCAGAGTTTGCTGCCTCGCTCGGAGAAGGTTCTTCCGCATTTTCTTCGCTCTTATTAAACAGCGTATCTAAAGAAGCGGTCTTTTTTACAATGGTACGGGGGTCCTGGGAATGTATCAGGGCTTCCCTTTCTTCTTCGGTATGATTAGTCCAGTCCGATTCGCTGAATACGCAAATTTCCTTTCCCAGCAACTGCCCGGCCAAACGGACTGCCTGCCCTTTGTCGCCTATAACAATTCCAACATCTTCATCGCCGACTATCACTATGGTACGCGGCGGATTAAAACCGGGGACTTCAAAGGATTTTATTATGTTTATATTGTTGGTGGCTCCCAAAGCCCTGCGAAAATATATTTCCGGGTCCGCATCCCAATGCACCACGTCTATGCGCTCATTGTTGAGCTCTCTTGTAATTGCCTGTATGCGCTGTCCTTTAACCCCAATGCAAGCACCGGATGGGTCAACCCTATCGTCCCTTGAATAAACGGCAACCTTAGCACGGTAACCGGGTATGCGGGCAATGCCTTTTATCTCTATTGTACCGTCGTAAACTTCCGGAATTTCCTGTTTAAACAATTCGCTTACAAAATCTTTATTCACCCTGGACAAAGTTACCTGTGCGCCGGTACCTTTTGACGGCTCTGAAATGCCGGAAATAACGGCTTTCACAGACTGCCCTAATTTCCAGCGATCCTTGCTCATGCGCTCGTTGTTCGGAAGAACCGCATCCGTGCTGCCTATGGAAATTATGGCACCGTTTTTTTCAATCCTTAAAACCTGTCCATTGATTAAAGTGCCTATCTTGTTCTTGTAAATTTCAAAAATGCGATTGCGTTCAACATCATTCACGCGCTGCTTCAAGCGTTGGCGCGCCTCTTGTATGGCTAAACGCCCAAAATTATCAAAGGGCAATTCCACTTCCAGCATATAACCGGCTTCTGCTTCGGGGTGATATTCCTTAGCTTCGTCTTCCAGCATATAATGTTCATCCATTTTCTCCACTTCTTCAGGAGAGAGATTAGAGTCGTAGTCGGGGAAATCATCTACTACTTCTACCCTGAGTACAACTTTAATATCTTCCGTAACGGGGTCAACATCAACCTCTATGTTTTTGTGCAGCTTGGTGTACTTGCGAGCCGCAGCTATAAGAGATTCCTTAAAGGCCACGAACACATCTTCTATGGCAACATTTTTTTCCTTTGCCAAATGCTCCAAAGCCTCTTTTATCAGACTCGTTTTCTTTGCGTTTTTCTTTGCCATTTCTCACCTTTCTTAGGGTTCTACCTTCGCTGTTAGAGTTTCATTTATAGGAACACGAACTTCCGCAGCCGGTTTTTTGCCTTTTGCAGCAGCCGTTTCCAAAGTTATAGACGATTCGCATACCGATTTCAAAATGCCTTTTGTTATCTTGCCGTTTTGCATTATGCGGAGCTTTCTGCCCACATTTCTTTCAAAATCCCTTTTTGTTTTTAGAGGGCGGTCCAAACCCGGAGAAGAAACCTCCATAGTATATGAACCTTCTATTACGCTCAAATTTTCTTCCTTATCCAGTTCCTCGCTCAAATAACGGCTTACGCTTGCGCATTTCTCAACGCTAACTCCGCCGTTTCTGTCTATAAATACCCTCAGGATTTTACGCTTGCCTGCACCGAACAAGTCCCTTTCAATTAAATCAACGCCGGCACGCTCACACGCGCCAAGCACTAAAGAATCCAGTTTAGATGCGGCTTCCAGATATTCCTCTACAAAGTTCGTGCGTAAATATAGTAAATGTTAAAATACATTTATCCTTTTACTTTCGCATCTACCCACTCCGCATTGCCTTTCACGGCTTCCACGGATTTTTCAAACGCAGCTTTTTCTCCATCGGTCATTTTAACCTCAAGAATTTTTTCAATGCCGCCTTCGCCAACAACCAC
>Ga0182466_11663_pt1 | contig 10692 bp, 9 predicted proteins | sample TergutMp193P3_FD_120795 | JGI IMG/M metagenome (GOLD analysis project Ga0182466, IMG submission 120795) | reverse complement strand
ATATAATAGTAAAAGGCGCCTCCGCTCAAAATGAGCAAAACCGTCAAAAAAATTCCGACTTTCTTTATAAACTGCTTGTCTTCCGGAGCAAGCCGCGAAAAAAATATGCCTAATGGATTTGCCACAAGTAGAATATAGTATATTTTCCATAATGTTTCAGCAAAAACAAAAATTCATAGCAGGCTTAATAAGCCCGGAAGTTTTAGCGAAAACCGCAATAATTGAGAGATGCGAAGTTCTGGAAATTCGCTATGATTTGTTCAAAGACGTTGCCGAATGGAACGGGCTTTCGCAAAAAGTTTCCGAGCTTAACCCAAAGGCTCTTCGCCTTGGCACAATTCGCCTTGAGATGGATGGCGGAAAATGGGAAAACGACCGTGCCGGCGAGCGAAACGAATTGTTTGAAAGGATTTTAAATAACGGCAAAACTTTGGACTGGATAGATATGGAAAGAGGAGTGGATTTTTCCCAGCTCAAAAGACGTGCAAAAATAATATGCTCTTGGCACCTGTTTGATAGGGTTCCGAGTGAGCAGGAGCTATGCGAATTTGCCGAGGAATGCTTAAAATCGGGGGCTTGCGGCTGCAAGGTAGCAGCTATGGCGCACTCTGAAAATGATGCCCGGCCTCTGTACGGTTTTGCGAAAAAATACGGAGAAAAATTCGAACTGCTTTCCGCTTTTGCAATGGGAGAGCATGGCCAAGAAAGCCGCACTCGTTCTCTGAAGGAAGGCGCGAATTTAACCTACGCCTCAATAGGCAAGGCCCTGGCTCCAGGGCAGTTAAGCGTTGAAGATACTTTTCTATATTTATCCCGCAAATGGATTTGAGAGAAAAAGTATCGCTTGTGCAGAAGTTGTCGGAGTATTCTATTCGCTTTAGGCTTATAGAAATGTTGGTTGCTGTTTTGCTTTGTGCAATAGCTCTGTTTAATATAGATGGAATTCTGGTTTCAATACAGCCGCTTTCGGAGCAGGTGGAAGAAGCTATGGCTGTTTTTGTGCAACGCAACTTCCATGCGATAACCGAAAATTACGGAATTGTCATTGCGATTCTCGCCCTGTTCATTTTCAGGTGGATTTTTTTTGGCTTCAAGTGCGGTTTGCTTTGGTTTTTCTTTTTGCTTTTTAACTGTTTGCTTGTAATAGTCATTGGAGAATTCGCAAACATAGCGCAAATTCTTTTGGCATGTATATTTATAATAGCCCTAACGTGTTTCTTTTTTATTCGCAGCCTGATTGTAAAACCCATATTGCCGCTTCTTCTTTTGGCTTATTCCTTTTCCGCATGGCTATTGTTCTTAGGGGTTTCAAATTTGGCATGGCTGGGGCTTATTTCCGTGTTCTTTGCGGATGCCTTTCACCTGATTTTTGTGGTTGGCTATCAAATTCACAAAAACACAAAAACCAAGAAAACCATGCTCGGAGCGATAGTAAGCGGAGTTCGCAAAACCATTCCGGTCTGTTTGCTCACCATTGCCCTGTTGATTATCATGGACGTGACCTTCTGCATTATGGAGCTGCCGATGCTCGCTTCCGAAAATTTGCTGCATTCGGCGGCAATATATATTTGCTATGCCCTATGGATGCCATTTTTCACGGCAGCCGTGCTGTCATTTTGCCCTTTGGAAAGCACATGCGAAAACATGCAGAAAAAAGCAAAATAATCCGCAGTTCGCCGGCATTGCAAAAAATTTCAAAAAAGATGCTAGCTCAGGGAAAGAGCATCGGTTTGGTTCCGACTATGGGCGCTTTGCATAAAGGCCATGTTTCTCTTATAGAAAAGTCGGTAAAAAGCAATGATGTAACCATAGTGAGCATTTTTGTCAATCCCGTGCAGTTTGGGGCAAATGAGGATTTTGCGAAATATCCCCGCAGGTTGCTTGCAGACGCAAAGCTTTGCGGTGAAGCCGGAGCGAGCATTGTTTTTGCGCCGGAGCCCAAGGATATGTACCCTTTGCCTTTGCAAACATTTGTGCATAACCCTGTGCTTGAAAATCTTTATTGCGGAGCTTACCGCTCAGGGCATTTTGCCGGCGTTCTCAGCGTGGTGGCAAAACTTTTCAACATTGCCATGCCGTGCAAAGCGTATTTTGGCGAAAAGGATTTTCAGCAACTCCATTTAATTCGCAGAATGGCCTGTGATTTGAATTTCTCCGTAAGAATCATAGGGGCAAGGACAATAAGGGAAAAAAACGGACTCGCAATGTCCAGCCGCAACGAATATTTGAGCACCGAAGAGCGAGCGGCAGCAGGTTCTATTTATGCAGGGCTTTTGGCAGCTAAGAAATTGCATGGGCAAGGAGAAGTTTCCGCCGCAAAGCTGAAGAGTGCTGTCAAAGAAAGGATAGAGCGGGCAAAGGGAAAAATTCAATACGTTGAAATTGTGAATAAAAATGATCTGATGCCCGTGGGAACGAAGGTTTTAAGGAATGCTGTTGTTTTGGTTGCCTGTTATTTTGGGAAAACCAGGTTGATAGACCACGTGGAATTGTGAAGATATCAATGATACGCTATTAAATCTTTTGCATTAACTTCAATGCCATCGCCTACCTGCCTGATTATGCCTACGCCGTATTTTTTGGCTTCTTCCAATACCGCTTTGTCAAAAGAAAAACCCGCTATGCCCAGATAGACATCGTAGCCTTTATACATAGGGAAGTATTTGCGGAATTTGTCTATTCTTTCTTCCGCCAATTTCTTTACAAAGTCAGGGTGAATTCGGTTTTTGACTTCTATAAGGGCTACTGAATTCCCGCTTTCCAGAACAATGTCAAACTCCACCTCTCCGGTTTTGTCGCCATACTTCATATTTAAAATTATATCATCATACTCAATGCCGCCGAAGACCTTGTTGTCCGTAAATACATCCTGAAAGAACTGTTCGGCGTGATACCCGATATTCTCGTTTATGCCACCCATTTGCTTAGATACACGGTCTATCTGCCTAGACACCATCTCTATTTTACGGTCGGTTTCTTTGCTTTCCACAGCTAAACTCGCTACCAAACTTTTTAATTCTTCATCAGTCATAAAGACCTCCTTTGAAATTCATTACAGCAAATATAATAAAGAATTTAGAAAATCGGGTAAAAAAAATTAATTGCTCTCATTTTGCCAACATATGTTGACGTTTTAGTCGCTCCTGTGCAACGCCCATAAGCTGGAAGAAAAGCCCAGGCAGTTGGAGGGAAAGCTGTTTGACTAGTTATTTGAGATAGCGAGAATTTCTAATTTTAACGCAGAAGAGCCTTTAGAATACGAGGAAAGTTTTATGACCAAATGGGATTACAACGCATCTATGGAGTACGCCAAGGAAGAGAAAATTTACCAGTTCCCGTTTTTCCCGTTGCTCTTGAATTGGGAGTATTATTTTTAACTAAATGCGTGTATTTGGGGGCAGATTCCTGAGCCTTGGGCGGAGCTCCAGTAAGTGCAATTTACCGATTAATTTTCAAAAGAATATTTTGTAAAACAGTTAGAACAAGAATTTCCGTTACAAAATAAAACACATTTATTATTACAATCGAAAATATAAGATGCGGCTGTTGCAATAAGTCCATGATTGCAAATTGAAAAATCAGGTGCACCTACATGGTCAGATAAAAATTCTTTTGCATTATCAATGGAACGAACATTTTCAATCAAGATTTGTGCTCGTCTTAATCTTGAAGTTGTCCATTCTTTTATAAAATCATCTTTTATTGTTCGTAATTGTAAAGATAATTCTTGAAAATGATTAGTCATAACGTATCTTTTAACTGTCTTTGAATAAATTAAATTACCCGCAAGTTCTATTGCTTCAATATTTAATTTATCTGCAAGTAATAAGTTGCCAAATAAATTGTCTCTATTGTTTTTTAAATGATTCAAAACGGCAGGAAATTCACCTATTGCAAGAATGTCCAATAAATTTTCATTCGCAAAATAATTGTTTTGAAATTCTTGAATGTTAACAAAAGTTCCTACTACTGCTACACCTTTTTCATTGATTCCACCATAACACCCATTTTCATCTTTCACAACTATAATATTTGTGTTATTTTTCTGAAAATATTCAATTCCTCCTTTAAATGGAAAACCTCTGCGTGGGTCCATATTTTTAAATAAAAAAGCTCCATTTTTCGTTGTTGCCGCTCCAATAGTACACATACATCTTTTTATGTTGAGGTAATCGTGAATTTTTCTCTTATTTTATCTAATTTAATCTCATATCCTTCATCATCGTTGCCATTTTTCAATATGCAACCGATTTTAAAATCATCGCTTTTGTCATTCCCTATCTCTCTCCAAACGGCATAGTAATATTTTTCATAAATATTAGCCAATTTTTTATTTTTAATATAAAAACATTCTTGATATTGTCGAGGCATATAACTATACTCTGGATTGAGGTGAAAAATTTCTTCGCTGTCAATTATTTGTAAGCTTAAAATTTTTGGAAACGGTGCAGATTTTTCGATATTCGATATATTGATATAAGCAAAAAAAACATTGCTAAACCCTTTTGTTTCTTTAATAAAATCTTTTACCCAATTTAATTTTTCTTGACGCTCTATACTAAGCATTCTACATATAGTCACATTTGGATGAGATTCTGCAAATTTAATATCTGCGTTAAAATATTCTTGGCGCGGACCGCCGCCTTCATAACTAATTGGAGGCCATGGATCTAATTGAGTTAATAATAATTTTTTTATTGCGTTACTACGAGACTTCTTAAGTTTTTCGTAAAATTCATCTCGTGTTTCTAAAATTTCAATTGAAGCATTATTTATCGTTTTTATAGTTTTGTCTAAATGAATAAAATTGGTATTTGTAAAGTCTTGGCTATTTGAAATAGACAAATTATTTGCAATGAGAAATATAGCCATTTCAAATAGTATAAATCCAGAAAGATAAAACAGTATCAGTTTTCCTTTTTCTGGACCAATGCAATATGCTACTCCAATTACCAATCCTTCAAAAGCAATCAATATGATTGGTATCATTTGTAGCCAAAATATAATTCCTTTTGATTTCACTGTGATCTCCTACTTTTTAATAATACTTATGATAATCTGAATTAGGCAATGCTATTACATTATTTTGACAGGGAATACAAATAGGACCTATAACCATATCACGTTCTTCAGCTATGTCATTTGCCCTTTCCCATAGATTGAAAATTTCAGTTTCAGAATCAAAAACATTTTTAATTTTTTCATTTCCTATTGGACGGTAATACGAAATTATCGGCATAGCTCCTACATTGCAAATCATTTCTATTCCACGAAGTGTATCTTCTGCTGATTCTACTCCACCCATTAGTAAACTCCTTGCCCCAAATTTTGGCATTTTTTTTGATAGATATTCAAGAGCAGATAAATACCGAGTCAATCCTATTTGGTTTTTTCCTGGTATCATCTCTTTTCTGTTTTTTTCGTTAATTAATTCTATATTTAATCCAATTTCTTCTATTCCGCTATCTATCATCAACTGTAGTTTATCATTAATTTCCGGTGGAGGCATCATGACGTATATAGATAAATTTGGGTATTTATTTTTTATTGCTTTAGCTATTTTTGAAAAAATACCTGCTCCATAATCTGGAGGATTAAACGTGCCGCCGCTTAATAAAATATGCCTAATTATGTTTGCTCCTAGTCTATTTATTGCATTTTCTAAAATATCTAACACTTGTTGTTTTGACAAAATTATATTTTCGAAAAAATGAGAAGAATGTTCTATTCCACAGAATTTACATCCGATACCTTTCGTTTTGAAATGGCAACTAGTATTTACAGCAATGCCTAATCTATCATAACAAATTTTAGCAACCCCTTTTATTATTTCGTTATTGCCTAATGATAAGTTATATACATATGGATTTTTCAAAATCTCAATACTACACAAAAATTTATTATCAACTACTAAATATTTAAAATCATCAGATAATGTTATACATGATTTTTTGTTTATTGGTATATTTACTTCGAGTTGTTTATTAATAATAGACTCAATTCCATGGGATGCTCCAGTTCTAACTATTGAAGGAATTCTATACCCTTGTCTTAACAATTCTTGCAATTGAATATCAGTAATGTTTAAACCATATTTAAACAATTTAAATTTCAACAAGCCATTACTTTTTAATTCTTCATTCATATCTAGCCTCTAATATGCTTGCAAATTCAATTATTTTCTCACTTATATTTCCATTATCTTGTAAGCAAGAGCCTAATCCAATTATTCTTATATTTTTTGAATTATTGGCCGAAACATAATTTTTGTCACAAAAAACCAAATATACGTTATCTTTTAATAATTCCCATTTATCAATACAAGAAGAAATTAAATCTCCATTTATTGAATAATAACCGCTCATAAGATTTACTTTTATATTATATAAAAATTGAAAACCACTTTTTATCGTTTCTGTTTCTGAATCGTTTTTAGTTCTCGTAATATAATGAATCACATTATTTGTTTCATTTTGCAAAAAAGATAATAGTGATGTTGAATTTTGTAATCTGAAATTGATTTCTGTAAAAAAAATAGCATCTTGTTTTCTCATATAATCAACCCCTAAAAGCCCTCTAATCCCGATTTTACTGCATAATAAACCTATATTGTATAAAAAGTTATATGCAACCTCATCTTTTCCAAATAATTTATAGTACAACCCGAAATCATTTCCTTTATATGAGAACTCAGAATATTTTTTATTCAAATTATATTTTTTAGTGATAATTTGAACGGAAGGGGAAAATATAATTATATCATGATTAGATATATAAATGTGAGATGAGCATGAGACAACGTCGTTGATATATTCTACAGCAATGTCTGGCTCTCCAACTTCTTTTATTAAACACAGATACTCGTTTTCGCTTTCTAATAAAAACGTTCCACTACAAGATGAAGATTTATCATATTGCATTATTATTGGATATGACAGTTTTTTTACCAAAGAATTCCATTTCACGCCATAAGGGATCATATATTTAGGCAATGAGATATTAGCATTTTTAATAAGAAAGTATTGAGTTACACGATTCAATTGGCAATTAAAAACCTTTTCGTTTATAATGTGCCTAATACCTAATTCTTCCTTGCTGCTTTCTGACAAATAATACGAAAGAATATTATATTCGTCATGCAAATATCTTTCTATGTCATTTTTAAATTTAGAGATAATTTGAACAATATCCGTATATTGCCATTTTTTAGAAAAAATCTTATCCTCCTTTGCAAGAGAAAATGACTTAATTATTTTATCAATTTTATATTGAATATCATCACAAGAAAAGAATACATCTATATTCTTCAATGCCCTTGAATACAAGAATCCATCTGAAATTCTTTGACCTATCCACATCCATTTTTTCTCTTTCATAAGATATTCCCTTTCACAACTCATTATTTGTAAAAAAAACAGGAAATAAGTCATCATTGTATATTTTAAAAAGTTCTTTTGAATAATCAACAATGCCAAATAAATCGCATAGCGCAATATAGTATGGAAGATGTTCATCTTTTGCATTTTCATATTTTTTCTTATATTCTAATACACGATTCTCAATGGAATCATTAAAATTTAAAATTTTAACTCCGCACCGTTGCTGTATTAAATAATATCTAATACACTTTTTGCATTCACTACACCAATCCCCGTAAAAACAGGATTGTATTTGGCTTATTTGATTAGGATATTTGTTAAATAAGTTTGATAATATATAATATTCAGACATTCCAGCAATTGGAGAAAATATTCCAATACCATATTTCTGTTTCAAATGAGCACTAATTGCAGAAATTACAATCTTCGATTGGCTATCATGTAAAGGAATGAATCCATTATCAGATGGTTTATTATTCAGCCATAGGTCACGCTCGCAACTATGAGATATATAGGCACATTTATTAATAATTGCATAAGGCAATGCGAATATTATACTCAAAATATCTCGTCCTCTTGGAATAAAATTGTGATTTGGTGGGTCTCCCAGACTATCGCTTGTTCTTACTGCGAGATTTACCAATCTCTCAAATCCTATTAATGTTATACTTTGAAATGTTGGATATAATTTTGAACAGGCTTCTTTTTCTTTTTCGTTTGACTTAATATTTAGATTATCAAGATAGCACCTATAGATGGTTCGTTTATTTTTTGCCAAAAGAATATCTGAGGCAAATGAATCTTTTCCTCCGCTGACTAAATTCAATACATTTAATTCATTTATAATAGGTGCATTAATGTTTACTTTATCAACAATATAGTTAATTTCATTAAATCCTTTAAAAATAAAATTACTTTTTTCTTCAAGATTCCTAACACGCCATAGGGCAGACAAAACTTCAGTGAAGTATATATATTCTTCAGATTTGCAAGAAATATTATTAATCGTTTCTGATAAAAATAATTGAGCTAAAAATATTTTGAAATAATTGTTTAAAAATATTGTGTCAATAATGTCAGTAGATATTTTATCATCATTGTAATGAACTATTAATGTATCATTATAGATAGATTTTTGGAAAACGATCTGATATTCTATTATCAGATTGTTTTCCTTTGTATTAAAAATCGCCATTGAAGTTATTTCTTTTACAACATCTTTCATATTTTACCTTAAAAAATATCAGCTTAATTTATAAGGATACCACCAGCCTCGCATTTTGTCATTGTCTGTAAACTGCATATTTACAATTTTAGTTTGCACAAATTCTTTAATGCCAAGTACTCCTAATTCATAGCCAAGTCCGCTATTTTTTCTAGGAATCCAAGGACACTTTTCATGGGATAAAAGAGGTTCATTAATCCAAACCATGCCTGTTTCCATTTGGGATGCGACCATATTTGCTAATTTTTCATCTTGTGTGATTATTGATGAACCTAATCCATATTCAGACTCATTTGCCAATGTAATAGCTTCTTCTGCCGTAGAAAATTTTACTGCTCTCACAATAGGGCCAAATGTTTCTTCCTGCATAATACGCATACTGTTGTTTAACCCTACTAACAATGTAGGTTGAATAAAAAGACCTTTTGACAATTCTCCACTATTATATGCATCACCGCCCGTTACAATAATAGCTCCATTTTTCACCGCATCACGAATTTGAGATAATATTTTGTTGTACTGAATTTCATTTACTACAGGCCCCATTTCAATGCCTTTATTAAGGCCATTACCTACTTTAATAGCTTTACAGAGTTCAGATGCTTTATTTACAAATTCATTAAAAATCTTTTCTTGAACATAAACTCTCTCAATACTTGAACAGAATTGACCGCAATTCGTTGTACTTCCCCAAACTGCCGCCATTGCCGCAAAATCAATATTTGCATCATCAAAAACAATCATTGGATCCTTGCCGCCAAGCTCTAGAGATGTTTTTATGAACCGCGATGCAACTTGTGAAGCTATTTGCTTTCCCGCAACCGCACTGCCAGTAAAAGATACCATATCTATATTTTTATCCAATAGTTGCCGTCCTTGTTCTTTTTCTCCATATATGAATCCTATTAATCCTTGCGGGAACTCACATATTTCAATTGCCCTTTGTAATTCTTTTGCCACTAACAATGAATTTTCCGACGGTTTGAATGCAATAGCATTTCCAGCCATTAGAGCAGGAGCCATTGCCCATATAGGCGTTTGTAATGGCATATTCCATGGCTTAATAAGTGCAACAACTCCATAGGGTTCAAACATTAAATGCACAATTTTATTTGCTACTCCTGTAATTTCCTCTTTCGCTAAAAGTTTCTCTGCTTCTGTTGCAAAATATCTTAAAAATTTTGCACTTTTAATAATCTCTGGAATAGACTCTGCCAAAGGCCGTCCCATTTCTTTAGTCATTAATTTTGCCAAATTTTCACTATTTTTTTCTAAATAATCAGCTAAACGAACTAAATATTCGCCTCGTCTTTCGAAAGAATAATGTTTCCAAATTTCAAATGATTGGCGACATCTTGAAATAATTTCTGTCATTTCGATTTCGGTCGTAATCTTAATATCACCAAGTTTTTCTTTGGTTGCGGGGTTAAAAGAAACAATTTTGTCTTTCACAATTTGATACATGATTACAATCTCCTAATGTCCGAAACTCATAATTAACTCCTATAACAACGGGCACCCCCGCTCCTCTCACCCCAAACCTCGAAACGTGAGTTGCGAGGTGATAAACGTTTGGGCTTAAGAGGGCTGGGGTGCATCCCCGCAAAAGCGAGGACACCAAACAACCCTTACCGGGCAGAGCAAGAAAGAATAAGGAAACTTAGTTGCTTGCATGGCTAAAGCTGGCTGGTCCTTTATAGTTATCTCAAATCTTTGAATTGAGGAGTTAGGTTAATACAAAGCGTTTCAGAACTATAATTGCCACTGGCAGTAGGTTTGCCCTGACCAGCCTCATACTCTGCTTCCCATTGTTTCCCAGTGCATTCCTCACGTATACCCGCTTTTGCTGTGGCTGTCCATTTCGCCTTGACCGCAGTAAGATCGGGGTCTGCTGAAGGAGTAGTGTTACTAGAAGAATATGAGAAATTATTAGTGCTAGGGCTCTCTACATTGTTATTATCAGTACTATTAGCATCATACCCAGGCGGCGTATAGCCAATAGCTGCAAAATTCTTGCCCGGTTTGCCACCATCACTTTCCATCATAAACGCTTGCTGCAATTTGCTCCAAGTGCCAGCCGCTGGGCCA
>Ga0182466_11662_pt1 | contig 10785 bp, 5 predicted proteins | sample TergutMp193P3_FD_120795 | JGI IMG/M metagenome (GOLD analysis project Ga0182466, IMG submission 120795) | reverse complement strand
AAAACCGCATCCCCCTGAACAAGGTCATCTATGGGGATTTCTATTATTGAGCCGTTGCGATAGGCTTTTACCTTTATTTTAGAGGCTTCTTCCTTGAGCTTTTGAAATGAGTTTTCATTCCTGTGTTCGGAAAAAGTTGAAACGAGGGTTGCGAGCAGTATAGCTATTGCTATGCCCACAGGCTCATACCAAGCAATTTCTTCACCGGCTATAAAACCTGTGTGAGTTCCAATCACCAACAATACATTTATAGCTAGGGCCACCAGCAAAATTTTTATCATCGGGTCGCCAAAATTTTCTTTTAGCTTGTCAAAGAAACTCTCCCGCTCAATTTCCGTTAAACGGTTATCGCCGAACTTTTCCTTTGATTCCTTTACCTGCGAATCTGTTAAGCCGAATTGCATTGTAGGAAAGGTAGAAAAAATGAAGCCTTTCTTAGATTTTTGCCCAACCCTATACCCCAAGCCCGTTATCCTTTAATTTTCTATATTATTATCACAAAAGTGAGGTACAATTATGAAAAGGACAATTTTAATATTGTTTTTGGGGCTTTGTGCTACCATCTACGCTCAAAGCAGGCACGAATTTTCGCTATATGGCGGTGGTGGCTGGTCCACTTTGCTGTATGATGGCCTGTCACTGCCTCCCGAACATGGAAAGGGCTTCGGTTGGTTAGGCGGATTGGGATATACATTATTCTTCTCCGATTATAGCGGATTGGGGCTGGGAGTCGAATTAGCTTCTTATAAAAGCAGGTTTAAACAAGACGGATACCAAGACAGACAGCGTATTATGTCGCTTCAGGTTCCGCTCATGCTTCAGTTTCAGGGAGGCGATTGGCACAAGTTCTATTTTGATGCAGGAGCTAAGGCCGGAGTGCCTTTATACAATCGCTTTCGTTCAGACAACCCTAAATATGGAAATAGTTCCGAGCCGGAATTAAAACCTGCCTTTTTTGCCTCTGGGGAAGTGGGCATGAAATGGAAGTTTAAAAATCATGTCTATCTATATACCGGTGCCTATCTGGATTATGGACTGAACAACATATTGAGAAAATCCGACGAATTTAAAGATTACGAGAAAATTATGGCACCGGTTGCGGTTGGCTTTAAATTAAAGCTGGCACTGGGAGCCAGCTCAATCGCAGAACCACCCTATTTGGCGTTCAACGCGGCACCGGATTCCATACCGATGGGGCAAAGCGCTGTTCTGCACTGGGTTACCCTGCACACAGACGAAGTTAGCATAGGAGGCATAGGAACCGTTCCCGACAAAGGCTCAATTAAAGTTACGCCTTCCCAAACGGTTAAATATACTATCACCGCAAAAGGCAAGGGCGGCGAAAAAACGGAGTCCGTGATTATTGCAGTGGAATCCGCACCGGCTCCTTCGGTTGTGTTTACCGTAAGCCCGAAAACCATACAAACAGGGCATGTTGCCACGCTGAATTGGATGGTTTCCGATGCAGATGAGGTGAGCATAAAAGATATAGGGCCTGTTACGGACAAAGGCTCAAGGGAAATAAAACCTTCGGAAACAACAACTTACACCCTTCTAGCGAAAGGCAAAGGCGGCGAGAAAACGGAGTCCGTGGAGATAGTTGTAGAAGCACCGCAAGGCCCTGCTATAATATTCAATGCTGTTCCGGAGACCATACAAAAAGGACATACCGCAACATTAAACTGGATTACCACAGATGCGGAAGAAGTGAGCATAGAAGGAATAGGCTCCATTGCCGATAAAGGCACAAGAACCGTAAAGCCTACTCAAACCACTAAATATATCCTTGTCGCAAAAGGAAAGGGCGTTGTTAAAACGCAAATGGTAGAGGTTATAGTGGAAGAGCCACCACCCATAGAAGAAAAGGTCAACTTGAAGGGCGTAAACTTCCTTCCCGGCAAATCCGTGCTGTCGCTTGATGCCAAGAGGGTGCTGGATGGAGTTGCAGAACAGCTTTTGGCATATCCGAATGTTAAAATTGAAATTCAGGGACACACGGATAATTTGGGCAAGGAGGCTACAAACCAGAAACTGTCTGAAAGCCGTGCCAAAGCAGTTGTAAGCTATCTGGTCACCAAAGGCGTTAAAATAAACAGAATGAAAGCGGTAGGTTACGGACAGAGCCAGCCCATTGCGGATAATGCAACCGAAGAAGGACGCGAGATTAACCGCCGAATTGAGATGATCAGGATAGATTAAATGGACAGATGCCATTTATGAACCGGGTTTAACGTAGATTTTTCTACGTTTTACCCATGCCAGCTATAAACATTTCCAAAGTCTGGAAGCAAATCCAATCCCCGGACTTTAATCCCATGCGTGACAGCCAGCTTGTTGAGCAGGTTAAGAATGCAGCAATAACTTCAACAAAAACCGCCGTGGTTGGCTTTGGCACCAGCGGTTGGCGAGGCGAAATAGGCTCGGAATTCACCCTCAAAAATATTCAGGTGGTTGCAAAGGCCATTTTGCAGGTTTACAGAGAAGCGGACTCCGCTGTGTTTAAAGCCTTGGGTGTAAGCTCTTTTGAAGAATTGCAAGCAAAGGGCTTAGTGGTTGGCCACGATAATCGCTTGCTCGGCAAAGAGTTTTGCGAGGTTGTGGCAGACCAGTTCATAAAGGCAGGCATAAAAGTTTATTACGGTGGAGAAATGCCAACTCCTGAATTCAGCGCAGCGATAGAGTCTCTGGGTGCGGCTTGCTCCGTGAACATAACGCCGTCTCATAACCCAAGCAACTACAACGGCATAAAATTCAACCCCGCAGACGGAGGCCCCGCAGGTCCCGAAATCACCAACAAAATAACCCAAAATTCAAACACCTTGATGAAAACGCACGTCTGGGAAGCACCGGGCAACATAAATTGGGAAACCATAGATCCCATCAAAATATATAAGAATTTCTCCGAAAAACAGGGAACAATAAAATACGGCAGAATTTTATCCTTGCTTTCAAAAGAGAGCATAGACTTGGTTTGCGACCATGTTCACGGCTCAACAAGGGGCCGGCCAACCGCAATGCTGAACAACCCGCAATGCCTCACTAGCCTTAGAACAGAAACAGACCCTTTATTCGGCGGTGTTACGCCGGAACCGTCTTCCAAAAACCTAGCAGGAGTAAGACAGGTTTTGGATGCGAGCAAAAGCCGCTTCAAGCTAGGAGCGATTTTTGACCCGGATGGAGACCGCATTCGCTTTTACGATGGCACCCGTGAAATAGACATGAACAGTTTTGGGGCAATAGCCTTTCACTATATGGTTACCTGGCGCAAGGAAGAGGGCGTTTTGGCAAAGTCCGTAGCCACTTCAAACTTCGCAAATATAATAGCCGCAAAGCTCGGCATACCGGTTATGGAAACCCCTGTCGGTTTTAAAAATTTTCGCCCCTGGCTAAAAAGAAACGCAAACCCCAAGGCGCTTATAGCCTTTGAGGAATCAGACGGAATCACGGGACTGAACAACACTTTGGAAAAAGATGCCATGTTCGGACTTTTGATAGCTTTGGAAATCATGGCGGTAACAGGCAAAAATCTAGGTGAATACCTGGACCTTTTATATGCGGAATACGGGCGCCTTTACCCTGAGCGTTCCGGCTTTGAGGTGGATAAATCCCTGATTGGCGAACCGCTTATGGCACGAGTTGCGGAAATAGCGAAATCTGCGCAGCCGGGTTCAAAAATAGCCATCGGCAAAAAAAACAAGGTTGTGAGCGAACTGCTGACCATAGACGGCGTTAAAATAATCTTTCACGATGATTCCTGGATGCTTGTTCGCCCCAGCGGAACCGAACCGAAAGTCCGCATTTACGCAGAATGCAGAAACCCGGAAGAAAAAGACGAGATGTTCGCCACAGCCAAAGCCCTTTTCTTCAAATAATCACTTTTTCTTTTTTGAAGATTTCTTTTTCGGAGGCTCTTCGTCCCAGTCTTCATCGTCTTCAACTACTTCAAACTTCTTTTTCTTTGAAGTAGTTTTCTTTTTCACCGGCGGTTCTTCTTCGTCTTCCTCAACAGCTTTCTTCTTTTTCTTTGATGAAGTTTTCTTTTTTGGAGGTTCATCTTCTTCCTCGTCTTCTTCAACAACTTTCTTCTTTTTCTTGGCGGCAGCGGCAGCCTTTTTTTTGTCTTGCTCTGCCTTTTCTACTGAATCCTTAACATATTTTTTATATGCGGCAATGGAATCTTTTCTCGCTTTCTCCACTTTGGCAATTGAATCCTGTTTCATTTTCTCCACCTTGGCTATTGAGTCTGAAACACGTTTTTTCTCTTTGGCTATGGAATCCTTTTTCATTTTTTCCACCTTGGCAATTGAATCCGAAACACGTTTTTTCTCTTTGGCTATGGAATCCTTTTTCATTTTTTCCACCTTGGCAATTGAATCCGAAACACGTTTTTTCTCTTTGGCTATGGAATCTGCCTCTCTTTTTTTTGCGGCGGCTTCTTCCCTTGCAATATCGGATTTGTCCAGTGCGGCGGCTTGGGCCTTGATTATGGGGGCATCGTATTTTGGCATTTTGAATACTTTGCCCTGTTCAAAATTCCAGGTTTTAGCCTGTGCAAGAACGGCAGAACCCGCAGCAGCTTTAGCGGTCATAGTAAAATTCAGATTTGAGATTTTAACGGGTTCATCATCCAAATACATCATAAGGTCAAAAAGCCCGGCCTGATAACTCGTGCTATCTGCTGTTTTCCCCAGTGCATTGTAATATGCTATAACAACAATTACATCTTCGCCTAAATCCGGGGTATTGTATTTTGCGTTTGCGGTTCCGCTAGCCTCAAAAAACCAGGGCTTGTATTCAACTTTCATGGTGAAAGAGCGGTCTTCTCCTGAAATATTCCCAAAACTTACAAAACTGCCGGTAAAACCTGTGAAAGAAGGGTCTTTGGTTTCAAGTTTCGGGGCGGTGCCTTGCACTACAACCGCCTTGTTTGTAGTCTTGGGCGCAGGAGCAACAGGCGGTTTTTTCTTTGCCGTTTGCCCAAACGCAAGATTTACAGATATAAAGGCTAAAGATAATAATAGCAAAAATCTTTTCATGAAAAAGAATATAGAAAAAAGGGCGGGATTGAAACCCGCCCTATGCTATCGCTTACCTATCAATTACAGCCTCCCGACGGGCATTTCGGCGGTGTATATGTAGATTCGTAACCTGTCTGCCTCACCGGAGTTAGACCCTTTGGTATCTCCTGACTGCAGATGTTGCCGCATGAGGTGCTCGGGAAACTGCTATTGTTTACTTTTTCGAACATCCTGAAATCAGCACGCTCGTACCCTATAAAGGAATTGTGATAGAAGGTACCACCTGCTATGGTATATAGATAATCGGCTACATATCCGCTGCTGTGCGTTACACGCAGGAAAGTGTTGTTGACTGTGAACCAAGTGCCTGCGGCAAGCACAGTACGGCCATTGCCCTGATTAACGGTGAACCGGAATTCGTCAGCGTCAATGTCTTTTCTGTAGTGGTGCGCAGCATTCATACTGGTGTTGTCTTGGAACCATCCCGTGGACGCACCGCCGTCCAGCAGCCTTGGATCCTGCTTTCTAGCCGAGGCTGGAATGTTTTCCATATCTACCATCTTAAATTCCTCCGCGAATTTAGTCTGTCCTTGTGCCTGGGCTAATTCCTTGCCGCTCATTAAGCCAGATACGGTAGGTTTAGTTACGTTGGCCGACTTCTTCTCTATTCTGCCAACATAACCGCCGCTCATGAAACTCTTTTCGGAAATAAGCGAACCTTCGTTCTCACTAAGGAAGATGTAGGCGTATTTTGTGATGGAACCGGAAGTCGGAACAAACACAAAGGTGAAGTTATTTGAAGTGAACCACTGGCCGTTAGTGCTGCCTAATTTCGCAGTGCCGTCTTCCCAAACGCTGAGACCTATAGTGCCTATTGCTATTGCACCTGCTGACCACTGTTTATCGCTGCCTGTGACCCAGCGCGGATCGCGGTAAGAATTAGTCGGTTCGCCACCTTCCAACCTTGGGGGGTGGATATCGCAGCTTGGAACATAGTTCGGAGGATAGGCCACATCTGCCGAGAATACCAAGCGAGTGGAGGGACCTGTGCCATCTATTGAGCGGATAAGGCGTGATGTTATGTTGCTCTCGCCGGTTCCGTTTGCATCGCGCCGCGTTTTCTGAGTGTGCGCGCCACTGCTTGGACCTACGGGGTCTTTTCCACCCATATGTTTATCTACATCCCAAGAGTTATACGCCCATTCTTCGCCGGTTATACTGCTACCGTCACCTATTTTTAGCAAACCGCTTTTGTTTGGTTTTTTTGCGGCGTATTCAAACTCTGCCTCGGTCATAATACGATAATTATGGCCCGTCTTTTGAGTTAATTTGCAAGCGAAGTCCATGGCATCGTACCAAGTCGCACTTGCGTATGAGCTGGAGCCGCTGCCGCTCTTGTCCATCACGGCATTCCACAAGGCTGTTGTCACCTCGGTTTTCATAATAAAGTAATTGCTTACTTCCACGCCCGATACGGGCTTTGCCGCACCCGGAGCGCATCCGCTTTCGCATCCGAGAGTAAATGTGCCGCCCGGTATATATACCATATCAAATTCTACATTGCCTACCTTTTCTTTGAAGTCTTTTTTCTCAAGCGGAACGAAAGTTCCTGAAGAAACATTGCGGGAAGATGAAGAATTGCGAGAAGATGAGGAACCGCCACTGCTGCCGCCAGAAACACTGCTGCTTGAGCGGCTGCTGCTGCTGGACGGACGAACAAGCGTAAAACTTTGAAGTGAATTCATTCCCTTATCGGGTTGAAAACTTCCAGTTTTAGTCTCGTACCCCTCTGCGGAAACGGTTATTCCCCACGTTCCGTAGTCGCCCGCTTTTTCTAATGGGGAATTGCCGCCGCTAAATTTGGCATTGATATTCACTCTGTTGCCGCTGAGAGTCAATTTAGTTACAAAAAAATTGCTCCCCGTTCCTTTGACCGAGAGCAGATAAACGCCAACCGGAATGTTGGATACACTAAAACTCCCCTCGCCTGATGTTGAGGCGTTACCTCTAAATACCTGTTTGCCGCTTAGCGAATGCAGAGAGATTACCGCATTTTGGTATTGCTGTGACTGCAAGTTAAGGCGAATATTTCCGTTGCTGTAGCTTATCAACGCCTCGGCGTTAACCGACCCCGGCGGCGTGTATGCTACCCCATTATCCTCACCATTAAATTGGGGAAACCTGCTTGAATCGCCCACGGAGAGCTTTATGTTAAAATTCTTTTGAGTGTTGGCCGTCACATCTCCTTCATCTCCAATGCCGGAACCTCCACTGGGAGGCACAATCTTGACATTGGCTGGTACGTTTACACGTACCGGCACTTGTGCATCTTCCAATTCCTGTGAAACTGCGTTTACTGCCAAAAACAGCACAGAAAAAGCCGCTGGCAATAGAGCTTTGAACTTAGTTTTAGTGCTCATAAGCACCTCCGGGGTAGAAAAATCTTCTTATATATTAAATATATATTTTTTTTACAAGAATATTACATTTTGGAGCAAAAAAAATAAAAAAGGCGGGTTTAACCCGCCTTATGCTATCATTTACAGCCGTCCTTCGGGCATGGAGCAGGTTTAAATGTCGAATGGCCGTTTGCCATATTGGCATACATAGAGACGCCAGCCCCCTTTGGAATCTCGTCGTTGCAGATACTGCCGCAGTTGGTGTTAAAATTAGGGCCGTCGGCCGCTTTTGTGAACATCCTGAAGTCGCCGCGCTCGTATCCCATGAACGAATTGTGATAGAAAGTTAATTTGCCATTATTATCCGTTGACACAGCGTATAGATAATCGGCTGAATAGGGTTTGCAGTTACTGCCGTTCCTATCGCAGTTCGGATGCGTTACTCGCAGGAATGTGTTGTTTACCGTAAACCATTCGCCGTTTGCGAGCATAACCCTGCTTCCACCCTGATTAACGGTAAACCTGAATTCGTCAAGGTCCACGTCTTTCCTGTAGTGGTGCGCGCTGCCTACGTTGTTCTGAGACCATCCTGTGTCCAGCCCATCCAACAGACGCGGATCCTTTTTTTTAGCCGCATCCGGTATGTTGACCATGTCCCACATCTTATAGTCGTCCCCCAACTCCGCAGCCAATTCCGCACCGCTCTTCAGGTTGGATATTGTGGGTTTGACGAAGCTGCTGTCCGCATCCACCCTCTCTATCCTCCCGATGTAACCCATGTCTTGGTAGTTCGCATAACCCTTATCGGAAATAACCGACCCGTGCGAATTATCAAGAAAGATATACGCATATTTTGTGGGGGTTCTGGAACTGGAACTAGATCTGGAGCTGGAACTTGAATTTGAACTTGAATTTGGAACAAACACGAAAGCGATATTGTTTGAAGTGAACCACTGACCGGGAGTGTCTTTGCAGGTACTGGGAGCATAGCTACTGGAACAATACGAAGGAGTCTTATCCGCTACCAACATCGCAGTGCCGTCCTCCCAAACCACGAAGTCAAAACCGCCTATCGCCGTCCCGCCTGCCGGCGTCCAATGGGCGTCGCTGCCTGTGACCCACCTTAGGTCGCGGTAAGAATTTTCCGGTTCTGCGCCCATCTCCGGCATATGGAGATAGCACGGCTGAGAATAATTCGGCGGGTAGTCCGTATCTGCCGAGATGGCTAAACGCAACGTGGGGCCTATGCCTTCTACCGAACGTATGAGGCGCCCTGTTATGTTATCGCCAACTGCGTTTGCATCGCGCCGTGTTTTCTGCGTATAGGTCCCTGAGGCCGGCCCTACGGGGTCAGTCCCGCCTGAGTGCGTGGCACTCCAGGAGTTATACGCCCATTCTTCGGTGCTGTTTATCTTTTCCAAACTGCTAACGTGATTTTTTGCCGCATACTCCCACTCCGCCTCGGTAGGCATACGATAATTCCTGCCCGTCTTTTCGCTTAACTTGCAAGCGAATTCCATAGCATCATACCAGGTTATGCTCCCGTTGGAGGTGCTATTGCTGGAGCAGCCGCCGTAGGTTGCGGTGCAAGTGTCCATAACAGCTTGCCACAGAGCGAGTGACACTTCAGTTTTCCCGATATAATAGTTGCTGACTTTCACGTCGGATACGGGCTTAGTATTAGCCGGACAGCCGCTACTCGCCTCGCAACCGATAGTAAACGTGCCACCCGGTATATATATCATATCAAAAGATAACTTTCCTACCGTTTCCGTGAAACTTGCCTTAGCGGTTTCCGCCGGCCGGATCAGTTCAAATTCTTCAACAGGATTCGCTCCCGTGTCGGGCCAGAACGTGCGAATTTGGGTTTGGTACCCCTCTGCGGAGACGGTTATAGTCCATCTCCCAAAGTCGGTTTTGCTCAATGGAGAAATATCCTCGCCGGCAAATGCGGCGTTGATGTTCAGCCCGTTGCCGCCGTGAGTAAGCCTTGTCGAGAAAGATTTGCCGTTTGCCCCCCTTACCGAGAGCACATAAACGCCAACCGGAATGTCGGAGCGCGATATGTTGAACGTCTGGGCATTTGAAGCGGAAATGTTGCCGCTCAGTACCCGCTTACCGTTTAGCGAATGCAAAGAAATTACCGCATTTGAGTATGAGCGCGCGGGCAGATTGAGGGTGACGTTCCCTCGGCTGATTTGGACCCGTACCCCAGCATTAGCCTGCCCCGCCAGCGGGTACTGCATTCCGGTAACACCTGGTCCATCGGAGACAATACCTAGACCATCGGAAATCCCTATGGTGAATTCTTTTTGGGTGTTGGCCGTCACGCTTCCCTCTACCTCTGTGCCGAAAACTCCGGTGATAGGGGCAAGCACAACCTTGGCGGCCACGTTTACTTTTACCGGCACTTTTGCTTCCAATATTGTCTGTGAAACCGCATTTGCCGCCAAAAACAGCACAAAAAAAGCCGTTGGCAACAGAACCCTGAACTTAGCCTTAGTGCTCATAGCACCTCCGGGGTAGAAAAATCCCTTTATATGTTAAATATATATTTTTTTTACAAGAATATTACATTTTGGAGTAAAAAAATAAAAAAGGCGGGTTAAACCCGCCCTATGCTATCACTTACAGCCGTCTGCCGGGCACGGCGCAGGGACAAACGTAGAGTGGCCGTTGTCCATATAGCCGCCAGGGGCATAAGCCGAGACGGGCAGGCCCTTTGGAATCTCGTCGCGACAGATGCTGCCGCAGGTTTGGCTCCAGAGCGTTTCATTTTGGGGGTAGTTGGCCACCTTCTTGAACATTCTGAAGTCACCGCGCTCGTATGCCATGAACGAGTTATGGTAGAAAGTTAAGGTGTCGCCGGTACGGCTCTTTGTAACGGCGTACAGATAATCTACTGAATATGGTTTGCCGTTGTTCGGGTGCGTTACACGCAGGAATGTGTTGTTTACCGTAAACCAAGCACCGTTCGCAAGCACAGTCCTACCGCCGCCCTGATTAACGGTGAACCTGAATTCGTCAGGATCTACATCTTTCCTGTAGTGGTGTACGCCGCCGGCAGAGCGGTTGTCCTGGAACCATCCCACGTCTGGCCCATCCAATAGACGGGGGTCCTGTTGTTTGGCCGATTCCGGTATGTTGACCATGTCCACCATCTTAAAGTCAGGCCCTGCATCCGCAGCCAATTCCGCGCCGCTCTTTAGGCCCGATATTGTGGGTTTGTCGTAACTGCTGCTCGCCGCCTTCTTCTCTATCCTCCCGATGAAACCGCCGCTCATGAAATCCTTATCGGAAATAAGCGAGCCTTGCGATGCGTCAAGAAAGATATATGCGTATTTTGTGATTCCGCTGGAACCCGAACT
>Ga0182466_10017_pt1 | contig 10827 bp, 11 predicted proteins | sample TergutMp193P3_FD_120795 | JGI IMG/M metagenome (GOLD analysis project Ga0182466, IMG submission 120795) | reverse complement strand
TCTTCCGGAACTTTTTCATTGCCGGCCACCGATATGGAATCAACCTTTACCTTGTTGCCTTCGCTAATGTGAATTATAACTCTGTTTTTATTGTCCGAAAGTGGAATTTCCTCTATCCAAGCCTCCGCAAGAAGATACCCTTCCGAGCGATAATGGCTCAAAATGGCTTGCCTGTCGCGCTCAAGCTCGCTTTTGCTGTAAACCGAGCCGGAAGTAATGCGAGTCTTCAGTCTAAGGTCTTCTTCGCTTATATCATCATGGCCTTCTATCAGCAGAGTGTCCAGTGCAGGCTGTTCCTTAACCGTGAAAATCAAATCTATATCGCCGTTCTCGCCATATTGCGCAGAAACGCTTATATCTTCAAACATCCCTGTTTCATATACGGCTTCAATGGACTTCTTCAACTGCTCTGCCAAAATTGATGGGGCATATTCCGCATTTTCTTTTACGGACACGCGAGATGTTAAAGAGGCAGGGTCGGTATAATATGTGCCTTCTATGCTTATTCTACGCACCTTGTTGTTCTGCGAAGCACCCAAAGGCATATCTTCAAACTGGGCAAAAGCCGCAGTGCATAAAAAAACCAAAAATAGCAGTGTTTTGAAAAACATGGAAAGGGGAATATAGAAAAAATACAGCCTTATGCAGAAATTAAGTTCTCAAAAAGAGCCATCAGAGAGTTTTCTTCGCCGAATTTCATTGAGTCAATTGTATAGCCTTGAATGAGATATTCTCCTAAAATTGATGTTGCCCAACACCGAAATTGAACGCCTCTAATGGATTTTTGCTTTGTTGTTTCCAATAGCTCTGCTATCTGGGCTTGACTAAGCCACACAGAGTAAAAAAATTACCGCTCGCTTCCGCCTAATTTGCACTCAATTACGCCGTTGTAAACTTGCTCAATTTTTTATTATTAATTTATTGTTTGGCATATTTTTCGACAGCAGCTTTTTCCCAAGCTCCTTTCTCAAACTGCTTATTATTACCATAATACAACCAAGCCACTATCTTTATAAAGTTTCATTCTATTGTCCTTGCTCGCAAATACATAATTATGTTTTATGCTTTGATAAACAAGCAGCCTGTCAAAAGGGTCTTTATGATTATCTTGAAACCGTAAGTCCTTGCTATTCAAAGCATCTAACGGGTCTAGAGGCAAAAGGGAAAACTCCATCTCTTTGCAATAATCTGCAATTTTTGCGACCGGAAATGAAAGGTTTAGTTTTCCTGTGCTTGTTTTTAATGCAATTTCCCAAAGAGAAACAGCACTAACTAAAATTTCATTGCCGATATTCTCAATTTCCCTGATAACTTTTTTAGAAAGCTCACTGCTTTTTCCTATTGTCCAAAGCAAGGTATGGGTATCCAATAAAATATTCATTTTAATTCCAATAATTCTTCTGTTGTCATTTCAAAATCCGAAGAAAATTCAATCGTTGCCTTGCCGTCCAGAATTCCGATTTTTCGCTTTTTAGCATTTTCTTCAAAAGGAACAAGCATTGCCACAGGCTTCTTTGCTTTGCCGTAAAGAACGCCGAACCGCTTGCCTTTTTGCAGATTTGCGGCTATTTTAGAGAAATTAGGAGTTATTTGAGTTGCCAGTAGAGTTTCCATAACAAAAATATACAAAATTTTATCCCCGTAATCATACGGCGTACCCGAAACTGCGGTGCTGACCCTCATGATGGAGTGCTACGTGCATAACGGGTCTTTGTTAGGCGGTAAAGATGACAATATGCGTTTGGAGCTTGCACATGAGAGTATGGTAGATTTTTTGATAATTGGTAATACTAATAATTTCACAATTTTAAAATACGAGGAAACTTTAATAGTAACTGCCCATAATTAGCAGTGATAATAGTTCAGGATTAAACAGTTTCAGGTATTTTAAAGTTTTTGAGTCGCTTATACACTGCTTTTTTGAAATCGGGATTTATGCAGCAATGTACCACTTTCCAATTGTTCATAGCTTCTTCAATCATTTTTATTATAATGCCTTTCATTTCTAAACTCAAAACGATATGTGAATTTTCATTCAGCATTGCCATATTGCGGTTAGTTTCATAAAAATATGCGTGCAACACAATCAATTCTTCCAATTCCAATTCGTTTACGATTCTTTTAATTTTCCTGATTTTGCCGATTTTGCTATCTAATATGAACAGAAACACTACTAGGCTAGATACGGCAAAAATTCCACGATAATCGCCTATGTATTCGCTGATTTTGGCGAAGCCCAATATTCTTACAGCATCGTCTGGAAGAAATAAAATTACCGTAATAATAGACAAAATTACATAAATTAAAAATACCATATAGAAAAATATAGCAATATATTTTCTCGGAATATTTTTTGAAATTTTCGGGAAGTTGCCTAAAACTGCTTGAACGATTCCCGCAATGATTTCCTTAATTATGCCTTCCATAGGTTATTCCTTATGATAAATCGGGTCGCAGCCTAGCTGAAGTTCCTTCTTTCATTGACTTGGTGCAGCCAACAAGCAAGAATAGGCATATTATACCGAAGCATTATTTATCCGCATTAAAATTACTCCACAATTTTATCAATAATATTTCTTATATCGTGATTATGGGCTGTGCTTAGGATTCCGAAAATTTTCAACATTTCCAAGAATATACCTATATTCTTTGTGTTGATTATGAAATCTGCCATTTCTTTAGTTTTCGCAGTGCGACCAAGAATCGGGTTATTGGATATCAATTCCGTTATAGGGAAACAGAAATATAGCATTGGTTGAACACCTATAGCATATTGTTTCTCGGTAATTTTAATTTCCGTCAGGATTTCGTATGCACCGAATCTATGTATCAACATTGGATACTTAACCTGAGTATAAGCAAAATCAATCCCAAGCACTTTTTTTGTAATAGGTTGACTACGTTCTATCGCAAAATTATTCGGGTTGTCTATGAAATCGGTTTCTTTTAGACTGACAAGAAAATCTTTTATTTCCAGTAACTGATTTTTGAATACGATATTCCATTTATAGAAATAGTAAATGTATTCTGACAGTTCATATAATGTTTTTTCTTTACCATTTGCTCCATTGAAAAATTTGTCTTTTATTGTTGTGCGCTCTAGCTTTTCTTTATCAGCAGTCACTACGTCATAACCGATTTGCCATTCTACATAACAATTTTGGGAAAATGATTCAGTTTTTGTAGATACTGGTAAACCATACTCATTGAAGAAACTACGTTTCTTAATTCGTGTCTTATCTGTTCCTTTGGTCAAAGGAATTGCAATCGCCAAGGTTTTTGCTGTTTCATCAATTGTTTTTATCCACATAGTGTTCTCCTAGTAAATCCTTAAAATAATTACGTATAAGCAAATCATATTTCATATTTTTATCATCATTCTCCGGTAACAAATGGCTTAAAAAAGTATATTTACTCAAACTTTTCCGAATAAAAATATCTTTCAGTTTATCAAATTCCTCGTAATTTATCATAATGTCACTATTGCCAAAGTAATATGGAATATGCGGTATGTATTCCTTGAAAACATCAGCGTAGCAATACAACATGAGTTTGTTGCGTGAAACGCGGATAGAATTATAAACTTCTTTTTCAATGAATGTTCGTGTTCGTTTTAAAGCATTTATATCACGCATAGTCCAAAAATGAGCTATAAAATTATTTTCCCATTTATTAGGATATTTCGTTATGTAATTGCCAAGTTTATCAAATTGATTTATCTTAAATCGCTTGCCGTCTTTTGTTGTAAAGGTATAATTGCAAATTGAATCATAAGTCATTCCTTTGCTATTTCGTTTATATAATGCAATAACAATCGGAAATTGTGTTGCTTTAGAAGTCGCCGAAAACTCACCACTGCTGATTATTATACTATCTATCAAGGCATAATGACTCTTAAATTGTTTCAAACTTTCGAAGTTAGTCTTTTTTATCAAATACGAAAACGGATGCAAAACACAGACATAATTAGCATCAAGTTTGTCATATGAAAGCAAAAATGAAATTCCTAAATCACGATGTTTCAAGTCCGTGTCAATTTCACAATTTTCCTGTTTTATCCCATTACGAATTATAGAAGTAATGTCATTATATGGCGGATTTCCAATGATTATCAGCTTATCTGAAGATTTGAGATTATACTGGCTACGGCAGACATTATATAAGCTATTATTATGAAAAAAGCAACAATCAGGAATATTATTTTTCGCTTCTGTCAAGGCAATTTTATCATAATCTGCTCCGATAGAATTTGGGAGTTGCAAAAAATTTCCATAACCACAAGATGTGTCTGCGATTGTATAACTCTCCAAATTAGGAACATTTTTATACAGTATATCATAAACTACAGATACTACACCACTAGGCGTATAATAGCTACCATAATTTATGGTATCTTTATAGTTAAGATGTACTTGTTCTCGTAACATTTAGGTAAATATATAAAAATTGATCGCTTTAGTACTGACCTTTTATGCTAAAAATACGAGTTTGTGCAAGAAGAACTATTAGTACGCTTGCCATTAGTTTAATCTGAATCGCTTTAAGTCCCAACTCATTCGTGTTCAACCTACTATCATTCATATTGAGTATTTGTTGTAGCCAAAATTTATGATATTTAGCTGTTCGATTGAATACGCTACTGCGGGATTTGTGTGTTCCGACCTTTTCCCAATTCTTATGAGTTTTATCACGCAGACTATGAAATGAATAGGACACAAACCAGGTGGCACCCATTGACGTAAGATATTCGCCACCATCAAAATTGAAATCGTGGTTTTTTGTCATTTTTAACTCCTTTTGTTAAAGTTGCCTCTATATAGATATAGAAGATAACACTTCATTTATACCAATTTTTCACAAAATTTTTGGTTTGCTCGGGTAAAAAAATAAAAAGATAATAAGTTTCGCCCTTGCTCCGCTAGCGGCGGCGGCAAGGGTACAAGCACCCCAGCCGCTTAGTCCTGCAGACAACGAACAGAAAACAAGCCGGACTTATAGTTGATGCCCCAGTACGCGTTCTCGTTGTCGCCATTCATGCTCCGGTAGTAAGCGTAGTTGCTACCGATCTCGCTAGCACTCCACCAAAAGCCGTGGTTGCCGACACCGCTGAAACTGCCACCCGAGCCGCCCGGCAGAGCCGAAAACCCGTACTCGTCCGTGCCGTTGCCGAATTTTCCTTGATAATCATTCCAGCCTGTCGTTGTTTTCAGTTTCTTTCCCTCAGTGTCAGCACCGCCGATATAATCTGTCATTATCTCCCACTCCGCATTGGTCGGCAAATGCCAGCCGGAAGGGCATACTGTCTTGGCAGTTACCCAATCATACAAGCGACCGTAAGTGCTACAATCATACTCAGAGCAGGGAAAAAATGTACCGGACTTAGGGGCGTTCAAATTCTCCGCCATCCAGGTTTGAGTGCCTATGACAACGGTTTTGTATGTTTGCCCACCGTGAGTTACAAAGCCATATTCTTTCATTGTGCCTTCGGAACAATACTGCGTTTCATTATTGTCGCTTGCCGTGCACGGCACAACCGAACTGCTGCTCGGAGCAATGCTTGAAGAACTTTCTGCCTCACTTGAAGAATTCGGCTCGGCAGACGAACTAGACGGCTCAATCGAACTGCTGCTAGAAACAACACTTGAGGAACTTTCTGCCTCACTAGAAGAACTCGACTCGGCAGACGAACTAGACGGCACAGCCGAACTGCTGCTCGGAACAGTGCTGGAAGAACTCGGCTCGGTGGACGAACTAGATGGTTCAACTGAACTGCTGTTGAAGGCAACGCTTGAGGAACTTTCCGCTTCACTAGAAGAACTCGGCTCAACAGACGAACTTGAACTAGGAACCGACGAACTATATCTTACAATAGCATTGGGGTTGTTTGGGTCATAAGGGTTATCATACTCCACCTCTGTGCAACCGAGAAGCAAAAACGCAAAACACAACACTCCAATACAAATAAATTTTTCAAAACCTAAAACCATATATGCACTCCTATTCCAGTAGCTAGAAAAATACTTCCCAAAATATAAAAGACATTTCTTTTTGTTTTTGCATCTTCTACTTTTGCCCGAGCATTGTCGAATTCTGATTTTGTTGCGCTACTGCCCAAAGAAGCGTAATCCTCATACCTCCTCATCACCACCTTATCCATTTCATAACCATAATAGACAAACGCAGCACCTGTTATATCCAAAGCAAAAGCCACCCAGAAAGATTTATTGGAAGGCTTTTTTATTTTCAACTGCGAGTCAATCGGTATCGATGCCAAACCAATCTTTTCCGGTGCCCAACTCGCCATCTGATGAGTATTGTTGGGTTGTTCGTAAGTTGGCGTTTCGTAAGCTGGTTGTTCGTAAACCGGTTGCTCGTAAGTTGGCGGTTCGTAAGCTGGCGGTTCGTAAACCGGTTGCTTGTAAGTTGGCGGTTCATAAATCGGTGGGCCTTGTACGCAACGAACAGAGAACAAGAAAGACTTACCATTGCTGTACCAGTAGGCGTCCGTGCCGTAGTAGCGCATGGTGCGGCTGTAGGCGTAGTCGCTATGGTCTTCGTAGGCACTCCACCAACTGCCGAAGTCGCCGACAACGCTGAAACTGCCATCCGAGTAGCCGATGCCGCCCGGCAAAGCCGAAAATCCGTACTCATCCGTGCCGTTGCCGTTGTCGTTCCAGCCGCTCTTGGCTTTCAGCTTTTCTCCGGCAATTTTCTCGTCGCCAAGCTCATTCCATTCCCCATTACTAGGCAAATGCCAGCCGGAAGGGCAAGCTTTCATAGCTGCATTCCAATCATACAATCGACCATACTTCTTGCAATTCTCCGAATTGTTGCCATAACATTTGCTTCCGTTCAATGCATAGCTCAAATTCTCTGCCATCCAAATTTGATTGCCTATTTTTACGGTTTTATACTTTTTGCCATCACGCAAATCGGTGAATGTTCCGTATGTCTGAACTTTATGCACATACCTAACAGTCTGCTTATGCTCCAATTTAACATTCACCTTTTCCTTCGCCTTCCCAATCTCTATATCCGAACACACCGCCACAGAACCGCTGAAAGGCGTTTCGCCCACTCGCACACCATTCACAAAAACCGGCTCACTCACTGGCTCGCCGTTTTTCTCCGCACTCAAAACCAAACCACCCTTCTTTAAATTCGCATAATTTGCCATATCAAAAACCTCACGGCTGCTCTTGTTTATACCAACATCAAAACTTATATCCTCATAGCACTTGTGACTGAGCTTCACGCTGTACTTGCCGGGAGATAATCTGTTTTCCAAAGAAGAAAACGCCTTGCTATTTATCGTTAAATTCCAATTCTCATTCTTGCCAATGCCTTCCAAATAAGCGGGCTTTATTTCCAAAACCCCGAAATTCGGTTTAAGCCTGATGCTCACATTTTGATTGTTCTGCTTTATGGAAATCGTTGTGTCTGCGGTTTCATACTGGTCAAGCATGGCTCTTATGCGAACACTGCCCTCCACAAGTTCTGCTCTGCACGGAGTTTCGGTGCAAGCGACCACTCCGTTGAAACTCAAAACCGCACCTGCCGGTTCGGTTGCGAAATTTGCCAGATAACGACGCTCTATATAAAATTCATCGTCAGTCCCGCTTTGTAAACCGCTTATGCCTCCGGCAACGGAAGGCGGGGCAATTCTTGTTCGTGAAGCACCTGGTATTTTTGCGAACATTTTAGGAGCGTTGTCTCGTATATAAGGTGTTATTGCCATAAGTGTCTTAAAATCATCGCCAATTGCAGCTAATGAAGTAATTTTATTAACCACGCTGTGCAATTCTATTTCTATCTTAAAAGTCATATCGCCAAAACTGAGAATTCTGCACTCCGCTATATACTCCACTTCCGCATTAATGCCCATAGCCATGCAACCTTTGCTGTCGCTGCATAATTTCTCATATTCTTCAACACCGCCCGGCAATCTGTTTACAAATTCATCTTCTGTCAATATGCTGAATTTTTCCTCTGGCAAAACTTCTCTTGCCGCTTTGCGTATTTCAAATGTCATAGATTTAGCAGCATTATCATTTTTTTTAATATCGCCGCCACACGGCAATATGGCCACTCGTTCAATAGCATAAACAAAGACCGCAGAACACAGCAAAACTAAAAGGATTTGTCTCAAAATTTTTTCCACAAAACCTCCGGAAAATCTTCGCCCTTTCCTCTTAATATGCCTAAAACACGCAATTTGGAATCCATAACAACAAATACAGGAAAATAATCCTTAGGCAAGCCAAATAATTCCAAAATTCTCCCGTTGGGGCTGAAATAAAGCGGAAAGGCATTTTCGGCATTATTCTTAGCAAATTCCTTGACCTTTTCAAAATCTTTTTCGCCAATGTTTATAAGATAAATTTGCACTCCGTTTGAATCAAGTTGATTTGCTTTCTCTTTCAGTATCTTAAATTCTTCTGCACATGGAATGCACCATGTAGCAAAAAATGAAAAAACTATATACCTTGTGTTGGGTTTAGCAAGTTGCAGAAAATGTTCCCTGTTGTTATATCCCGGAAGAACATTAAATTGCGGAACTATATCGCCTCGCAATTCCACAGGCAAAGAATCCCGTTTAATTATCTGGGCAAATGCGAGCAACGGCAGCAAAACAGTTAGCAATATTATTCGCATTGGATATCCCATTTTTTTATTTTCTGTTTCCATGTTTCCCAAAAATCCGCCCTTTTGATTTTTTCTTGCAAATTCTTATAGGCATAGCCTTCATCATTGAGATGTTTGCCTTCAACTAGTTGGTCTTTTAACGGTGTAGTTGTGCCGTCTTTGCATAAAACTATTGATAAAGATATTTTGTAATAGCACGTCCATACATGGCGATAAGAACATTCCGGCTCTTTATCTTTGTAAGCTAACAAAATGCCCTTGTCATCGATGCAATCGGATTTTATTATGTTTGATAATTCCAGCTTAGAAAGCGCAAGTTCGGAATATTCATTTTCCAACTCCGGCTGCCAGTATATTTTCGTGTTTTTGCGGTATTCAAGGCAGGAATTGTGCATTTTTCCGAAAACGTTTACTGTAGAATCCACATTTGTCCCCGCATTAAGGGCTTGCAACTCCGCCTGCAGTCTATTAATTTCTTTATACAATTCATTACTTTCATGCCAAATTTCATTTTTCTCTTTTGGATTGTTTGCCAATTCAAATTTCTGTGCCAGTGTTCCGAAAGAAGTTGTTTTTTGAGATAGCTCGCCTATTTTTTTTCCCATTGCCGCACGGTTTACGTCTTCTTTTTCAGAAATAATCTCATTGGATTCGCAGCCTTCACCCTCTTTGAAATCATCCTTTGCTCCGGAAAAATACGAAGCTGTCGAATATTTCAATAAAACATAAGCCTTGTATTTAAAAGAATTTTCCTCTACTATATAATTGCAAATAAATTTATGGTTAACGCCGCTTGTCTTGCGGATATTCATCCCATTGATAAAAGTTTTATCAAGTGCGTCTTCTTCTGCTTTTTTCCTAGCTTTATCTCGTGTTTCCGCAATTCCTTCGCCTCTTTGATAATCGTAATTTGTGCCTTTGGGCGGCTGCGGAAGTTTTCTTATCCATTTCGGGTTAGCTGTGCAAGAAAATAAAAACACTGCTAAACAAACAGAAGACAAAAAATATATGCTCTTTTTCATTTCATCTCTCTATTTGTTTCGTAATTAAGGTTATCATCAAATTTTCCGCCATAAGGAATTGTTTGAGCCAATAGATAAACGACAACCTTGTCAACGGAGCATATTCCATCCCATTCACGTTCAATTCTGTAGTCAGCGTATTTATTTTCCATGTTGCGTTTGATTTTGCTTATAGCATCGTTTTCCGCAGCAGTCTTGTCAATGCCGCTGCCTACATATTTGTTGATATAAGAACCTGTTTTGCTATGCGGTATGGCACTGTCATATCTAACCCAGTCCGGCATGGGACTGGAAGATATTGGAGCGTAACCGCAATCGGCTAACAGGAATTTAGCCACAAGCAGCAGCAGAATTGTTGATAGCCTTCTCTTCATTTTTACTGTGGTTTGTTTTCTTCCTTGAATTTTCCAAACTCAGCTTCCACTTCATCTGCAAATTTCTTTGCATTGTAGTCAATTCTCAATTTTTCTTCTTGAGTGAGTTTGTCATCTATTTTCGTTGCTAACTGGGAAGCAAGCTCTTTATGGTAAATTCTGATGCCGATATAAACACTTTGATGGCCATCAGGACCAGGCATTTCATCTTGGGAAGAACAAGCGACTTTTGCATCATTCAAAACTCGGTCTATTATTTCTTTCCCGCCGCTTACCACTTTGTCTTCCAGGTCATTGCCTTGATTGCTGCCCCATGAGGCTGTGTATTTCTTGGTAATGCCTTGAAAACGAGCGCCTAGCTTTTGCCGTGCATTATCTTTGGCTCTTTCCGTAGCCTCAAAGACCAGTTTTCCGAGCTGTGCAGAAGAACCTCTATATTCGCCAAAACCGGTTATATATTCGTCAGCATCAAACTCAAGGCAAGGTATGGAAACCTGCTTTGGTTTTGAATGCTGCTGGGCGGAACTTTCCGCTCCTGCCGGATTTTGGGCTGGCTTGCTGCCTGCACAAGAGGTGAATGACAAGGCAAGCACAAAGCCTGCCGCTAATGAAGCGAACTTTTTGTTCATGATAACTCCTATGGTTAAAGGTGGGAATAAAATAATGAATAAAATTGCCAATTTTAGCTTGGCGAAAAAACACCTCAAAGCCTCAGAAGCTCGATAGTTTTCGGCTTCAACGCTGTTAGAAGCGATTTCTAAGATGCTGGGGGGGGGGGGGGGGGG
>Ga0182466_11660_pt1 | contig 10900 bp, 11 predicted proteins | sample TergutMp193P3_FD_120795 | JGI IMG/M metagenome (GOLD analysis project Ga0182466, IMG submission 120795) | reverse complement strand
GAACACGTAGATGAATACAATGTTCATTTTAAAAATCTTTGGGTAAAACTCAATATAGATTACGGGCATTTTATACGCACCACGGATGATTACCATATAAAATTCGTGCAGGATTCCCTGCAATATCTCTTTGACAAAGGCGAAATTTATTCAAAGGAATATTCGGGATGGTATTCGGTTGGCGAAGAGAGATTTTTTGAGGAAAGCGAACTGGTTGACGGCAAAGACCCAATCAGCCACCGCCCTGTTGAATGGCTGAACGAAAAAAATTATTTCTTTAAAATGAGCAATTACCAGCAAAGGCTCGTTGACTACATAAACGAAAACCCATCCTGGATTTTGCCGGATTTTCGCAGAAACGAGGTGCTGGGTTTTTTGAAAAAGCCACTCAACGACCTGTGCATAAGCCGCCCGAAATCACGCCTCTCCTGGGGCATACCTCTACCCTTTGACGAGGATTTTGTAACCTACGTATGGGTAGATGCTCTTGAAAACTACATAAGCGGAGTCAAAGACCGCAAGCATCCGGACGGTTCACCGCTCTGGCCTGCCGACTTTCACATAATAGGCAAGGATATTTTAACAACCCACTGCGTCTATTGGCCTACAATAATAATGGCAATGGGCTGGGAGCAGCCCAAACACGTTCTGGCACACGGCTGGTGGCTTATAGACGGCTCCAAAATGAGCAAAACAAGCGGCACAGGCGTTAACCCAATGGATTATGTGGAGAGCTACGGGGTTGATGTCTTTCGCTATTTCTTAATCCGCGAAATGGTGGTGGGGCTGGATGCGACCTTTGGCCATGATGGTTTTGTCCGCAGGATAAATTCCGATTTGGCAAACGATTTGGGCAACGGATTGAACCGTATCCATAAACTTATTTTAACGCATTTTGAAGGCAAGATTCCTGCGCCCGCGGAATATGGCGAGCAGGAAAAGGAACTGGAAAATTATTCCAAAAAAGCCATTGAGTTTGCAAGGGAAAATATAGGCGAGGCAAAGCTTAGTTTGATTTTGGAAGAAATTTTAAATTCGGTTAAGGCACTCAATCGTTATTTGGAGGCAACCGCTCCATGGAAACTCGCAAAAAGCACGGAGCAAAAAGACAAGGATAAGTTAGCCACCGTTCTCTACACAGGCGCAGAAGTGTTGAGAATCGCCCTCGCTTTGCTCTCTCCGGTTATGCCGCAAAAAACGGAACAGGGGCGTTTAATGCTGGGTGCGCCGGAGTTCAATGAAGATTCGCTTAAAACAGGAGTTTTGAAAGGCGGTGAAATTCTGGGCAAAGGCGATGCGCTTTTCCCAAGAATACAGGACGAGGATTAGAATGTTTTTTTTCTTTCCTCTTTCTTTTATCATTTTTTTCTATGCATGGTGGCGTTTTCGTTTTGTGTTTCCGAGAAAATTTCGCTACCCCGGAGCCTTGCTTTTTACGCTTTGTTTTGCCGCCGTTTTTCTCCAAAGAGTTGTAAGCAATGACTTTATATCTGCGGTATTAGGAATAATCGGTTCCTTTGTTACTGTGTTTTTGGCAAACTGGATTATCTTTTGCATATTTTGGGATTTGTACTTAGGCATCAGACGGTTTCGCGGCAAAAAAAAACGGGCAAACAAAAGTTTAAGAATGCGAAAGGAACCTTTGTTTGCAAGCGCGATAGCAGCTTTAACCTTAGCGTTTTTTTTAATAGGCGGCCCATTGAATTCGGGTTTTAAAATGCTAAAAACAAAACAGGTCCTTTCTACAACACCTAAAAAAACATTGCGAATAGCCTTGTTTTCCGATATTCACTTTGACGCTCTTTTTCCAAAGAGCAAATTGGAACGGATAGTTGATTCTCTGCGCGTTATGCGACCGGATGCAATATTTTTCGTAGGTGATTTAGCCGATGTTCCAGCAAGCAAATTGCGGGCAAGGGGTTTTGATTCCCTGTTCAAGCAAATAAATGCTCCGCTCGGCTTTTATGTTGTTACGGGCAATCACGAATCATTCGGGCAAGGTCTTGAATGGTTGCGGGATTTTGACAATGTGAATATTCTTCTTGACGAAACTGCGTGCAATAATTTCTTTTGCGTGACCGGACGTTTAGACCATCAATATGCAAGGCGGCATACCGCCGGCAGAATTCCTTTACAAAACCTGATGCCCGCAAACGATTCCATCCCCTGGTTTTTGCTCGACCACCAACCCAGAGGACTGGATTTTGGCGATACCAATTTAACAAGAAAACCCGATTTCGCTTTTAGCGGGCACACCCACGCAGGGCAATTTTTTCCTGTGACTATTATGATTAGATTTATATGGTCTTTGAGTTATGGCTTGGGTAAAATAGATGACATTCCGTGGTATGTGACAAGCGGCATAGGTCAATGGGGGCCGCCTGTGCGCATAGGCTCAAAGTCGGAATTGGTTCTGTTCCTGTTTGAATAATTATCCGGTATTTTTATGAGCAAGGGATTTTATGATTAATGAAAATCTAAACGCTAGACTAATAGTGAAAACTTTATCTCCCGAAAAAAGCCGACCGGGAAATTTGAATATTTGCCCGCCAAGCGAGCCAGCGCAATTTACCATAAAAAGCCCTTATTCCCCAGCCGGCGACCAGCCGGAAGCCATTGAAGAAATAACCAAAGCTTTTAGAAATGATGAAAAATTTCAGGTTCTTTTAGGGGTAACGGGTAGCGGAAAAACTTTTACGATGGCGAACGTGATTAAAAATTTGGGAAAACCGACTCTAATTTTAACCCACAACAAAACGCTTGCTGCGCAGCTTTATCAAGAATTCAAAGCATTTTTTCCCGAAAATGCCGTTGAATATTTTGTGAGTTATTACGATTACTACCAACCCGAAGCCTATATTGTGGCAAACGACCTTTTTATAGACAAAGACGCTGCTGTAAACGAAGAAATAGATAAATTGCGGCTAAGGGCTACAAAAAATCTATTGACCAGGAGAGACACAATAATAGTAGCCTCCGTGAGCTGCATTTACGGTTTGGGAAGCCCGGCGGAATATTTTGAGCTGATGGTGCGTTTAAAGGTTGGAGAAGAGCGGGAACGCGACAGTATTTTGCGGGAACTGGTTTCCATTCAATACGACCGCAACGATTTTGCCTTGGAACGAGGAACCTTCAGGGTACGCGGCGATCGAATAGACATATACCCCAGCTATGACGATATTGGGCTTCGTATTGAGCTTTTCGGAGATACCGTAGAAAAACTTTCTTGGTTTCATTTGGTAACAGGCGAAACCGTAAAGAATGTTGGAGAAATCACCATCGCTCCGGCCAAGCATTTTGTAACCAGAGAAGAAAGCCGAACGAGAATCATAAACCAAATTCAGAGAGAATTGAAAAGAAGGTTGTTCGATTTGCAGAATGAAGGCAAGGTTTTGGAAGCGGCAAGACTCAGCACCCGTGTTCGTTATGATATGGAATTGATAAAAGAAACCGGTATTTGCCCCGGCATAGAAAATTATTCGCGCATTATAGAAAACAGAATGCCCGGCACCCGTCCCTATACGCTTTTAGATTACTTTGGCAAAGACTGGCTTTTGATTGTTGACGAATCGCACGCCAGCATTCCTCAAGTCAACGGCATGTGCGGAGGCGACAAATCCCGCAAAACCACGCTTGTGGATTACGGTTGGCGTTTGCCTTGCGCACAGGATAACCGCCCGATGAATTTTGCGGAATTTGAATATGAATTTCCGCGCAACGTGCTTTTTGTAAGCGCTACGCCCGCAGATTACGAACTCAAAAAAACCGATGGAAAAATTGTTGAGCAAATTAACCGCCCCACAGGTTTGCTGGATCCTGAAATTTTTGTTAAACCGATAGAAGGGCAAATGGGCGATTTACTCATTCGCATTAAGGAGACGATTGCAGACGGAAACAGAATTTTGGTAACGACGCTCACAAAAAAAATGGCGCAGGATTTAACCGATTACTTGCTGGAGAAGAAAATTAAGGCCAGATATTTGCACAGCGATATAAAAACTCTTGACAGGCACGGGATTGTGCGCGACCTCAGAATAGGAAAATTTGATGTTCTGGTTGGCATAAATCTTTTGCGAGAGGGTTTGGATTTGCCGGAGGTAGCTTTAGTCGCTATTTTAGATGCCGACAAAGAAGGATTTTTAAGGAATTACAAAAGTTTGATTCAAACCATGGGGCGCGCAAGCAGGAACGTAAAAGGCAAAGTTGTTCTTTATGCGGATAAAATAACCGATTCAATGAAAAAGGCTATCAATGAAACAAGGCGGCGTAGGGAAAAGCAAATTGATTTTAACAGAAAAAACAACATAATACCCAGAAACGTTCAAAGAAAACTGGAAGATTTGCTGGAAATTCAGGACCCGTTGGAAGAGGTTAGCAGGAGGAAAAAATGGAAGGAAGCGTCAGTCAGCCAGCGGACAGCGGCTAATAGCGATGATAACGACGGCCGCTCTATTGAGGAATTGGAACTCGCGATGAAAGAAGCGGCTGCCAGGCTTGATTTTGAAGAAGCGGCAAAATTAAGAGATATGCTGCTGGCTACTCCCTAATCCTCCGGCGCCAGCTTGCTATCCTCCTCTTTCAGCCTTTTTGCTGCCTCCTGGAAAATTCCTGTTACTTTTGAGCGAATATGCCAGTTCTCCAGTTTTGAATCGGATATAAATCCAATGCCCTGCAAAACATCGCCCGTTTCACCCACAACGCGCACAGGGCCGTCTGTGCGAATTTTATCATCCATTTTTAGCCACATAAGAGAATCTGCCCTAACCGCTGCTCCTTTAGGCGAAAGAGCATAAACCCTGCCATAAGCCCTTACAAAAGTCATGCGCATATTCAGGTTTCCGGAATCCGCCCGTAAAAACGCCGATTTATTCCCCAGCGAATCGTAAATGTCCGCAAAAATCGGTTTCACAAAAATACTGTCCGAGCCGCCCCATCTTTCCAGATAAGCGGTTTTTACTTTCCAGGAAAGTATGTTTCCCTCATATAATTCCAAAATCGTTGTGTCTGAAAAAAGCATAACAGGGTGCTCCTTAGATTCCCAAACCGCATCCTCTTCTTCTGTTTTAGAACAGGAGACAAGCAGCAGAGCTGCAATTAATGCTAAATTCAGTATTTTAAAAAATATCCACATTTAAATCCAGGCCGCCTTTTCTTATTTTTTCCATTAATTTTTCCGCATCTTCGGAAATTTTTTTCATTTGGCGTCTTAAATCTCCGTCTTGTTCCTTATTTAGCGCAAGAGAAATGGTATTGTCGCCGTTTTCCAGTTTTTGAGCTATGGAATTTACGCTGTTTTTAATATCTTCCAAATGTTTTTCCAAAATCGCAAAACTTTTTTGCAAGTCATTTGCATTTTTTGCCATTCCGTCCAAATCCGGTTTCATATTGTCTATAATTTCGGCAATCTTGTCTTTTGCCACAGCCAGAGAATCAACCGAAGCCATTACCGAGCTTTCCGCCATATTCACAATGCTTGAAGTTTTATTCCCAAGCTGTTTTGCTTTTTGCCCGAGTTTTTTATAGCCTTTAGCTTTATCTTCAGAAAACAATGTATCTGCAACATCCGCCAGAATATCAACTATATAGTTCGCTTCGTTCAAAATATCCAGCGCAAGGTTGCCTATGGTTGTGCTTCCTATATCAAAGTAACCCATAATACGTTCGCCGTTGGCATAATAATTTCCCGACTCTCCAAGCGTTATCTCTATTACCCGCTCTCCCATTAATCCGGCATTTGCAATATTAAATCTGGAATCTACCGGAATTTTTACCTCAGCTAGTACGGCAATCTCCGTCCATACGCAGGAATCCGTCAATTCAAAATCTTTTACATAGCCTTTAAGCATTCCGTTCGCATTGACAAGGTCGCCTGCCCTCAAATTGCCTACTTCTTCAAAAGCTATCTTGTAATGATTACGTGAATGCCAAGGGCTATTCGGGTGCAAAAAGAACCACAGGCCAAACAGAAAGAGGACTCCCAAAGAAACAAAGAAATAAAATGCAAAGCGGTTCATTTTTTACGTTCCATTTTTTGCCTGATTTGAGCCAGCAGCAAATCATTTATATTTTTAGAACTGTTTAACCCCTCTTTTTTCAATAAATGGTCCATAGCCACAACCTCGGATGTAACAGCTATGTTTTTACCCGGCAAAACAGGAATCACAACATGAGGAACATCCAGGTCGAGAATTTTGTTTGTAATGGTATCCAGCCCGGTGCGATTGTATTTCTCCGAAACATCCCCTTTTTGAAGTTCCAAAACAATATCCAAACGTTTTTCGTTTCTGACCGATTTTACTCCAAACATGGAACGCACATCCGTAATGCCAATGCCTCTGATTTCTATGTAATGGTTAAAACCTTCCTTGCCCGTTCCGAAAATAAGGTCGCCGATGCGCCTCAAATCTATGGCATCATCGGAAACAAGGCAATGCCCGCGTTCAACCAAATCCAAAACGCATTCGGATTTTCCAATTCCTGATTCCCCTATAAACAATGCGCCAACTCCAAAAATATCTATCATGCTTCCGTGCAAAAAAATTTTGCGGGCGAAATAAATTTCTAAACTTCTTTGCAGAGGTCTTGCAAAATTTATAGTCGGCAGCTCCGTTGCAACAAGAGGAGAGCCAACCGTTCTGCACATATCTACAAATTCCTTATGAGGTTCCAACCCATGCGTCAAAATCCAAAGCGGAGACTTATACCTTGCAAGTTTTGAAAAAATCAACTTTCTTTGCTCGGCACCAATCGATTCCAAATAGTTCCATTCCGTATGCCCTAAAAGCTGTATATGTTCGTAGGCATAATCACCAAAAAATCCTGCAAGCGCAAGCCCGGGACGATGCAAATCCACGCTTGTTATTTCCGAATTTATAATTTCGTTTTTTAAAGATAGCTTGAGTTCCTTTCCGTGCATTCTCAGCAAATCGTTAACGCTGAGTGGCTCATGCGGTATTTCCTGAACTTGCGACAAATCTCTGTAATTCATTTGGTTGCTTCCTCTGCTTTTTGAAATGGTTTTGCCAGGCCGAGTCCGCTAAAAACGGCTGCGCTTCTCGCCGCATAATCTTTATTGCCGGTTATCTCTGCCAAGCGAAGCAAAATTGTGCCGGAAGTAAAATATTGTTTTTTTTCGGAGGAAAACCGCAAAGCATTTTCGTATAGTTCTCTGGATTCTTTGCCATTTAAATCCGCTACCCTCGCTTCGTAAAAAGCGAGTTGCCCGGGGGAATCGCCCTTGTTTATTTTCTTTAAATAAGCAGCAGCTTCATTGCTTTTTTTGCTGCCGGCTGCGGCTATGGCGGCTTCGCCAAAGAAAACGGCAGAAGTTTTTTTGAACGAATAGCGGCTTGCAATTTCAAAAGATTCTTTGTACTTGCCCTGCAAGTTATAGAATTCCATATAGGCTTTGCAAAAATATTCTTTGCCCTTTTCATCAAGAGCATCAACACGCACCAAATCGAAAAGTTCCTTTGCGCCTTCGTACTCCATAGCATGAGCGGCGAGCATTGCCATGGAAGTTAAAATTCTTCCTTCGGCTACAAGATCTGCTTCTTTGCGGGATTCTTTAAGGGCAAGCGCATATTGGTTGTAAGCTGTGCTATAGCGGCCCTGTAAAAAATATTTCCTCGCCTGATAAGCATAATCCCCTGACCCTGCAAAAATACCGGCTGCCAGCATTAAGACGCAAACCGCAATTCTTTTCACCATGCGCCCTCCAAAAGAGGGATTGTATCTTTTTTGGGAATTTTGCTGCGTATAGGCCAGATTTTTGAAACCCCGCCCATAAAATCATCGGTCTTGTTAATAGCTTGCGAACCATCTGTGATTATGTTGTCCGCCGCTCCTACCATGGAGTTTAAATCATTAACCATGCGACCTACATTGCGCAGTGTGGTATCCAGCGAGTTCATCAAAATATTTGCCCTTCCGGTCAGCTCATCCAAATTTCCCATTAGCCCTATAACGCCAGTGGACAGGGTATCTGCAAAGGCCATGGCTTGGGGCAGACCATCGTTTACGGTTTTAAACATACCGTTGGCATTGGCCATAAGTCCGCCTGCATCGGTAAGCAAATTGCTTAGCCTGACAGTTGCGTAATCCAGGCGGTTATATAAAGCGCGGGAACCCAGCAGCATACCGATTGTAGTATTTGTGTCTATAATCTTATTCAAAAGCGTGTCTGCGAATAAAACCAGTTGGCCTATGCTGCTTATAAGTTCGTTAGCTGCTTTCAGAACGGTTTCAATATCCTGTGCCGTGCCGGCCGTCAAATATTCTCCGTTTTCCAAAATTCTGTTGCCTTTCTGCGAAATATCGATATTCACAACCCGTTCGGAAATTATGTTTTGATCGCGAGTGGCATACACAACTGATTTGTCGGTAATCCATTTTTTATATTCCTCATCAATGGTCAGAGTTAATTTTACAAAACTCACGGAAACGTTATCGTCAAGAGAAATATTTTCAACTCTGCCTACGTTAACGCCGTTTATTTGAACTTTTGTGCCTTTGTCAAGCCCCTGCCCGGAAGCCATATTGCAGTAGAGAGTGTATTCGTTTTTCCACAGAACGCCCTCTTGGTACAGTTTTAGCAACAATATGGCCGTTGCAACGCATATCGCAATGGCGAGCGTAGCTCCAACGAGCAAGCCTGAAAGCTCAGACCAATCTATATTGCGTAACTGCTTGAACATTCAGGTAAAAATTAGAAAATTAGAATTTAGGTTTATGCCGTTGCCGGTTGTAAAAATGCCTTGTTTTGATGCCATCTTTGGGGTTGCATGGCGAATATTGTTTCGTTCCAAAATATGTACCGTATTTTGCACAAAAGTTAATGCCATGGCAAGTGCAACGCCGTCCTAAGTTCATTTATGCTGTAGGATTACGAGGAGCGGAACGATTAGCAGATGTAGTTTGCGGTGGATTTGGGGGAGTCCAAGATTGAGGAGAGACTGGTAATTATGTTGTCGGGACTCCGAAGTTGGGGTTAAAAGACTTAAATTCTATTCTAAAATAGCCAATTTCCCTGCTTATTAGTAGTTTTCTATATTTTCTCTTTGTAAACTTTAATTCCTGCATACCGCCATGGTCGTCAGAACCTCTTAATGTATGCAATGGCGTACCGTATGGCTCTAAACCTTACGATTGCGTGGGCGGTAAGTTAATGCCCAGAAGTTCATCTTCTGGAGCTAGTTCCAGTTCAAGCGAAGTTGCGTTAGGTTCTTCTAGTAGTATTAAGTACAGGATATTAAAAGGTAATCGCGATGGTAAGGAATATAAAACCGTAGTGATAGGTACCCAAACTTGGATGGCAGAAAATTTGAATTACAACGCAAGTGGCAGCAAATGTGGAGACGGTAAATTACTTAGCGATAACAATACGTCATTTTGCGATACATATGGTCGGTTATATGATTGGTCTACGGCAATGGGTTTTGAAGCAAGTTGCAATACCAGCGATTGCACAAACCAAATAAACGCAAAGCATCAGGGTGTTTGTCCATCCGGCTGGCATATACCTAGCAATACCGAATGGGACAGTTTGTTTCGTTATGTGGACGGCACGAGTGGCACTTCAAGTCCTTACGACAGTCAAATAGCGGGCAAATATTTAAAATCTACAAGCGGTTGGAACAGTAACGGTACGGACGACTATGGTTTTCCGCCCTGCCGGGTAGCAATGGTGGGATCACCTCTTTCTACATTGCCGGTATCGGCTATAGTGGCTATTGGTGGAGTGCTAGTAATTACAGTGGTGCTGGCGAGCACAGCTACTACTTCGCTAATTTGTACTCCATGGGCAGCTATGATGGTACTTCTTGGGCTGCCGACACTAAAAGAAACTTGTTTAGTGTCCGTTGCGTGAAGGATTGAGTAAGTTGTTTAAAAGAAGAACCTTTCAAGTGCCGTGCCAGATTTCATGTTCGTAATAAAACAAGCGTTACAATTTTTCCGAGAAATTGGGAAACAAGTACCGTTTTTTGTGATATAGGGGGGAAATGAAGGATTTTGTTTACATGAGCGGGTCGCCATACCCATGTGGCGCGGGGGCAAAAACATCACCGCAAAACAGTGCAAACCACATATCCTATATTATCTGAACCCCGATTTTCTTGATTTTAGGATTAACAGGATTATTAAAAATGATCTTAATCACGGTTCTGACAACGGGCAAACATCGTTGCACAATATGCGGCGTTGCGTTGCAAAACAGGGCGGACACGTTGCAAATGGAAATGGGCGACCGTGAAGGTCGCCCCTACATTATGTGGCGATTACGCCAAAATCACCTCACCGGAACCCTCAACACTTCCTTCACGTTGCCAAACGACACCTTCGCCAAATACAACCCCTTTGGCAAATGCCCAAGCGAAATGGCATAAACGCCGCTTGCGAAACTCTGGCGGCTGACTAGGCTACCTCGCTATCTTATTCTTCTCATGCGTGTTGTTGAAAACCAAATCCAAACCTTGCCCTTTGTAATGCCTGAACTGCCCATCGCTGCTGATTATAGGCATTTTATTTGTAATCGCTTGGGCTATAATAATGTGGTCTGCCGGGTCTTTGTGGTCTTTTGCCGTAACTAAATTGCCTAACGTCCTTATATGTTCTTCCTTGACATAGTCGGTAACGAAATTCCATTCTTTAATCGATTTCCACACGTCATTTGGACTTTTCTATTGTTTTATATCTATCTTTTTATGCCTGATTAAATGCATGGTTTCTTTAATAACCTCAGAACTCACGTAAATTATATTTTCATAATCGCTAAAAATATATTTTACATCTTTGTCCAAATTTTCACCGCCAAGAGCATAGAACACGAAGATGTTCGTATCTAAAAAATAACGCATATTACCTCATCACGGCTCTCATATCCAGTATTCGCCCTCCCAAT
>Ga0182466_11659_pt1 | contig 10904 bp, 10 predicted proteins | sample TergutMp193P3_FD_120795 | JGI IMG/M metagenome (GOLD analysis project Ga0182466, IMG submission 120795) | reverse complement strand
ATAGCGGCGGTGGCTCTTGCAAGGGAGCATAAATTGCCCGTTTTTGTATTCAAACTGGCAGAGGGAAATTTTATAAATTCCCTGATGGAAAGCGGAATTGGAACCTTTGTGCATGAGTAGGAAATAACATGATAATAGCAATTATAGCGGGAATCCTGCTTGTAACTATGGCTCTGGTCTTTATAGGCATATATATTGTTGTTCACAACAGCAATAAAGACAAGGAGACCGAGGAAGTTTCAAAGATAGCCGTATCCGGCAAGTATGCGGTTGTTCTGCGTTCTGCGGCGGATTTGCTTGCGGAAAAAAAACCGCGCAAGGTCGAAATTGAGGAATGGCTTAACTCACAGGGAGTTGGCGAGGAGCAAAAAAACAGGTATTTAAAAGACTGGCAAAACTCAATAAACCAAACCATAAAAACAATAAACGACGGCGATGCCAATGGAGTTACCACTTACCGGATAGCCATTGGGCAAAAAGACGGGAATCTGTGCCAATTTTTGCACCCGGATCATTTTATAACAAGAGACCAGATAAACCGCTATGCGGAAATTTTACCCCCTTACTGCCTTGGAAGCGACAGCGCTGTTACGCCTAAACTCCCCTGGGAAAAAAACGACGGCACAGACGGATGGAAAGCCGTTTTACCAAAAGACGGCCGCTACGAAGTACCGGACTGGCGGCAAATGGTATAAGGTATAATTACCACAAAACCATAACCCTTGAACAGAAAGCCTTTTTGCCAAAGAGCGAATATTCCGTGCCAATCGCGTAATGCTCTGTGCTGTAGGATATTGCCGGCATAAGCGAATATTTCATTTTTGCGCCTTTCAAAAAATGCTTTGGAGCAGAGTGGTGCCCGTAGAGCATTGTTGTATCGTTTACCGCGCTGCCGTAATCCGTTCCTTTCCACGCCCATTCCTGCCCAAGCTGAAATTGAAAGGCCTTTTTGTGCTTTGCGTAAAGCAGCCAGTTTATAGTTTGGCTGTTGGGGCCATTAGGCGCGCCAATCGGATAACCCAAGTGCGCAATTTGAGCGGTATTTGGGTGAAAGTGGGAATACACGTAAGGCTCAACCCTTGAATATTCGGCTATGCTTCCGGCCTTGAAATCCCCAAAATTGCCGGCATAAGCGAGGCCTGCCATCCATGCCCATTTAGCTTCAATATTATCGTTTCGGATTAAACTTGTGGGGCTTTCCATATCGTCAAGCAGGAATTCCGAGTATATTCTAAAGCCAAAGGGCAGCCGCTGGCTGAAATCGATGCTCAAGGTACCGTTATTGGCATCTTCGGTAAAGTTTCCCTTTTCAATAAAAAGCGGAACAATAGGCACAAAAAGCCAGGGTTTGTTTAAATCATACAGAATGGTCAGTTCGTTTATGCCTATCTGGGTATTCTCAAAATTCAATTCATAGCGGTGCGCATAGAGATTCCTGCTTTTAAGGTTCTCCGTGCTCATGGAATTGCTGCTTATCCGCAAATCTCCATAGAGGCTGATAACTGTTAGAGGGCCTATATTTGTGGTAAAAGTCATCTGGTTAAAGGGAACTGCGTTTTGGTTTAGAGAAAGATTGCTAAAATACCCTGGCCCCCAGTGCGGAACATCACGCGCAAAACCCAGATTTCCAAACCCCATTCTAATATTCAAGTTTCCCCTATACCTTGAATAGCTGGAATAGTTGACTTCGCCTTCTATGTCCTTATTCCCCTGATTTTCCAGAAATTCCCTGTCCCAGGATTTTGGAGGGTCTGCGGAATGTCTTTCGGTAAACATCCGCGCATCCAGCCAAAAATCAATGGAATCCTTATACCCCCTTATAAAAAGCCCCCCCTCATAACCCTGAATAGTGTCGCCCAAATCCCCCCCGCCCCGCATATCAAAAGCCAGCAAAGGACTGATAGCCAGCATAGCAGAATTATCCGCAGAAACCCAATATAACATGGACATGGGCGGTAGGGGCAGACCTACGTGTCTGCCCCTACCGCCCCCGCGGCCCCTACCGCCCCCACGGCCCCCACAATCCCCGCCATCCTGCGGATAATAAAACGATTGCGGGGATTGTACGGGCAGACACATAGGTCTGCCCTTACCTGCGGTTATGTCGTGGTATCTGTAAAGGAGCGGGGAATAATCCAAAGTTCGCAGTGTATATGGGCGGTTTACATTATATGAGGGGTATGTTTGGGCAAGGGATTCTGCAAGGCAAAAAGAGATTAAAAGGTAAAATTTCCGGAAATTCATCGGAAAAAGATAGAAAAATTACTTCTTGTTGGTCTATTCTATATTAGATTAGGTTCATGTTGGAATATAAACGGATATTTTTAATTTAACATTGCAAAAATTATATATTATATTTATTGGTAGGGTCGCTAGTCATGTCCTTGAGGGGGGCTGACTAGAGACCCGACTATTTTTGCAATTCCGGAATTATTTCCGCCGCCCATTTCTCAAAATCCCCGTCCGCAATCCTTTCCCTTGCCTGCTCCATTAAATGCAGATAAAAATGCAGGTTGTGGATGCTTGAGAGTTGCAGGGCCAGGAGTTCCCCGGAGTGAATCAAGTGCCGCAAATATGCGCGGCTAAAATTTTTGCAGGTGTAGCAACTGCAATTTTCATCGGGGGGGAGAGATTCTTCCTTGTGTCTTGCGGATTTATAGTGCAAAATTCCCTTGCTTGTGAACAACATTCCGTTCCTCGCATTCCGGGTTGGCATAACGCAGTCAAACATGTCTATGCCCCGCAAAATCAATTCAAGCAGGTTCCACGGGGTTCCAACACCCATAATATAACGGGGCTTGTCCGGCGGCAAATGCTCCGTGCAGAGATCCGTTATCCCGTACATGGTTTCCGCAGGTTCACCAACGGAAAGGCCCCCCAGCGCGTAACCGTCCGGCTCAATTTCCCTTAACTCCTCAATCGCCTGCAAGCGAAGTTCCCCGTGCATCCCTCCCTGCACAATGCCAAAAAATTTTTGCGGATAGCCATGCAAGGGCGGATTTTTTGAGAGCCATTCACTTGCCGCTCTTGTCCAGCGTTTGGTGCAGTTCAGGGATTCCTGCGCTTCTTCTGCGGTGCTTGGAAAGGGCGTACATTCGTCAAAAGCCATTATTATGTCTGCGCCTATTTCGCGCTGCGCCTGCATTACGCTTTCCGGCGAAAAAAAATGCTTGCTGCCGTCCAGGTGGCTGCGGAACTCAACCCCGTTTTCCCTTATTTTGCGAAGTTCCTTCAGGCTCCAGACCTGAAAACCGCCGCTATCCGTTAAAACAGGCCCGTGCCACCCGCTGAACCTGTGTATGCCGCCCATTTTTGCGATTAAGGGCGTGCCAGGGCGCAAGTGCAAGTGATAGGTATTTGCCAGAATTATTTTTGCGCCCGCCTCCTGCAAATCGCGGGGAGAAACCGCCTTTACGCTTGCGGTTGTTCCAACGGGCATGAAAATGGGGGTAGGGATTTCGCCGTGCGCGGTTTTTAAAAGCCCAAGGCGGGCTTTGGACTTGGCAGAGGTTTGGAGAATGGAAAAGGACATTCGGGAAATAATGTAGTATTCTTTTTTACTATATTTAGGTTTTTGCCTTAAAAGAAACATGACTGATTCCTCTGCTATTCAAAACCGGGCATCTTTTGATGCAATCCGCTATGCGAATGTTTGGGAAGATGCTTCGCTGCTTTTGGAGGCATTGGCGCCGCTCAGGGGCAAAAGGATGGTATCTATATGTTCTTCCGGCGATAACGCCTTGGCGCTGCTCACGCTGAACCCCTGCGAGCTTCTTGCCGTTGATTTGAATCCTGCTCAAATCGCCTGCCTTGACATTCGCTGCGCCGCTATTCGGGACCTGGAGAGGGAAGAAGTTCTGGTTTTTCTCGGTTTTGAGGGTGAACCGGATTGCCGGGAAAAAACTTATGCCCTGCTGCGTTCCGGGCTGCCCCGGCCTTCACGGGAATTCTGGGACGTGCATATTCCTGATATTAAAAGGGGGGTGATTCATGCGGGCAAGTTTGAACATTACTTTAAAATATTCCGCAAGTGGATTTTGCCGCTGATTCATGGAAAAGGCAAGTGCAAAAAACTCATTTCCTTTGAACAGGCTCATGCACAGGCCCTGTTCTACGATTCCGTATGGAATAACTGGCGCTGGCGTTTGCTGTTTCGCCTTTTCTTTTCCCGCACGGTTATGGGCGTAATGGGACGCGACCCGGAGTTTTTCCGCTTTGTGGAAGGTTCCGTTGCGGAGCGTATTTTAAAGCGTGCCGAGTTTGCGCTTCGCAATATTCCCGGCGCGGAAAATCCCTGGCTGCAATATATTGTTTCCGGAAATTTTGCACCTGCCCTGCCCCCCTATCTGGAGTCAAAAAATTTCGCGGCGGTCAAGGCAAATCTCGCCGCGCTGCACGCTTATCACGGTACAATAGACAGGCTTGCGGCAAGTCCCGCTGCCGTAACAGGCTATAATTTATCCGATATTTTTGAATATATGGACGAATCCCTGTTCCGTACGGTATGCGGCAGTCTGCTTGGCGGTGCTGCTTCCTCAAGCCGCCTGGTTTACTGGAATATGCTTGTTCCCCGTTCCGTGGCGCTTTGTATTCCGGAGCGTGTTCAGGCGCAAACCAAATTGGCACAGTCGCTCTTTTGCAGGGACAGGGCTTTTTTCTATTCCGCTTTTCATGTGGATGAGGTGTTATGATTCCTGCATCGGACTGGTTGCATATATCGTGGGTTGCCGGCGCCATTTTTGCGTTGATGGCCGGAGCCGAACTCTGGTTTGTTCTGGGCAAGCCTCCGGTGGAATACACGCGCAAGCTGGTTCACCTGGGTTCCGGTTTTGTATCGCTTAGTTTTGGCTTTCTGTTTTCCAGCCACTGGTCTGTTCTGATACTCTGTATTCTTTTTGTTGCATTGATGCTGGCTACCAGGTCTCTGGGCTTTCTCAAGGCGGTTCATGCCATAAGGAGAAACAGTTACGGAGTTCTTTATTTTCCTCTGGCAACTTATCTCACCTTTTTGCTTTCCTGGCTTGCGGGCAAACCGCTCTTTTACTTTATAGCCATTGCGGTGCTTTCCACTTCTGATACCATAGCCGCTCTGGTGGGAGGGCGCTATGGTTTTAATCAGTATCAAACGGAAGGCGATAGGAAAAGTCTGGAAGGGTCTGCCATGTTCTTCCTTTCCTGCTATTTGATAGTCCATGTAACACTGTTGCTGGGAACCGATATAAGCCGCATAAATTCCGTGCTGGCTGCCTTTTGGGTTGCCCTTTTAGCCACGCTTTTCGAGGCGATTTCCATACGGGGCGCCGATAATTTCTGGATTCCCCTGGGCACTTTTTACCTGCTGCTGAAAATCGCTAACAAGGACACTTCCGTGATACTTACGGATTTAACCGCCCTTGCCGCAAGCGTTGTTATTTCCCTGCTTGTGCTGTTGCCAAAGCGTAAACTGGAACACACCGCTATTGCCGGAATAGGACTTCTTCTGTATTCGTCTTCGCGTCTTTTGGAATGGAACTGGGGTATTCCCGTGCTAACCGCCATGCTGCTTTTCAATTTTAGCGGCCTGCTGCGTGAAAAGCATCTGGAGCGGAAAATTCAGATTCGTGTTGTGCTGTACTCTTTGGGAGCCGCGGCGATTTGGGTTGTTGTAGGCAATTTGATTCCCGCGCGCTATGAATATATCAAGGTGCTTCCCTTTTTGACTACCCTGGGAGCCATGCTTTCCATCGGGTGGGGTTTTATAAGGAATCGCGTTTATCCCGAAACTCCCTGGGCATTGACCGCGCTTAAATACACCTGTTTTAGAACTCTGTGGATGACCGTGCTTTTATTCATGCCTCAACTGTTCTTTTATTCGCAGTTGCACCGGCCCGTGCCCTTGCTCCTTTACATGGCAGGTATCTTTTTCGCCGACCGTATCACTGCAACCTGGCTTTTTTACACCAACCCAAACAGAACTCCCATAGGGAAAATGCGCATTGCCTTTTTTGTTACGCTAACGGTTGCCAATACCGTGTTTTTTGTATATGGCAGGTTTATCTCCGAAATTGCGGAGTTGATGTGAATATTGTACTGATGGTTTCCCGTGTTACATACGCGCCGGGCAACTACCACCGCTTGGTGGAGGAAATTCTGAATATTCCGGGCTGCACTACGGTTGGGATTCTGGTTTTTGACAACAGGAACAGCACCGTGCTTGTTCAGGGTTTTAAACTCATAGCTGCCGGTGCGGTGCGTTTGGGAGCTGCCTTGACAGGCAACTGGTTTGGAACGGATCCCAAGATACGTATTGCAAAAAAAAACGGGATTCCGGTTTGCAAAACCTCAAATCCCAATTCCGGGACCTGCCTGCAATGGTTGCAAAACTTGCAGCCCGACCTGCTTTTGCATGCGCGTACGCGTTGCATCCTCAAACCGGAATTACTGCGGGTTCCTCGTTTGGGAGCGGTTAATATTCACCACGGACTTTTGCCGGAAACCCGCGGAACGATGTGCGATTTGCGTCTTTTGCTTCAGGGACGGCGCGGCGGGTTTTCCCTGCATTATATGACTCCGGCGGTGGATTGCGGCTCAGTGTTTTCCAGAACCGAAGTTGCCGATGCCGCGGCCTGCGGCAAAAACTACTGGACCTATCTAAAACAGTCCCTTAGCTATGAAATTCAGGCTGTGCGCGCCTTTTTGGAGCAGGTAAGGGAACATGAGGCTCTCCCGCCGCCCTTGCCGGAGCCTGATTCTTCCGGTAAATGGTATAAAACGCCAGAATGGGCGGAATTCAGGGCGTGGCGCAGGGCTGGGTGGAAATTTTAATCGCCTGTTTTTCTAAATTATATCCTAATTTTTATGACTTATCACGCTCTGGCTTTTTGCGGTATGCCCGGAACGGCAGCGGACTTGAAAATCCTTAGGTTTTCATCGCAAAAATTGACCTGTGATTTGCAAATTTACGGAGTGGCTTCCGTGGAAGGTGCCGTAGATACAGACTGCGGAGAAAACCCGATTTGCATAGGCTATTCCCGTGGTTGCTGGAACGCCATGCGCTATGCCTCAAAATATCCTGCCGCAGGGGTGCTCCTGATTGCTCCGCACTGGGGAAACCGGATTTCTCTTTGGCTTCGCCTGTTGTTATGCATTCCCATATTGGGAACAGCCCTGCTCTGCATAGCCGGCCCAAGAAGCATCCGTAAGATGTTGCAGGAAACCGCATTTCCAAGTGAAATTCCTGCGGCTTATCAGGCGCTGGAAAATATTTATGTACAAACATCCATATTGCGTTCCGCAATGCTTTCACCCGTCTATTCAACTGCCGAGGCACAAGCCCTTGTTCAAAGCCTGCATGTTCCCGTCCATGTGATTGCAGGGGAGCGCGATAAAGCCTTGCATATTGCAAAGGAGTTGAAACCGTGGTTGAAGCGCTTGACCGTTGTTCCTAATGCAGGACACGCCTTGCCGTGGACGCATGGAAACGATTGCGTAAAGGCGCTGAACAGACTTATAGGGGAATTATGAGTCGCATTGGTTATGCCTCCGGTTGCGATGTCCGCAATAATGTCACGGAATTTCTGCGCGACCTGGTTAGTCAAGACCCGCAGCGCGTTTTGCTCACTTGGATGAATTCGGGAACAGGGCGGCACGAGCATATTGATGCGGTCACGCTCTGGACAATGATTCGTAAAACGGCCAAGGGGCTGGAAAACCTCGGTGTCCGCAAGGGGGATCGCCTTCTGGTGTTTTTGTCAATGGCGCCTCCGCTATACATTGCGATGTTTGCCCTGGAGCATATCGGCGCGGTTCCCGTGTTTCTGGATGGATGGGCGCGCCGTGATGAACTTGGAGTGAGCGCGGAGATTGCGCATCCAAAAGGGGTTATCAGTTTTTCCCAGGCATTTGCGCTGATGGAGCAGAGCGAAATTCTCCGCAAGTTGTCCGTGCGCATTGCCTACGGTGCGGATGTTCAGGGAGCGGTGCGGCTGGAATCCCTGCTGCAAACAGGGGAGGAACGCGAAACGGAGCCTGTTGCACAGGAAGATTCCGCGCTCATCACTTTTACCACGGGAAGTTCGGGACGTCCCAAGGGTGCAGACCGCACCCATCGTTTTCTGGCTGCCCAGCACTATGCCCTTGGCAAGCACCTTTCCTACACAACGCATGATACCGACCTTCCGGTGTTTCCGATTTTTTCCCTCAACAATATTGCTTCCGGTGTGCGCACGGTGCTTCCCGCCATTAATCTGGCGCAGCCCGCAGCATCGGATGCGGCAACGCTTTTGAAGCAGTTTGAGGCAGAAGCCGTGACCTGCGCAACTTTGTCGCCTTGGCTTTTCCGTGAAACGGGAACATACTGCGAGCGGCAGGGCATAACATTGAATCATATCCGGCGTTTGGTAACAGGGGGGGCCCCCGTTTCCAGGGATGAACTCAGAACCATGCAGAAGATTGCTCCGAATGCGGAAATACTTGTTTTATACGGTTCTACCGAAGTTGAACCGATTGCGCACATCTCGGCGCGGGAATTGCTGGCCCTTCCCACCAAAGCGGAAAGCGACCCGGAATGGGTGGACGCAGGGGTAAATGTAGGCCGCATAGATTCGGGATTGCGGGCAAAATTCCTTAAAACAGGGGATATTCCCGCAGTGCTGTCAAAAGACGGGGACTGGAAACCCTTGGAGGTAAAGACTGGGGAAGTTGGCGAACTGGTGGTTAGCGGGGAGCATGTTTGCCGCAGTTATTTTCGGGATGCCGAGGCGGTAAGGCGCGCAAAAATTATAGATGCCGGCGGGGATGTATGGCATAGAACCGGAGACCTCGGTTATCTGGATGAAGCGGGCAATCTTTGGCTTGTGGGGCGTGTTCACAATGTTATTTTGCATGTTTCCGGCTATCAATATCCCGTGCGGGCAGAAATGGTGCTACGCAAGCTGCCTTTTGTGGAGAAGGCGGCTTTTCTGGGTATGCCTAGGGACGGAGGATGCGAAGAATGCTGGTGTGTTTTGCAAACAAAACCGGATTCCCCGGACGAGGAAACTTGCCGGAGCGAAGTGAGGCGTATTCTCTCCAAGAACGGAATTATACATGACAACATAGTATTTGTGCCGGAAATTCCAATGGATGCTCGTCATCATTCCAAGGTGCAATACAATGAACTAAGGGAAATGCTAAATGCCGGCTAAATGGCGTATTTTTCAGCGGGAACGTTTCCCCTTGCACAGTCATTTGCCGTTAATTTTGGCATTGCTTTTGGCGCATATATCTCTTGCGGGATATTCTGCCGTTCAACTCCGGTTATATGCCGTGCTTTTTTTTGTTTTGCTCTCCTTTTTTTTTCGTATGCGCCTGTTTGATGAAATCAAGGATTATGCGGTAGATTGCGAAAAGAATCCATCCCGTCCCTTGCCCAGGGGAATTCTCGGAGTTGATGATTTGCGGCGGGTTATTTTTATGCTGTTCGGTTTTGAAATTGTGCTCACCGGCATTGCAAATCCCGTTTTCCTTACGATGTTATTGCCTGCGCAGGGCTATTCTTTCCTTATGTACAGGGAATTTTTTATGGGGAAATTTCTCCGCCCGCATTTAACCACTTATGCGGTGAGCCATACCGTGGTGATGGTTTTGCTTTCCGGTTTGTGCAGTACATGTTTGCTGGGGTGTTTTCCCTGGCAACTGGAGATTCGCAACTGGATTTTTGCCCTTGGTTGTTTTGGCATTTTCAATGTTTTTGAATTTGGCCGCAAGACATTTGCCGGTGCCGAGGAGCAGCCCGGCGTGGACAGCTATTCCAAAATCTGGGGACGCAGCGGGGCGGTGTTTTTGAATTTGTCTCAGGGTTTGCTGGGTTTGAGTGCAATGGGTTATGTTTATCCCTACGGCAGTTTGCAATGGATATTGGGCGGAGTGATACTGGCAGGTTTGCTCACTGCCGGAACAGTCTATATAATTCTGAACACCGCAACAGCAGCAAAAGCATATCGTGCCGTGAGCAGCGCAAACATTCTGCTTCTTCTTTGCGTAGGGATAACCCTGCTGCCTGTAAGCCTTTAACCCTGTTTTCTACATTACCCCTTATGCAAATCACCATTGAAATAATAAAGATGTCGCTCGGAGACCCTGTTACCGTAGCCGTGCTGTTGATTCTGGCTTTTTTTTCGCTGTTTGCCTGGGGTATAATAATAACCAAATATTTTTCTCTAAAAGGCAAGCAAGGCGCAAATATCAAATTTTATAAGAATTTTGAACGCATAAAAAACTTTGCGGATATTGAGGCTTTTTCCGTAAAGGCCCCTGAGTGCCCGCTCAGAACCATAACCGATGCCGTGTTTTTGGAAGCCCAGAATCTAAGCCCCTTTGTGAGCGTAGAAACCCTGGCGCCCCGCTCCGAAATGCTGGAAGATACCATGCAGCGCGAAGTTGAAGCGTGCAAGCTGGACGAAGATTCCAAACTTTCCTTTTTGGCAATGACCTCCAATATTTCCCCTTTCTTCGGGCTTTTTGGAACAGTGTGGGGCATTATGCAGTCCTTTTACGAAATCGGAACGCACGGCTCGGCAGATCTCAGCGTTGTTGCGCCCGGAATAGCGGTGGCTCTCATCACCACGGTTGCCGGTCTTGTTGCGGCAATCCCTTCTTCCGTTGCGTTCAATTATTTTGTTTCCCGCAATAACCGCCAGGAAATTTTTTACTACAATTTCGCCTCTCATTTGCTGAGCCTGTTTAAGCGCGGCGATTTATTGGCCATAGAAAAATTTATTTCGGAAAGGGCAAGGTGATATGAAACGAAGCCGCGGCAAATCCCTGAATCAGGATATGAACTTGACCAACATGATAGATGTTGTCTTTGCCATCCTGATAGTTTTTTTAATATCCGCCCCCCTTATGAGCCAGGGCATAAAAGTTGACTTGCCCAATGCCGAGGC
>Ga0182466_10016_pt1 | contig 10907 bp, 10 predicted proteins | sample TergutMp193P3_FD_120795 | JGI IMG/M metagenome (GOLD analysis project Ga0182466, IMG submission 120795) | reverse complement strand
TTCCCTATTTGGTTGATAATTCTCGTAATGGTGTTTGATGTGGGTGCCGGCTATGTCAGCCAAATGGCGTGGAATTCCATGGAAGAGCATCAGCGAAGCCGTATTTTGACCTTCATAGATCCGGTTCGCGACCCAAAGGGTGATGGGTATCAGGTTATACAATCGCAAGTGGCAATAGGCAGCGGCGGTTTGTTCGGCAAAGGCTTTGGCGAAGGCTCGCAAACCAATTTGGCCTTTTTGCCGGAAAAGCACACGGATTTTATATTCAGTGTTTTGGGCGAACAGTTCGGTTTTGCAGGAGTAATTGTGGTTTTGATTTTGTTTTTCATTTTGTTTTTGCGAGGCATTATGATTTGTCGATTGCATACGGATAACTATGTGAATTTGGTGGTTGCGGGAGCGTGTACCATACTGTTTTTCCATACATTTGTAAATGTAGCCATGACCATTGGCTTTATGCCCGTCACCGGATTGCCCTTGCCGTTTTTGTCTTACGGCGGTTCTTTTGTTATAACCTGCATGATTTTGATTGGCTTGCTGATAAATATGCGCCTGAAAGGAAGAGATATATACTATGGGTAGCGACCTTCTTTCCCTGGTTCTGCACGCAGGCGACATTGCACAAGGCGAAATACTCAAACACTGGAAAACAACCCTCGATGTAGAGTGGAAGGCAGATGCCACGCCGGTTACCATAGCAGACAAAAAAACAGAAGAACTGGTGAGAAATTTTGCGCAAAAGGAAACCCCGGAATTCGGATTTATAGGCGAAGAGTTCGGGCAGGAAAATCCAGGTGCGCAGTACCAGTGGGTACTGGACCCCATAGACGGCACAAAATCCTTTATTTACGGGGTTCCTTTATTTGGAACTTTGATTGCGATTTTAAAAAAGGGAGTTGCAGTAGCAGGTTTAATCCAACTGCCGGCATTGAACAGCAAAATCTGGGCTGCCGCAGGTGGCGGTGCGTTTGCAGATGAAGGAAAACCCATAAAAGTTTCGGAGGTAGGAGAGCTTGAAAATTCCCTGGTGCTTTCCGGCACCATAAACACAATGGAGAGCAAGGGCTATGGCCGGTGGTTCGAGGGTCTTCGCAAAAACGCCAAGATCTACCGCGGCTGGGGAGACTGCTTTGGCTATTACCTGGTAGCCTGCGGCAAGGCGGAAATCATGGCAGACCCTGTGGTATCGCTTTGGGATATAGCTCCGTATCCGCTCATTTTTGCAGAAGCCGGCGGCTCATTTTCAACATTAAAGGGCGAAAAATCCCTTTTTTCGGAAACAGGGGAGCCTTTATACCCTATACACGAAGGTTACACCGCAATAGCCTGCAACGGAAGGTTTAAAGTGGAGCTTCCATAATTTGCTATATTCTCTCTACTTATGAGTTTATCTAAACAAGTCCGTGGGCATTATTTGTGCTACGATGCCGGCCGGGAGTTTACCTCTGCTCAGGTGCTTAAATATAAATTGTTCCTGATGGACGAAATCAAAGATTCCAAACTGGATATGGCTTTTGATATGCGCAACACCGAACATATAGACGGTGCGGCTATAATGTATTTCAAAAACATGTACGAGCAGTTGAGCAAAGAGGGGCGTAAAATCGCATTTTTCGGCGGGCCGCCGGAGGTGCAGGAGCAACTGAGCAATATAAAGTCATTTTTGGTATATTCCACGATAGTAGAGTTTGAGCGTGACTTTCACGAGATAAATCCCGAATTAAACAGAACATTTTTCAGACTGTCGGAAGGCAAAGGCCATTTCCGCTCCCTGAAAATGATTTGTCCGCTTTGCTCTTACGATAATGTGACCGGCTTTATAATAGATGAGAATTATTACAGGCAACAGTGGAGCGATAGCGAGATAGTCCCTGTTTTCGAGCCGGAAGAGCCTGACCCCAATGCTATAGACTTCTCCTGCTACCAGGTTGCCGTTTGCCCGAAATGCTTTTATGCTTCCACCAGGCTTGACTGGTTTACAATAGTATTTCCCGAAGGGCGATTTGAATCGCACTTAACTCAGGAGAACAGGGCCAAGCTCTCCAATACCACGCCTTTGCGCCGCAATTTGGCCATGAGCTACAGCGGCGCGGGTGAAGAATCCTTTTTTAGAGTTCCCAGAGAAAAGAGCGCATCTTACCTCTCGTGGCTGTTGAATGAATTTAATTTGAAGCACATGGGCGAACAACGAACTACAGACGGCTTTGATATAGTTGTGAGCAATTTTATGATGTGCAAATTCGCGCTCAAGGACATGGACATAGACGACCATATGTACACCGCATTGGCATGGCTTTACGGAATAATGGAGAATAAAGCCAATTACTCAACCCTGCGCCTTGCCAAGACTTATGTTTACCTGATAAGCGTTTTGCTTTCCCAAGACAAAACCGGTGAAGCCCGTAAATTTTACCGTGAACTGGAGAGGGATTACAAGGATATAGAAGACTGCAAGTATTTGATAAGCAGGGCACAGAATTTGATGTTGAATTAGCAGTTTTGAGCCACGGGAAAATATTTATACATTACCCAAATGCGCCTATCCATCCTCCATCTAATCCTCACTGCTCTCTTAACTACCGTCTTTGTAATCTTCATATTCACAAAATGGCAAAACAAAAATGCGCACATTAAAACATTAAACAACGAAATTTCAACCATGCGCGCAAAAATTCACAGCGTTGACGAACAGGGAACAAAAGTCTTGGCTTATGTTCGCATCAGCAGAGGATTGGATATTTTGGCCGGCAAAAGATTATCCGATAGCCAAAAAAATATTTTAACGGAAAAATTACTTGCAATATCAACCGATTACAAAATAGACCCAGTTCTGATTTTAGCCGTCATCAGGAGCGAAAGTCACGGAAATCCAAATGCAAGAGGAACCTACATCTCCGGCGCAAAATCGGGGGCATTGGGGTTAATGCAGGTGAAATACGAATCCGCTTTGGAGATAGCCCATTCCGTTGGAGTAAGGATAAACTCCCCCGAAGATCTGTTTATTCCGGAAAAAAACCTGATGGTAGGTACAGCGTATTTGCTTAGGCTAATAGCTAAATACCAAAATCTGCAACACGCTCTGATAGCCTACAACGTAGGGCTTGGAACCCTTGACGAAAAATTAAAAAGCGGTAATACTTTGCCCATGAGGTATTACAGCAAGGTCATGCGGGACTATAAGTTTTTGGCAGAGGAAATATTTAAAGATTTGCCATGATAAACGTCGACACTTGGAAACAACGCCAACACTTGCACTGTAAAGTCCGGGATTTTTTTTTAAAGCGAGGCCTTCTGGAAGTAGATGTTCCCATACTCTCTGCGGCGAGCGGCACGGACCCGCAACTTGATTATTTTGAAACGCTTTCACCAACGCGTTATTTGGCCACAAGCCCCGAATTTTTTATGAAACGGCTTTTAGCAAACGGCTACGGAGATATATTTTGCCTGACACATGCCCTTAGAAAAGGCGAATCCGGTGAGCGGCACAACTGTGAATTTAATATTGCAGAGTGGTATAGAACCGGATTTTCCGCAGAGGATTTGCAACAGGAAGTTTTGGATTTGGCTAATGAAATAACAGGTTTGAATTTGAGTTTGAAAAGAACAAGTTGGGAACAGCTTTTTGAAAAAGTCGATTTTGAAAGATTAAAGGCGGAACACAATAACTGGACCCCGGAAGAGATTGAAGATTACGCAATGAACGGTATTATAGAACCGAGTCTAGGAGAGAATTGCGCGGAATTTATTGTGGACTACCCGCCGCAAAGGGCCGCCCTTGCAAAAATCCGCAAAGACGTTGCGTGCAGGTTTGAGCTTTACATAAACGGAATTGAACTCTGCAACGGCTACGAAGAATTGATAGATGCGGAAGAACAAAAAAAACGTTTTTCGGAAGATTTGGAAAAGCGAAAAAAAACGGGTAAACCGATACCAAAAACAGATGATAATTTTTTAGCGGCTTTGGAAAAAGGAATACCGGAATGTTCAGGTGTGGCTCTGGGTTTAGACAGGCTTTATATGCTCGCTTTGGGTAAAAAGGATATTAGCGAAGTGCTGCTGTTTGGGGATGACGAGGCGTGAAATTTTATATTTTATCCCTATGCCACGAGAACTCTCCCTTCCGCTTCCCGATGATTTTCATATTCATTTGAGGCAAGGGCTTGATTTGGCGAATTACGCAAGAAGTGCCGGGCAGCAGTTCGGGCGTATCTTGGCAATGCCCAATACCGAGCCGCCCATAAATTCTGCGGAGTCCGTGAAAAGGTACAAAGAGGAAATTTTAGCCGCTGCGCCGAATCTGGACGTTTTGCCGACATTTAAACTCAACAAAAATTATGCGGAACAGGAACTTTCGGAAATGCGGAAAAACGGTGCAGTCGCTGCGAAGTATTATCCGCTTGGGGTTACTACCAACAGCCAAGACGGCGTTTCAAAAATAGAAGACATGTATCCTGCTATTGAGCTAATGGAAAAACTGGACTTGGTACTCTGCTTGCACGGTGAAGAACCCGGTGCCTTTTGTTTGGATAGAGAAAGGGAATTTTTGAAGCACCTTGAAAAACTTTGCAGAAAGTTTCCGAAATTGCGCATTGTTTTGGAACACGTGTCCAGTGCAGAGGCGGTTGAGTGCGTTAAAAATTTACCGCAAAACGTTGCTGCCACGGTAACCGTTCATCATTTGATTTTAACCTTGAACGATATTGTCGGTGATTCCCTGCGACCGCAGAATTTTTGCAAGCCGCTTCCGAAACTTCCCAGAGACAGGGAGGCGGTTAGAAGTGCCGTTTTCAGCGGAAATAGAAAATTCTTTTTAGGGACGGACAGTGCGCCGCATGCTTTGGAAAAAAAGGAATGCCTTTGCGGAGCCGCAGGGGTTTACTCCGCGCCGGTGGCGATTCCGATTTTAATAGAGGAATTTGAAAAGGAAAATAAGTTGGATTTGCTTCCAAGTTTCATAGCCTGTTTCGGAGCGGATTTTTACGGAATTCCCCGCCAAACAAAAAAGGTTACATACATAGAAAAAGAATGGCAGGTTCCCAAAATCATAGATGGGGCAGTGCCTTTGAAAGCAGGGGAAGTTTTGAAGTGGCAAAAATAAGAGCAAATTTTCTAGGCTTCCTTTTTTACGCATTTTTAATCATGGGTTTGGTGATTGTTATTCCGCCTTGGCTCTTGTACTGCATAATATTTAGAAGACCGCAGAAACTCATGCTTGCATGCAAGCCTTTTTTTGCGGTTTTGTTTTTTCTATTCGGCATAAAGGTAAAGTTAGAAGGCAATTTGCCGGAGCAAGGCAAGGCGTGTTTTATGCTTTGCAATCATCAAAGTTTTATAGATGTCCCTGCTATCTTGTATAAAACTTTTCCTTGTGCGTTTTTGGCAAAAAAAAGTCTGTTTAAAATCCCCTATTTCGGGCAGGCCCTGGCTTATACCCGCAGTATTCCCGTTGAACGGGGAAATCATTCGGCTAATGCGAACTTACCGAAAAAAGTTAAACAAAGGCTTTCCGAGAATTTCCCGGTTATGGCTTTTCCGGAAGGAACTCGCTCGGAAAACGGCAAGCTTTTACCCTTTAAAAACGGTATCTTTCGCATAATAAAGGAGGCTAAAGTTTCCGTATTCCCGGTTACGATCATGAATGCATACAAAATCATGCCTAAAACAGGCATTGCCGTTTATCCGGGCGAAATTAAAATTATCCCGCACGAAATCATAACCGCAAGGGAAATAGAAAGCCTAACTCATGAACAGTTGAAGGAGATGGTTAGTCTTCGCATTGCGGCACCCATTCCCTAATATTTTTTCCCCATTCCTTAAAAAAATCCGCCGCAGGCAAATTTTTTATGAGATTCTCTTTTGCCTTGCCGGGACTGTACATATCGGAACCACGAACAGGTTCCTCGGTTTTTTGCAGAGAATACAATTCTCCGTTGCAGGATTCAATAGCCAAAGACGGCTCAAAAACGCATTCCACCCCATAAGCAGATGCTCCACATTTTTCAGAACAGGAGAATCGCAAATTTAATCCGCTTATGCATTTTGATTTTTCAATTTTTATTCTTTCAGACAGTTCCGAAAACACTGCTTTTGAGCAATCGCCTTCGGTATCTTCCCAATATGTTTTTTGTTTTACGCAATAGCTTTTGTAATTCTCTTTTGTTTTTGAATAGGTTTCGCTCACCGGCTCAAAAAGTCCGTTTTTTTCAATACCCAAGTCTTCCAACAATTTTTGGATTCTCATAAATTCATACCAAAGGTTTTTAGTTTTACGCCAGGCTTCATTTTTGCGTTTGGGATGTTCCGTTCCCATTTCAACGTGAGAAACCATCTCCAGAGAATCCGCTATCAGTTGTTGACGTTCCTGAAATCCTTTGGCGGCATCTGCCTTGCTCATGCAAACAATTGCCCTGTTTTGCCCTGAATGCAAAATACGAGCGTCATGGGCATTTATCAGCACGGATTTGACAATTGTTTCGCTGTCAAATTCGGAATCTATGGTTTCTTTGCCATTTAGAACTCGTTGACCTTGGCGTGACTTTTGCGAAACTTCCACGGAAGAAGATATTTGCTTTGCCAGTTCAGAACGGGCGGCATTCAGAGCTTCTGCTTCACTTGCCCCTGTGCCTGAACCGCGAAACTCTCCGGCCTTGCATTCAAAAGATTTCAACGTCCCAGTCGGTGTTTCACGAGAAATTCCGGAAGTGCAGCCTGTAAGCAGAAAAATGCAAAAAGCTAGGGAGATTAGTCTCACTCGTAAAATCTAGAATTTTCTATATTCCCCGTATGCAATTGCCAAAATATAAGAAAAAAAAGCGGGTGAAATTGAAAAAATGCCAGGAGCCGGGTTGCGGTCGCGAGTTTTGGGGGCATCCGATAGCCAAATACTGTGAATTGCACAGGGATATAAAGGCCAGGCAAAAGCCCAAAAAGACCTTAGACAGCCTTGAGGCGCGCAATATGTTTTTCAAGCATGGCTATAACGAGCCGGTTGAGGTTCAATTCAAATGCTGCTTGGACGGTTGTGAAAGCACCTTTCCGGTAAAAATGTTTCCCAAGCAATTTATTTACCCGCGTTTTTGCTTGGAGCACAGGAACGATTTTAAGAGAAGCAATTACGTCAGGATGCAGAAGAAGAAAGCCGGCAGTTAAAGATACCGGCAGATGCTAGGGTCTGCCTTTGCATTGCTACCTCACCGGCACCTTTAACATTTTCTTTTCGCTGCCAAACGCCGCTTTCACAATATACATCCCCTTTGGCAAATGCCCAAACGACACGGCGTAAACGCCGCTGCCAAAACTCTGCCTGCTGACTAGGTTGCCATCCAAGCCGTAAACCTCAACCACCGCTTTGCTCGTAGCGTGAAGGCTTATGCCGTTGTGGATTTGCGTGGCTTGGTTGGAGGCGGCGATTTGAGGCAGGCGAATTGGGACACCGCCACTGCTGGAAGAAGACGGCTGTGTTGCGCTAGACGACGAAAGATGTATTGTGCTAGACGAACTTGGGATAACGGTGTCGCTGGAATAAGACAGCGTTACGCTAGACGAACTGGGGGTGACGGCGACAGAAGAAGAAGACGGCCTGGCGTTTATTGTGAAATTTGCCGTTGCCGTGCCGGAATAGTTGCCTTTGCCGGTCACGATAACGGTCGCCGTGCCTACGTCTATGTTATCGGCGAATTCTGCTGTGTAGTCCGCGCCGTTTGCAAGGGTGCTGCTGCCGTCTTTCACGGTGATTGCAGGTGTTATTTCTGTGCCGGTGTGTGTTTGGGCGGCTATTGCTTGGATGGCATCGGCAGGGAGTGCTTTGGGAGTTATGCTCGCTTTCAAATCGCTCGGCTGGGTTACCGAGTAGTTGCCTGCCGCCGTTCCTGCCAAAGACATATTTGTGCTCACCGCAATGTCTTCGCCGGCGTTTGCGCTTGCGAATGTTCCTGCGGTGTGGTTGGCGAGGGAAACGGCATCTGTGCCTATCACTCCTTCCAGTTCCGCGCCTGTGATTGTTGCGGCAGTTGTGCCGTCATAGACTTTGTCCTCTGCGGCTGCGCCTGTGACGGTTAGGGCTTTTTTGTCTATGGCAAAAGTTTCTGTTTTTGTTCCCGTGTAGGCGCCTTTTCCTGTGAGAGTCACGGTTCCGCCGATTGTGCCTGCGTTTATGTTTGCTCCGTAGGCAATGGTGTAGTCATCTTCCGTGAGAGTGGCTGTGCCGCAGGTTACGGATATTGTGGGCTGGATTTGCGAGCCTGTGTATGTTTGCGCCGGTATATCAATGGTGCAGGTGGAGAGATTTACCGGGTCGGCGATTACTTCCAGGTACAGTTCTTCGCTGAAGTCGTAAACCCAGAGTAAATCATAGTTGGTTGCTGTTCTTGAGCCTGATAGCCTTACCTTATATTTCCCGGCTGCGGGGACGGCGAGGATTGGCATTTTGTCCGTGTCGTATATTAAGTAGGTTGTACCTGATATTAAATCTTTGGTGTCTCCTGGGACTAAGCCGTCGTAAACTAGGTAGTTGTTGACATTGGATATGGGGTCGGATTGAGCGAGTGTTATTGTTTTGGGCTCGATAGTGATGGTCAGAGCTTTGGCGTTTATGTTGGCAGTTAAGCCGGTGGGCTGGATGAGCCTGTAGTTACCGAAGATGTCTGTAAGAGTCACTTCGGAGACAGCTATTGCGTTTCCGGCATCTTTGCTCGCAAACTTGCCTGCGTTGATTTTGACATAGGCAATGTCTCCTGTTGCAATGCCTTCCAGTGTTCCTGTTATTGTTGCTGTTGTTGTGCCGTCATAGATTTTGTTTTGGGCGGCGGCACCGGATATGGTTATAGTTTTGGGGAATATGTTGAAAGATAAGGTTTCTAGCAAGCCAATATAGCTGTTCAGACCGGTTATGGTGATGGCACCTGTGCCAGTGCGTAAGTTTGTTTCGTAGCTTAGAACGTAATCAGTGCCTTTGGTTAAGAGGGTTCCGTCTGTTTTTAGCCTGACTGTCAGTTCGGGTTTTATTTGGCTGCCGGTATAGGCTTGGTCAGGGATGTATTCTAATTCCAAGTCCAAGTCGGTGTTTAGGGGGATGTAGATGTTTGAAGGGGGGTAGATTTTTAAGTATGGGTAAGTATAATTTTCTGCTATACCCCAAATTTCATTGAAATTCCAGTTTAGAAAATTACTTTTCTTTTTCAGGTTGTCGCTTGATATGGCAAAAACGCCTATTGTCAAAGTGCCTTCCCCAGCCGCTTTGCTTGCCCCTTCCGATTTGTAATACACGGATGTCATTGTTCCGCTATCGTAGTGACCAAAAATGCCGCCGCATTTGTTGCCGCTGTCGAGGGTACTGTTGCAGCTGACGTTCCCGCTGGCGTAGTTGTTGACAATGGTTGCAGCATTAGCGGCATACCCCACTAAGCCGCCGCTGTAGCTGAAGTTGTTGGTGCTGGTACTGACAGAGCTTCGACTGGAGACGTTCCCGCTGGCGTAGCTGTTGGCAATGGTTGCAGCATTATCAACATACCCCACCAAGCCGCCGCTGTGACTTCTGGCGTAGGCGCGGCTGCCCGCTCCGGCTTGGCTAACGACGTCCCCGCTGGCGTAGCTGTTGGCAATGATTGCAGTAGCAGCATACCCCACCAAGCCGCCGCTGGAACTTGCGCCGCCGATAGGGTTGCCATTAGAGAACGAACTGAAGACGAACCCGCTGGCGTAGCTGTTGGTAATGGTTGCAGCACTAGCAGCATACCCCACCAAGCCACCGCTGGCGGTACCACCGGCGTTACTACCGGCATTGGATCTACTCATGACGCTCCCGCTGGCGTAGCTGTTGGCAATGGTAAGAGCAGCACTTGCTTTACCAACCAAGCCGCCGCTGTGGTTTCTGCCGCTAACAGAAGTGTAGCTTTCGCTGCTAACATCTACGCTAGTGTAGCAGTTGGTAATGGCAAGAGCAGCACTTGTCTCACCAATCAAGCCACCAGAAAGAAAAGAACCGTTTACAGACTCCGCCGTTGCGCTACAGTTTTCTATGGGTTTGCTTGAACCGTAATAACCTGCCAAAACTCCTGCATTGCCCCCTCCTTTAATTGTTGTTGCGATGACATTAATGTTCTTTATTTGCCCATTCGCACCGACATAATCAAAAAAACCGGCATTGCCGCTTACATCAACAGACAAGCCGGAAATGGTATAGCCCTTCCCGTCAAAAACTCCCTGAAATGGATAGGAGTCACTGCCTATTGGTGTCCAATTGCCGCTCAAAACAATATCATTTGCCAGCAAAATAGTTTTGCCGTCAAAATCATTTGTGCCGTTGGCAACCAATGTTTGAAGCCCTTTCAGCTCATTTGCGGTAGAAATGCTGTAAGGGCTGGTTTTGCCGTTGTACCAACCCATATCTTGGGCATGGCCTAGGGTGGATAAAACTGCGAAAAGCAGTGCTGCGAGTTTTGGGGAATGGGTCATGGTTTGCTCCTATTTTTGGAAAGGTTATTTTTTACCCTATTGAAAACTTTTCCTAACTTATTTGCAGCGGCTTCTTCAGCAGCATCCAATTCTTTAAACTTTTCTATTATAGAAGGAGTTACTTTTTTTGATTCGGTATTTTTGTAGAACTCGCATAATACTTCGTTCTTTTGAATAAGATCGGTTAGAGATTCATGTACTTCTTGACTTTTTTTATGGATTTTTTCAAGTATTTCAGATGAAATATCAAATATGTTAATTGAAATACCCAGATCAATTGCTATGCGAAATATTAATAATTTAATATGATCATCAATAATTTTCACAATGACACTATCTTCTAAATTGAGGTTCGCCATTTTTCTCTTCTTTGTTGAAGGGTTATTAGGTGCTACAATTTTTCTCTTTTTTGTTGAAGGGTTAGTAGGGACTACCATATTTCTCTCCTTTGTTGA
>Ga0182466_10015_pt1 | contig 10925 bp, 9 predicted proteins | sample TergutMp193P3_FD_120795 | JGI IMG/M metagenome (GOLD analysis project Ga0182466, IMG submission 120795) | reverse complement strand
TTACCTCCGAAGCATTGCGCTCCAAAAACTCTTTCAACACATTCTGGCGTATGCAGTCGTCTATGGCCTTCACTATAGCGGAGCTTCTCTCCATAGATTTCGCATACTCTCTTATCAAATATATAAAATTTTCGTAGCCGCTCAACGCCTCGCTCCTCTTGGCAAGCTCCTCGTTATGGCCCTTGTTTATGTTGAACACCTTCACAATGCACTCCAAATTAGGAGCTTCGCCCACGCCCAAATCTATGAACATATCGGACAGCTTCAACTCCAGCTTGTCCGGCATGTAGTCCTTGCCGTTGTATAGCACTATTATCTCCGGCTTTGGGATTGGGATCATCTTCTCCCGGTAGAGGCTCCTCTTGCCGAAGATCCTCTCGTAAACCCTTGACACGTAAACAAGCCCACGCATGGGCATATTCCGGTTTATTGTCGATTGGTGCTCCATTAGCACAACGATTTTGCCGTTTATGACAAACGATATGTCGTTGAGCTGCTCCATGAACAGGGCATCCTCCAGTGTGGTGATCACAATGTCGGTGTCCTTGCCGTAGTTTGTGTTCTCTATTGCGTTGTATAGCTCCAAAAGGTTCTTCTTTTCGCTGAACAAGGCTGTGAACACGCTGCTTTTGTACTGCCGGTTTGTTTTGACAGTTTCCATATTTGAATCCTCCTTGGTTTCCCTTCTGTACATTTAGACGGGAAATAACGGAAAAAAAACCAAAAAAAATGAATTTTGTAAGCATTTGTAACCAAAAACGTCATTTTTTTTGATTTTCACACTTTTAGAACCCCAATTCGCAGGATTTTAGGATTTAATGGATGGCAAAAAGATGTGGGTAAAGGTAAGCAAAATTATACGCTGTGCCATGAATGTGCATAAAACTCATTTATCTCAAGCCAAGAATTATTTGGAGGTATAGAATTCACAACAACAGGCTATTGAACAATCAAGAAAATCCTTTAATCAAGTGAATCATGGTTCTGACAAAGGGGGAATTTTTTTCTATATTCTTCTCAAAAGAGAGGTGCAATATGGAAACAATGGCAATAGAAACGAAAACGATGGTTGAGCCAGGAATAATAAAAATGGCAATGGGAAAAATGGGGCTTAAAGAAAGAGCAGAAGAGCTACTGGATCTGCTCCACGAAATGCAGATAAAAAGAGACCTTAAGCTATCTTGGGAAGAATGCCAGCGAGGGGAATGCGGAGACGTATTTGAAGCCATGAAGGAGATAAAAAAAGAACTTAAAAAAGACAAAGTGTATTTCCTCGGAATACACAGCATGAGAAGAGGCTCAAAATTCGAGCCGTAATTGCAGAGATTACCGGTTTGTCGGAGGCGGAGATTGAGGGGGTGGGGTAATACACCCCATACACCCCGTCAGCGAAGCTGACACCCCTCTAGGAGAGGGGAATTTTTAAACAACGCTCCTCAATCGCTGCAAACAGGCGGACCACCAGCGGTGCCAGCAAACTTTCCCATTAACTGATAAGCTGGAAGGTAAATGTAATAACCGTCATCAATTTTAGTCGGAAGGCTTGCATTACCATTATTGCAACCAACATCTTGAATACCTTTTGTACCATTGACTGATGTATTACTCTTATCGTTTGCACAGAATTCTGTAATAGTTTTTACAAAATAACATGTACCTGAAGAACTGGCACTAGAAGTAGGTGGAATTGTTTTAGGAACATCTTCTGCTTTTTCATACAAATTGTTGCAATAACTTGGCTGATAACCGCAACCACCTGGTGCAGTAACCTCTACACTGCCGCATGTCCTTGCTGTGGTTGATGCGCAATAGCCGCTTCCAACAGTTACGCTAACCGTAAAATCTCCCGGTGCTGTGGGAGTAAGACTCGGAGTCCATGTAAGGCCGGTAGTAACAGCAGTGCCGTTGCAAGTTACAGTAGGAGGCGTAACTGGTGTGCCCACTACTCCTGTTGTCCCAGTAGCAAAAGCACAGCTAAACGTTGCAGGAGAAACCGTTATGTTTCCGCACTGAGCTGTCCTGCTACTGCCACCACAATTATTAGTAACACTAACAGCCACAGACCCCGTAGTTGTAGGAGTACGATTTGCCGGTGTCCATGTAAGGCCGGTAGTAACAGGAGTGCCATTGCAAGTCACAGTAGGAGCGGCGAATTGTACTCCCTGCGTTCCTGTTTCCACAAGATCCGTGCAGGTTAAGGGATTTTGCGCTTCTGGAATTGTAAAGCTACCGCACTCAATTGGTAAACTTGTAGCATCAGCACTGCCGCATTTAACAGCAGTCAAACTAACTGTTCTTATACCTGGATTACAGAATGAACCGATTCCGCCTGGGCTAGTCCATTCAGTTGGTACAGTGCCGCTGCCGCCACTAACCGTAAATGTTGCTGTTCCTGCCGCAGAAGCATCGCTGCAAATTATGCTTGGTCTCGGAATATTGTAACAAGTACCACTACCAGGGGTACCCTCTACCACTGCACATGTTACAGTTACTGGCGTTATTGGCCCATCAGACGAACTGCTGCCCTGGCTGCTAGACGATGAAGACGACAAACCCGGCTCATCATCACTACTGCTGGACGAATCACCGTCTTCACTGCTGGATGATGAATCTTCACCACCGTCGCTGCTGCTTGACGGCGTAGTGTTATCCTCAACCTCAACAAATCCGCATTCCGCTGTCGCATCTTCACAGTCGCCCGAACCTGCAGCCACGTTAACCTCAAAGGGTCCCAGTTCTGTGGGAGTAAGATTTCCCCATACAAGACTGCCATCCTCAACCGGCTCGCCATTGCACGTTACCGCAGGCTTAGTAATCGTCTCGCCTAACTCTATTTTTGTACCCGCAGCAATAGGCCCGCACTTTAAGTCTTTTACACCGCCTATATTTATCTTATTACAGCTAACTTTCTGAGAACCGCCGTCACATTCCGCTTGTATGAAAATTTCATAAATTCCGTTATCGGTAAACAGAAGATTCGAGGGCTTTTCTTCTCCAGAAGAATTCTTCGAAGTATAATTATTAGCCTCACTGCCAGACAAAACCGTCTCTCCGCATTTTACGATTGGGAAAGGAACAACCATTTCATTTCTATTTCCCGTTTTAGGCAAATCTTCGCACGTTAAAAACACCGTGAAATCCGAACTGGAGCTTGGGGGTGGGGGTTCTTCACTGCTGCTGCTTGGCAACACTTCACTGCTGGAACTCGGCTCTTCACTGCTGCTCAACGGCTCCTCGCTGCTGGAACTCTCCTCGCTGTCTGAACTTGGCTCCTCCTCGCTGCTGGAACTCTCCTCGCCGCCAGAGACTGGGCAATCGCCGGTTTTTTCACAATAAGCTGCCAATAGCTTATCACAATCAACTTTGCTCCCCGGAAACTTTTCTACAAAACACGCACTTATAATGCCCCTGTAACCACTACCCGTAATGTCAAAGTTAAGGTCATCATAATCATCAACCTCCGACTGCTTTATTACATCCCCATCACCGCAAGAGATTAAGGCCACAGACACAGCCAGCATGACTAAGAAGCCATGCAAAACCAAACGCATATTGCTATATTTTTTTTGCATATAAATACTCTCTAATAGTAAATATAGAAAATTTTTCGGCAAAATGCAAGGTTTTTAAGCAAAAAAAGTGTTTTTTTTACCAAAATGAAACATTTTTGCCATACCAACCTGTGCTATGCCAGCTTGTAATACCCTTTTTAGCCTACTTATCCAGCCTGCCGTCTATGTATTCTTTGTCTTCTCTCTTGAGAAAACCATTCTTTTCAAGCGTAAAAGTCAATGCTTCAATAGTGTCGTTCAAATGCTTAAAGTCATTGGCCTTCAACTGCGCATAAAGATTTTGGTTAGCCGCAGCAATTTTTTCATCCATCGCCTTTAGCAAAGAAGATTCCAAGCAATCTATTTTATGGTCTTGGACATCCATTCTTTTGCTTAGAGAAGCTTCTACGCTGTCTATTTTACGGTCAAGAGCATCTATTCTTTTGCTTAGAGAGGCTTCTACGCCGTCTATCTTACGGTCAAGAGCATCTATTCTGTTGCCTAGACTGCTGCTTAGAGAAGCTTCTACGCTGTCTATCTTACGGTCAAGAGCGTCAAATTTGCGGTCTTGGCCATCCATTCTTTTTTCAAAAGATGTTTTTAACAATACATAGCCGCAAAAGCCGAATACCAGCAGCACCAGCATCCGCACATTCTCCGCATTAAATACCAAACTCGCAACACTTTCCATAAATCCCTCTATACTAAATATACAAAATTATTTTCAAAAAAAGCAATCTCACCCCCTCGGATGCGCCTGTTTTAAACTTTTTTTCAGCATTTCCGCCGATACGTGCGTGTAAATCTGCGTTGTGTTTGGATTGCTGTGGCCCAAAAGCTTTTGCACGGTTACAATGTTCGCGCCGTTTTCCAGCAAATGGGTGGCGAAGGTGTGGCGAAGAACGTGCGGGCTGGCTTTGCCCTCCCAGCCTGTGCTGCGGAGCAGGTTGTGAATGTCGCCGTAAAGCTTGCGAGTGTTAAAGGGAACGCTGCCGTCTTTTGAAAAAATAAAATTCCTGGGAGAGCATGGCACGGATTTCTGCGACTGAAAATTTTTATACTTGCCCAGCCACTTTATAGCATCGCGCGTTAGCGGAACTATGCGCTCTTTGCTGCCCTTTCCCCATACACGCACAAGCTCCTCGCCGAAATCCAGATTTTCCCACTTCAAATTTGCGCACTCGGAAATCCTAAGCCCAGAGCCGTAAAGCAATTCCAAAAGCGTTCTTGCCCTTAGGGAAATTTCGTTTTCCCTGAATTCCGTTTTATCCAAATCCTTAACGCTGAACGGTTCTTTTATTTCTTTTTGCGAAAGAAAAGACACGAGCCTTTTGGGTTTTTTGGGAGTTTTTATCGCTGCCGCCGGGTTGTGCTCCAAAACCTTTGCGCGAATCAGGTGCTTGCCAAAACTTTTCAAGCAAGCCACAGCCTGAGACTGCGTGGCAACAGCCTTTTTATCTTCCTTTATGCTCCAAAGCCAATCCCTTATCAAATCCGCATTCAACTCTTGCCCGGAAGTGTTTTCCGGCAAAAAATCAGAGAAAGATTTGAGTATCCGCCTGTATGCCCTCAAGGTATGCGGAGAGCATTTCTTTTGCGAATTCATGTATTCCATGAACCGTTCTATTTCAAAGGAAAGCATTGAAGGAAGATAGAATTTCTATTTTCCCTTAACGGTGCGATTTCTCATTCTTTGTTTATTTTTCGCTTTTGCTTTTGCAAATGCGTACGAGGTTATTGGCGCAAACAATTCGCTTGAGGCGGTGCAGGGAGCTAAGTCTGCGGCTGTGGGCGGGGCCGCGCTTGCTTTGGATGAGGATTTGCCTTCGCTTGCGAGCAACCCTTTGCAACTGGCCGAACTCGCAAAACTAAGCTTGGCTTTAACACACGTGTCTTACTTTGAAGGCACCTCCTATAACGGCACCGTTATGGCCGTGCCTCTCACCAACGCAGGCGCGCTTGGCTTTGCCGCATCTCGTTTCGGGGCTGGGGATATTCCCCACATAAGAGAAGGAGACCCTCTGCCGGACGGCGGGAATTACAATACGCTGGATATTTCCGACTGGATTTTTACAAGCGCGTGGGGCATGTCTTTTGGGAAATGGAATTTGGCATTGTCCGTGCATTTGCTTAAAAGAGAATTAGACCAAAGCGGCTGGGGGTTTCGCTCCGATGTTGCGGCAGGCTATGAATTTTCAAAACGCGCGGCGGTTGCGGCAATGGTCAAAGGCTGGACTTCTTCTTCGGTTAGGTGGGAGAGCGGGTATTTTGAATACAGCAATCCGGAGCTTTATGCTGCATTCAGGTTTTCGGAGCCTTTCCCGTATTTTTATGGAAAACTCAACTTATACTGGCAGAGCGCAAGCATTTTTGAAACAGACAGGCTTTTAGCCAGCAGCGCCGGTTTGGAGTTTGAAACGAATTTTCGCTTCTCGCTTAGAGCAGGTTTAACGGAGGTTAAAGATACGAAATCTTTGGCGTTAGGTGCGGGAATAAAGCCTGTTTCTTGGCTTTTCGCAGACTACGCTTTTCAAATGCACGAAATACTTTCTTCTGTCCACAGAATTTCCATAATAGCGAGTTTTTAAAAAATGTCTGCTCTCTGGTTTCCTTATGCGCAAATGCAAACAATGCCGCCGCCGTTCAAGGTTGAGAGTGCGGAGGGCGTAAAGCTTCGCCTGGAAAACAAGACAGAATTAATCGATGCAATTTCCAGTTGGTGGTGCGTAATTCACGGCTACAACAACAAGGAGATAAATGCGGCCATATATGAGCAACTGCAGAAATTCTCCCACGTTATGCTTGGCGGGCTAACTCATGCGCCTGCGGAGAAACTGGCGAAAGAGCTTGTTCGCATAACTCCGCAAGGTTTGAACAGAGTTTTTTTTTCGGACTCAGGTTCTGTGGGAATGGAAGTCGCGATGAAAATGGCGGTGCAGTTTTGGAAAAACAGCGGCATCAAGGGCAAGCACAAGTTTGCGGCGTTATATAGAGGCTACCACGGAGACACAAGCGGCGTTATGTCCATTGGAGACCCGGAGGAGGGAATGCACCATATATTCAAAGGCTTTTTGCCCAAGCAGTTTTTTATTCACCCATCTCTGCCGCAAATGGAAAAATTATTTAAGGAGCATGGCAGCAAAATAGCCGCTTTTGTGTGCGAGCCTCTGCTGCAAGGGGCAGGCGGTTTTAATTTTTACTCGCCGGAATTTTTAAAAAACGCCAGAGAGCTTTGCGACAAATACGATGTGCTTTGGATAGCAGACGAGGTTGCGACCGGTTTTGGCCGCACGGGAACCATGTTCGCTTGCGAGCAGGCAGGCGTTGTGCCAGACATTATGGTTTTGGGCAAAGCATTAACCGCCGGATATATGGGGCTATCCGCAACTCTTGCAAGCGACAGTGTTTATAATTCATTCCTGGGAGAAAGCTACGAAAAGGCTTTTATGCACGGGCCAACGTTTATGGGGAATGCCCTTGCCTGTTCTGCGGCTCTTGCCTCGTTGAGAATTTTTGAGCGGGAAAACTATTTGGCGAAAATTGCCCGCATAAATGAAATTTTAAGAGATGAGCTTTTGGGTTTTGAAGGCAGAGGGGTTAAGGAAACACGGGTTTTAGGGGCTTGCGGGGTTATTGAAACCGAGAGCGAGGCCGCTCACAAAGGCATTCAGGAGTTTGCCGCAAAGAGGGGAGTGTGGCTGCGCCCGTTTTTGAACGTGGCATACACAACGCCGCCCTACATAATCTCGGAAGAAGAGCTTCGCAAAGTTTGCAGGGTTATGAAGGAGTTTTTCATATTTACTATATTCTAAAACACGGAGAAAAACTATGAGAATTGTTAAAATATTTTTCTTTTCAACTGTATTCGCCGCATTTCTGAATGCAGCCGAATCGTCATTGTATTTGAATACGGAATCCGAACTTAAAGCAAAGCAAAAAAGCATGCAAGACCATTGCGAAAAGGCTGCCACCCTCCCTTGCGCTGTAGGTGTAGGCAGGTCAAATGGCTGGGACGATGCCAGAAAGAAGTCTAAAGAAGATGCCAGAATAAAACTCTCCAGAATAGCAAGCAAGATGGATTCAAAAGTTGTGGGAAATGCGGTTATTACAAAAGAGGAATCGGGGAAAATAACAGATTCGGTAACCGGAAAAAGCTCTTATTTGGTTATAACCATGCTTACGCTTAAAAGCCTCACCGTAACGCCTGTTGCGCCAGAACCTGAGCCTGCTGCGCCTGAACCAGCACCAGAACCAGCACCAGAACCAGAGCCTGAACCTGTGGCTGCTCCTGAACACGTGCCTGCGCATGTTCCGCCGCCTGCACCCGCTCCTGCTCACGTGCCTGCTCCTGTTCCGGCACCTGTAGTTGCGCCTGTGCCAACACCACCGCCGCCGCCGCCACCGGCAGCAGAACCGCCTAAACAAGAGCCTGCGCCTGCTCCTCCTCCTCCGGAAAAGCATACCCGTGGAAAGGTTATACTCAATCAAATGAAAGAGGCAACTAAATAAAACATTGAGCTTTCTCTAATTTCTCCGCAACCGGGGAAATCTGCTCCTTGAGTTCCTCTTTTTAAAATCCTGCATGTTTTGAAATTTTTCGCAAAAGCTCTCTCCGCTGTTTTTTGCAAAATGCCGCTGTCCCACTCGCTGTAATTACTTGCCAGCAATAAAATTCCATCGCTTTCCAAAATTCTCGCTGCTTGCGAGGTTAAATTTTCCGCATCATCTGCCACTTTAAAAATGCGTTTGCCGTTCTTTGAAAAACTGGGAGGGTCTATAGCTATGGCTCCAAACCGTTTCTCTTTTTTTATGCACCAATCCACATATTCTTCTGCGCTTCCGCAAAAAAATTCTCCGGGCAGCACGCTCAAATCATTCAGAGCAAAATTTTCCTTGCCTTTGCTCAAATTCTTTTTGCTTATATCAACGCTAACCGCTTTTGCCGCCCCGTGTTTCCTTGCATAAACACTAAAGGAACAGGTGTATGCAAATAAATTCAACACTTCCCTGCCCGCGCACTTTTGCGCAAAAAAAATTCTCGCATCTCGCATATCCAAAAATAAACCAGGGTTCATGGTATCCATCAAATCAACGGCGAACTTTATGCCGTTTTCTTCAACCACCGTTTTTGAATTATCTCCAAACGCCGTGCGGGAAAATTTATCGCCGTCTTTCATTCTGTATTTTATCGCCAAAAAATGCGGGGCAAACAGTTCCTTCGCCGCGCTTATTATTTCCGCTTCAAATTTCAGAAACTCCGAATTGAAAAATTGAATTTGATAATGAGTGCCGTATTTATCGAGCACAACGCCATCCAAGCCGTCTGCTTTGCCGTTGCAGAGCCTGCAAGCATTGGTTATATTTTGCAAATGCTCACGTTTTGCAGCGGCGGTTTGCAGAAATTCTCTTATTCCGGCTTGCATAGTTTTTGCGAAATTTTCATTGCGCAGAAATCCGGGCCGCACATGGTGCAGAATTTGGAATCTTTTGCCTTAGGCTCCGGCAGGGATTCATCGTGGTATGCTCTTGCGGTTTCCGGGTCCAGCGAGAGAGCGAACTGATCTTCCCAGCGGAAATCAAAGCGGGCGCGGCTAAGGGCTTTATCTCTTAAAATGGCCTGCCTGTTGCCTTTGGCTATGTCTGCGGCGTGGGCGGCAAGTTTGTATGTGATTACCCCCGTGCGAACATCATCCTTGTTGGGCAAACCCAAATGCTCTTTGGGAGTTACATAGCAAAGCATGGCGGTGCCGAGCATTCCTATTATTGCGGCTCCTATTCCGCTTGTTATGTGATCGTAGCCCGGAGCGATATCGGTTACCAAAGGGCCTAGCGTGTAAAACGGCGCGCCGTTGCACGAGTCCAATTGCAAATCCACGTTTTCCTTTATCTTGTTCATAGGAACATGCCCTGGCCCCTCAATCAAAACTTGAACACCAAAATCCCAGGCTATTTTTATAAGTTCTCCAAAATTTCTAAGCTCTGCAAACTGCGCTAAATCGTTTGCGTCGGCAATGCATCCCGGGCGCAAGCCATCGCCTAAGGAGACAGCTATATCGTAAGTGCTTAGAATTTCGCAAAGCTCGCAGAAATGATCGTATAAAAAATTTTCCTTTTTATGGGTTTGCATCCAGCACGCCATCAGGGAACCGCCACGAGAAACTATGCCTGTTGTGCGCTTTAACGCAAGCGGAATGTAACTTTTCAAAAATCCGGCGTGAAGGGTAAAATAATCCACGCCTTGCTCTGCCTGCTCAATCAGGGTGTCTCTGAATATTTCCCAAGTCAAATCCTCGATATTGCCGCCGGCTTTTTCCAGTGCCTGGTAAATTGGAACTGTGCCAACGGGAACCGGGCATTTTCGCAGAATAGCTTCCCTTGTTTCGTGAATGTTATTGCCCGTGCTCAAATCCATAACGGTGTCTGCGCCGAGTTTCACCGCATAAATCATTTTTTCAACTTCTTCATCTATGGAACTGCCAAGCGCGGAGTTGCCTATATTTGCGTTTATCTTTATCAAAAATTCAGAGCCTATAATCATGGGTTCGCATTCGGGATGATTTTTATTTGCGGGCAAAACCGCTCTGCCCCTTGCGATTTCCCTTAGCACAGCTTCCGGCGCCACGCCTTCTCTAATAGCGGCATATTCCATTTCTGGCGTTACAATGCCTTTAAGCGCGGCTTTCCGCTGGGTTAAGCTTCCGGCTGGTTTTGGCCAGGCAGAGCGAACAGGCTGCACACGGTCTGCATTTGTATCATACACTCTTAAAGTTGGAATCTCGCTGTCGTTTAAGGAGATTTCCCGCATTCCAACTTGAATTTCGGGATAAATTTTTCCTTGGACAAAAACTCTTTTTGAATTTGGAAACATATTCTTATCCTTTTAAAAAAGTAAACTGCTCATAGGGACAATTTTCTTTATATTATCCAATGCCTTACAAAAATATTCTTTATCTATTTCGCATGCGGTTAAATTTATCCCTGCTTTATAACATGCAATGGCTATAGTTCCGCTTCCTAAATGCGTATCTAAAACATGGTCGGTTTTTTTTGCATACATCTTCAACAGCCATTCATATAATTCAGTTGGCTTTTGAGTAGGATGAATTTTATTTTTGTTTTTACGAACGCTGAAATGAAAAATTTTCGAAGGTTTATCAAACGAAGACCAGGCAATTTCTGCCATTGAAAAATTATTCAAGGTTTCTGGCTGGTTTTTGTCCCAAACAACAAAGCCTTTATTATACTCATTTTTTGCCCAAAGATGCCCAAAATAATTGCCGCCCCAAATTATTTGATTTTTTGAAACTCGAAATAATTCATCAAAATAATCATCGCTTGGCTTTTTGTCCCATTTGCTATATTCCTTCATATTGA
>Ga0182466_10014_pt1 | contig 10938 bp, 11 predicted proteins | sample TergutMp193P3_FD_120795 | JGI IMG/M metagenome (GOLD analysis project Ga0182466, IMG submission 120795) | reverse complement strand
ACAAACGGTTTAAGAAGATTTCTATTAGGCAGATTTCCATACTTCATTTATTACAGAGAAAAAGAAAAAAACATTGAAGTAGTAGGAATTTGGCACACAAGCAAAGGCACAGAATTTGTGGAATCTGCGGAAACTTGATGGTAGGTGGTAGGCCGTGGGCTGCAAAGCTGGAACATCGTGTAACGGTGCTTGCAACCCCGCCTATGCAATGTTTAAGCATTCCAGTGCCTGGATAGCCTTTGGTGCCCGCCCCGGCTCTGCCGTCGCTCATTTGGCATATTCCCTTCCTAGCTGGCTTTTTTGGGCTGTTTTAGGCCGTGCAGCAATCTTCCGAGCGCTTATCCCTGATGAGGCAGCCCGTGAGGGTGCCCCCCTTCATGCTGTTCGTTTGCCAGCCTGATACGCCCCAAAAGAAAGAAAAAATAAAAAAAACTTGCATACTTCAAAAAAAAAATGTATATTAGTTCCTAATGCGAAGGATTTTTGCCGATAATGGGTATTATGTTAACTAGCCTTACCATAGCGGGTTTTGACCCCAGTGCAGGCGCAGGGATTTTGGCAGACATAAAAGCGTTTGAACACTGCAAAGTTTACGGGCAAGCTGTTTGTACAGCTATCACAATTCAAAACGAAAATTCGTTTGAAAAACCAAACTGGCTCACTTGGGAACAGATAAAAGCGCAACTCCAAGTACTTTCAAGAGTTAGGGATTTTGATTATATAAAAATAGGGCTTGTGGAAAATCCTCAAATTTTAGAGAAAATTTTCAAATGGCTGTGTAAAAAATATCCAGATGCATTTATCATTTGGGATCCCATTCTAAAAGCAAGCTGTGGTTTTGAATTTCACAAGCAAAACGCTGTAAGTTGGCGAAAATTGTTCTGTTACGCAAACCTTATAACGCCAAATTTGCCTGAAGCTGAATTTCTAGGTATTTCCAAGGGTTTGTCTAAAACCGCTGTTTTGGTAAAGGGTGGGCATTCCTCCTGTTCTCAAAAAAGCGAAGACCTGCTGTTTTTGCCCAACTCCCCTACCCCCATAAAATTCACCTCCAAACGCATAAAAGGCGTGGAAAAACACGGCAGCGGCTGCGTTTTTTCTGCGTTAATTCTCGCTAACTTCGCAAAATACAACGACTTAGAAAAAGCTATTCGCAAATCTAAGAAGTCTATGCTTGGATTTTTTGAAAACGGAAGTGGCAAACTTGGGGTTTTGAAATGCTCCAATGCCTGACTTGGGATGGCTCACCGCTTGCACACCTTGACCAAGTTCGGCAACTCCTGGATGCAGGTGCGAAGTGGATTCAGCTTCGCCAGAAGAATGCAACAGAGCGGGAGAAATTGCAAACAGCCATTGCAGCCGCAACCCTTTGCCAGGGGTATAAAACCACCTTGATAATCAACGATTCTCCGCAAATTTGCCAAAAAAGCGGCGCAAATGGCGTTCACTTGGGACTAAAAGACTGCCCTGTTTCAGAGGCTCGCGAACTGCTTGGGAAAGAAACCATAATAGGCGGCACGGCAAATACGCCCGAACAGGCGAAACAGCGAGAGTCGGAGGGTTGCAATTATATAGGGCTGGGACCTTGGTGCATGAGCCGGACAAAGGAAAATTTGAGCGAAATTTTGGGCGAAGCCGGAATAAAAAAGGTCGTTGATTTAAATTTGAAAATACCTGTAATAGCAATAGGCGGAATAACTTTGCAAGATGTTCGGAAAGTTTTATCGCTTGGAGTTCAGGGCATAGCCATAAGCTCCGGTATTGTGGCAACAAAGGATATAAAAGAGGCGTTTAAGGAGTATTTAGAGCGAGCCGTCTTTTGCCTTGCCGAAAACATCACTTAGCAGATCGCCTACGGTATCAGATATAAAATCGCCTAAAGAACTGACCGTCCCCCAAGGGTCTGCCCTGAGTTTTGTCTCCTGCTTGCCAACCATTAAGAATAAACCATCCAAGGCTTTTCCTGTTGCATAATTTGCCAAATATGCGGAAATATCTCCCGGAAGGGCTTCGGCTTCATAAGGCAAGCCGGGCAAGGCAGAACTGCTTATCGAGAACTGATTTTTAAAATTGGAGTAAGTTTTGGCAAATGAATTGTAATTTGAAACAATTGGTCTCCAGTATTTGTTGGGGTTTAATAAATTAAGCGGTTCTTCCAAAAAAGGGCTGAACGCTTCTTGCAAATCATCATAAGTCGTTGTATGCAAATAAGATGTGGCTGCCGTAGAGTTCCCCAGCAAAACCTCCCTTGCATCGCTAAAAGACATCCCAAAAATCGCTTTTTTAAATACATCTACAGATGCCGGAGCTGCTCGTTCGGCTCCCCTGTTCAAAGCAACTTTTATGGAGTCCCCGTATCTGCTTAATTCAAAGAGAGAATTGTATTGCGTTCCTACTGCTGTTTGCAAGGCAGTTTTTATCCCTGGAGACAGGGAATTGATGCTGTTTGTAAATGAACTTATTTTGTCCAAAACGTCCTTAACCGTATCCGGCAGGAGAATTTCTACCAGTTTGTTTCCCAAATAGCCGGTTGCACACTCCCCTATTGCGGTTATATTGCTTTCACAGGAGGAATCTCCCAAATTAAACGCTGCTGTTTTGCTGCCTAAAACCAGAGCCTCCTGTAGAGCCTCTACCATTTTAGTTTCTGTTATGGTGCCATCTTGAAATATATCGTGCATACCGCAAGAAAACAGTCCAAAAGCGGAAATCGTGCTGAAAAAACAGGTAAAAAGAAATTTTCTCATATTAATCACACCGGAAAAGGGAAATTTGTGAAACATTGTGAAAAAATAGAAAATTTATGGCTTTGAGATTTTCCCCCTCACTTTCCCCCATACCCCCTTTGCAAATTCACGCTCCTTTGCATTCAAGGCAAACCTATCGCTTTGCGAACCATCTCAACACAAAATCCTTCTCATTCTTCCTCAACCCAATGCAAAAAACAGTCACCCCGTAAACGACGAAAAAACTTGCAGAACTGAGCAAAAGGCGGTCAAATCCCGTCCATTGAGTACAAGCAAGTATAGGCAAAGGCATTGAAATTAAACTTATAAGCAATAATTTCAACAGCATGAGCATATATTTCCGCAAACTCAAACCTATTAAAAATTTTACAAAAAACAATCTAACGAAAAACAGAGCCACATCCACAGCTATTCTCACATACAAAACAAAAACAGGACTGAATTCTAACTTTAGCAAAATGAAAGAAAAAATCATATTAAGCAAAATAAAACTGCTTGCCGTTATCTGGTAAATTTTTATTCTGCCAGTCGCTCCGACAGAAATCCACAAAGGGCCTACCAAGGCTAGAACCAAGGAATCCATAAGTATTAACTTGCAAAAATCAACTGCATAGCTAGGATAAGTATTCAGCCAGATTTTCAAGGCGAAATCCATATTCAAAATCAAGGGACAGATTATTACAAAAATCAGAATATAAGAGAATTTTGCGGAATTGACTATCAAATCTAAAAGTTGTTCTTTGCTGTTTTTTGCGTACAATTTCACAATTTGCGGACTGAACGCCGTTTGAAAATTTGTCACAAATTGATTAACGGCATTATTAACCTGACTTGCAATTCCCATTGCCGCATTCACAACAACTCCGCAAAATATGTTCAGGAGCATATTGATTCCTTGGTAAGCAGTAACATTTGCAGTTGCACCCAGAAAAGACCAGCCGGAAAAAGACAACTGCTCTTTGAGCATGGTTTTGTCGTAAAACGGATTGTAAAGAGTTTCCTTGAAATGTTTGTTGGAATAAAATTTATAGCATAGGAAAATTGCAATGTTGACGGCAAAAACAAGCATTGCATACAGTTTGAGTTTGTCGGTGGAAAATACGAGCAATAGATATACGATGCTGAGTTTCAGCAGGGCTTCGGCGATACTCAAATAGGCGAAAAATTTCATTCTTTCGTGCGCTATAATTGCAGCGTTGAAAGGTATTTGTAAGATTGAGACACAGGCTGTGAATATTGTAAATTGATAGACAAAATTCGCCGCTTCCATTCTTTCTGCCGGGATGTTCAGTTGAGAATTCAGAAACCAAAGCCCTATTGTCTCTCCCAAGAATAGGATTAGTATGGCAGTTGCTATATGAATGCTGAAACTTACACTAAAAGTCTTTTTTGTATTTTCGAAATTTCCTTTTCCTAACGAGAACGTTAAAAATCTTTGAGTAGAAGCATTCATTGGGGTTGTTATGAAATTGAAAAGCAAGATGACTCCGCCAACTATATTGTAAATTCCAAAATCTTCTATTCCCAGTGTTGCCAGTACAATTCTGCTCGTGTAAAACTGCACGAGTGTGATTACACCCATACGGAGATATAGAAGCAGGGTGTTTTTGGCGATGCGTTTATTGGTCATTTAATCCCGGCTCTTATCCTAAGAAACTTACTAAACATTTTGTATTTCCTTTTGCCGGATGAATTTTTTAACCTGCTTGACAAGAGCATTTTTCAACGGAACATAATCCGTTTTTTTGCGCTCTTTAAATACCAAGCCATCTCTCGTGGCATAAGCGATTTTATCGAATAAGTCTATTAAGCCATCCAATCTGCCTTCTGCCCCAATATCACCGTTTTCATCCGTGACGAAAATAACGGGAGTTTCCAAGCCAACGCAAGGTAGAGCACAATGGATTCTACTTGTAACGACCAATTTTGCACAGGCATATTTTCTAACCAAATTTTCAGCATAATCCAGCTTTTCCTGTTCATTCTTAAACATTTCCGGATGCACTGTATGGCAAACATATTCTGCATTAAAAAGAATCTCATCCGAAAAATGTTCGGAATATTGTTCATAAAAATTGTTAGCTTTTATGAAAATTTTAAGCATATTGTATTCTTGATTAAAATTTTGTTTCTTCCAGATTTCCAGAATTTTCATAATTTTGAAAAAATTTTTTACAATAGATGTCAGAATTTTAAAAAATTTCTGCCTTCGAGATAAAACATCAACAAAATAAACTTTATCGGTTTTATCCTGAGTTTTATATTTTTCTCCAAGCGTTAAAGTTAGGCAACCGCTAAAATAAGATTCTATTTTTTTATCTTTCAATATCTTTTCTGTATTTTTATCTCTGCAACCAATTGGAGCGTTTCTTCTAAAATATTCAAGGCTATCTTGCGAAAATATCAGTTCCGCATTTCTAGGGAAAATATGAAAACTTACGAAAAGAGGTTCAATACAAGGTGATGGAGGCCAATCCAATGGATAGTCCTTGAACCATCCATTTAAAATCATAAGAATTTTTTCTTTTGCCTTAAAATTCTTTATATTCTCTCTTGGCACAAAACAATCTATCTTTCCTAAAAACATTGCTTGTGCCAGGCTTTGAATGTAATCGCCTATATTTATATCATTTGGTTCGCCAAAATGATGATAATACCCAAGAATACCGCATTTCATTTAAATAACTCCTCAAACAATTTTTCCCATTTATCAACAATTTTCTCTGTGGAAAATCTTTTTACGAATTCAATGCCGTTTTTTCCCATTTTCTCCCTCAATTCTTGATTATCCATAAGCGAACAAACTTTTTCTGCAAAAACTTTCAAATTGTCATTCGGAACTATAAAACCGGTTTCATTATCAATAACAATATCTCTTACGCTCAAAAAACTATTCATTACAACTGGAACGCAAGCAAATTGCGAACATTCTAAAATTGTCATGGGTAATCCCTCCACAGAACTTGTCATTAAAAAAATTGAACTTTTCTCATAATATTCTCTTGGTTCTCTAAATCCTTCAAATTGAATTCTTGGTAAATTTTCGGCTAATTTTTTGGTTCTTTGCATATCAGGACCATCGCCGACAATGATTAAAGCCCAATCTGGATATTTATTGCAAATGTTTTTCCAACATTCGATTATCATGGAAATTCTTTTTTGCCATTCTTCTATTCGGCCTACAAAAAGTATTTTTTTTTCTTTTTTGCCAATATCCACTGGTTTTATGGTTGTATATGGTAAAGGATTAGGAATCGCAAATAAATGTTCTAAATTTTTGTTAGGCACAAGTCTTTTGTACTGCTCCACATAACTTTCAGAAAGCAATATATAAGCTTCTACTTGATCATATATTTTATTTTGCTTATAAATATGTTTTTGCTTATTTAATCGCCCGTATAAAACAGGGAATACTCTATAAATCTTTTTTTTAATAATATTTTTTGGAGACTGAGAATTATAAAAAGCCCAATGCAAGCAGTGCACTAATTTCACAGAAGAACCTTTGCTGGCTTGTTTGGAAAAATAAAATATATCATCCCAATTATTTATTAAAATATTTATATTTTGTTTTAGCAAAAAATCATGCAGGTATTCAACATCATTTTTATTCGGTAATTTGCAAATTTTAATCTTTTGCATAATACAATCGCTTTCCGTATCCGTAAAATAAACGATAAAAGTATTATGCCCACGATTAGCAAATTCATTCAATAAAGAACGTATAACGGTTTCAACTCCGCCAAAATTTGGCCAATATTTCATTAAAACACAAATGTTCATTTATATGTTCTCCAATTTTCTAAGCGTATCCAATATTATTTTCATATAATACTCCTTAAAATAGCTGCATCTTGCATATAAGATTCAATATCGTCTACATAGCTAAGTCTTTCTAATTTACATTTATTTGGAAGATCAATTTTATCCATATCCTTTCCTATTTTATGCAAAAATCTCATATACGTATATAATATAAAAAAATTTTGGAAATTTGTCAAGGTATTTACTGATTCTACATTATAAAAAAATGAAATAATTTTTATATCCTTATTCTTTGCTTTAAGTTTTTTTGCTAAAATACCATATATTGAATTGTCCAAAAAGATTAAATCCGATTTTTTTATGAAATTTATAAGTTTTTTTTCAGCAGAAATAGATTCATTGTGATAACGACAAAGAATAAAATTTTTCAATCTCGCCAAAGTATATTTAAAATTTCCTCGTTCAATTGGCTGTTGAAAAGGAATTACTTCCACATTATTTTTTCCAAAATAATTTTGTACTACATCAATATTTCTATTTGAACATAACTTTGCTCCAGATTTTTCTTCGCTTGTATAATACAATACAAATACTACTTTCATATTTACCTCTCTAATTTTCCTACAGATTGATTTTTAAAAACATCTGCAAATTGCCCAAATGTAATATCATTGCTATACTTTTCCAAAAATACCCCCCTTGAATATTCATTGAATTTATGAGTGAATTTTTTTGGGAATTCATTTATCGCTTCAATAAATTCCTCTTCCGTTTCACAGCATGCCCCGACTTTCGCAAAATCTACCTCATAACCCTCAAATGCTTCGCGGGTACCGATTATATTCTTTCCGTGCATAAGTGCATCACAGGTTTTAACCTTCATTCCGCTACCCTGAAAAATCGGAAGAATCATAAAATCTGCATCCTGCATATATTCATCTATATTCTCAACATAACCCATTACCTGCAATTTTTTACTTTCAGGCAAATTCGCCTTGTCCATATTGTTTCCAGCAACTGTCAAATTTATATTCACATAAGGCAAAACATTTTCTATAAACCATTTTATCCCGTGAATATTCGAAAAAAAATTGCTCCCAAAAAATAATGCAGTCGGTACAGCCTTGATTTTTTCTTGTGAGAATCTTATTTCTCTGTTCGGGAAGCTTATGGGAATTATCGCATCTGCTTTTCTATGATATAACTGCTCTATTTGTTTCGCATCGCGAGAATTCAAACATATAATAGAATCGGAATACCGGCAGGCAATCGTTTCGTTATTAAATGCCAATTTTTCCATTATGAATCTGCCTAGGAAATTCGTTCTCTCCTGCCTCTGATAAAAAAATTCTACATTTTGGAAAAAAATTATTACTTTTTTTTGCGGACATTTATTTTTTATCAATTTTGCCAATCTTCCATATAGCGACCTCTCAATGAAAATGACATCTTTTTCATACATTTTCTCCAATATGAATTTTTCATTTTTTGTGCATAATCCGTAAGGTTTTTCTATCATTAAATTTATTTTTTTAATAGGCTTATGTTTTATGGAATATCCAAGGTAGTATTTATATATATAAAAGAATTCCACATTCTTTTCTCCAAAGAAATTTTGCAAAGCCAGATAATTTCTTTTTTGACATTCAAAACCGCCACCACCTTTCTCATTTATATCAAGACAGCAAATCATCAATACTTTGTACATCTATGCCTCCGTCGTTCCTAGTAATCAAAAATGGATTTGTACGGAAAATGTAATTCCGGATAGCCGCCAAAAAATAAAGTATAACTTCTAAATAAAGAATAGAAAACGAACATTTGCGTAAAAACAAAACCGTATCTTGGCATTTTCTTTTGCCCCCAAATTATAAGCGAAGAAAACAAGAGCGGAAAAGCAAACATAAAATAATTTTGCATTCGTTTTAAATTGGTCATTTGCGGCAATGAAAAAATTACCCCGATGATTACAAATATGAAATACGCATTGTAAATGTATGCGAATTTTTTCTTTGCCTTTTCGTCTTTCTGTTCATCTGCAATTTTTCCGAAAAAAAGTAACGTTACAATGAATATTACCGAATTAAGTATTAATGATACCGCCATAATAGAATTTTCGCCGTAATCCAGATAGTGCTCGAATTTTCGCGCTATTTCTGTATTACTATCATCCGCCATTAAATTGATAATACTGGCTATATTGAGCAGCATATCATTTGTGCTGCCTATTTGAACCAATGCAAAAAAAACTATTGATATAACAACGGCAAGGGCAGCTGGTATTTTCTTTACATAAATAAAAGCATAAGCAGGAATCAATATGATAGCCGAACTGTGTATGCTTATCGCAAAAAAAGTATAGATGATTGTCAGCAAATATTTTTTTGCCAGGAAGTTTGAAAAACCAATCATGACAAAAGCAACGGCAATTCCTATTCGCACGGGAAAAAACTGCGTACTGAACATAATCAACACGAAAACATATATGGGAGTTTTGGAATTTGTCAACGCAAATTTAGTATAAACCAGTAAAATAAGCAGATTTGTAAATAAGAGAAATGCGGTATAGTTTCCGCCTAGTGTTTTGATTAATGTATTGAGAAATATATAACCCGGTTCCATTGTCCAGCCGCCCCTGTCGAAAGAAAAAATATTGTTCCATTCGGAAAATCCAAATACCTGATAGTATTGTTCCCAGTCTGTTCCCGTATTCCAACGCAAACCTCTAAAAAGAGTGAATACAAACACCCAGAAGAGCAAAATTATCTTTTTGTCGGAATGCTTTATTTTTCTCTCAAAGTAAATTGAAGACAATAGCAATGCGTATATAACAATGTATATCAACATTATCTACCCCCCAATGCATACTTTACTAAAACCCATACCGACTTCACATATCTTTTAACCCTCTTTGGCTCAAGCAAACACCGCCACAGCCACTCCAAACCGAGTTTCCTGAAAATAAAAGGCGCACGTTTAATCTCCTCGCTCAAAAAATCAATTACGCCACCCAAACCTGTAGCCAAGCAAACTCCGTTATGTTCCAAAAATTCCTTGTTCTTTGCAATCCAGATTTCCTGTTTAGGAGGACCAAAGCATACAACAATAGCAGATGGCTTGTTTTGCTCAACCAAAGATTTCAAGTTTTCATCATCATAAATTGACATAGAAACAGGAAATGCCGGCGAATATCCAATCACATTTACTTTAGGATATTGCTTCTTTGTATTTTCAACGGCTAATTTATTTCTTTGCTCTGTGCTGCCCAAAAGCAAAACGGTTTTGCTTTCTTTTTCGCAAATTTTGAGCAAATCGTAAATAAAATCGCTACCGCAAATTCTTCTCAACAAAATCAACCTTTTTAAAAACGCAAAAAAAGAAACAGGATAGCCATCCACAACATTCAATTCCGATTTTTGCAAAATTTCCCTGTACTCTATATTTTGTATAGCCAAGCTGAAAATTTCAAGATTAACGGTGTTGAGTTGCGTAAATTTGTCGGAATTCAATATTCCTGAAATTCTAGCATACCATTCCGTTTCATTTTCATAAGACAAGTTTATACTTAAAAGACGGGTTATCTTCACTTTAGCAACCCCCATATGAGGGTTGTATTTTTACAGAGCTGCTCATTTAAAATTCCTTTTTAAAGTATTAATGTTATAAATACCATAACCATCTTTAACAGCAAAAGGCAAAAAAAACATCACACCACCTCCATAAAACGATTTTCTAAATTGCAATATTCATTTAATATAAACGAAATATAAATATCATTATAATCTTTAATTATATCAACAAAAAAATACCCTCTATATTTTTTCCGCAAGCCTTTACGCGAGGCTCTAAACCAAGAAAGCATTTGCATATTAAAAACCATGACAATAAATATAGAAAATCAGGAGTACAGACAAGTTTAATTACCCCATCACCAACGCAGGCACCTTAACCGCCTTTTTAACCCTTTTGAAATCCAGCTTGCTGCCAATAGCCCTGTAGCCGCGAATTTCGCCAAGCTCCGCCAAGTCGTATTCCTTGCCGTCAATCTGGGCAATGGGAAGCTCTTCGTCGTAGAATAAAAGCATGGTGCTTTCGGGGCTGTCGGTTAAAAGCGAAAATTCCGTTGTTTGAGGAGCATTTTCCAAGTTGAACCTTTTGACGCAATACTGCGAACCTACACCGTCAAAGTATAAAAGCGTGTAGATTTTTGAGCTTTCGTAGCGGGCAATATAGGCTATCTCCTGCCCTACCAAAATGGTCTCGCTTGACTCGTAAATCTTTGCGATTCCGTTTTCCTTAACGGTTAGCAGTTTGTCAAACTTGCCGAACTCCCCCAAGCTCTCGCCCTTGTTCGCAATGCTCACCATTCCGGAAGGCCGGTCAAAAAAGAGTTCCATGTCGCCAAGGGTGCTTGCTCCCTTTTTGT
>Ga0182466_11658_pt1 | contig 10948 bp, 8 predicted proteins | sample TergutMp193P3_FD_120795 | JGI IMG/M metagenome (GOLD analysis project Ga0182466, IMG submission 120795) | reverse complement strand
TTCTGTTCGTTGTATTTATTCTTTATAGGGCAAAAGGAGATTCAAAATGGATGAAATCATAGAAGGAACATTTACCGACCCAAGAGACGGCAAAACCTACCGCACCGTTAAAATCGGCGAGCAGGTTTGGATGGCGGAGAATTTGAATTTTGAATGTGAAGGGTCAATATGCTACGACAAAGACCCTGACAATGCCAAAAAATACGGCAGACTTTACGATTGGAAAACGGCAATGGGAGCTTACCCTCCGGGTTGGCACTTGCCGGATGACGATGAATGGGATGAACTTATAAATTTTGCAGGTGGAGGGAATATCGCCGCAAAAAAGTTAAAAGCTAAAAGTGGCTGGGAAGATACCTATGAAAAAAAATCCGGCAACGGCACGGATGATGATACCTATGACAAAAAATCCGGCAACGGCACGGATGATTATGGTTTTTCGGCCCTGCCGGGTGGCTATGGCTATTCCTCCAGTGCGGGTTTCAACAAAGCCGGCAGAAACGGCTACTGGTGGAGTGCCACTGAGCTAAGTATATTCCGTACCTACATTCAGGAAATAGAGGCCGACGGGAGATGTTTCAGAGGCCATAGGCACCTCCAAAAGTATGACCTGCTTTCTGTTCGTTATATTAAGGACTCCCTGCACAAACCACATTCCCGGATTTCAGCAAGGGCAAGCGAAGACTGGGGCGTATTATATGAGGAAAAGGCTGAGAATTTGTGCAGAGACACAATAAATCAAATAGTCTCTCTTGCCAACTGCGCAAGGCAGGAAGGCATCCTTGCCCTTGAAAATCGCCTTGAAAATCTTCTCGCAGTCACTCTCCTGCATGACGGCGTTCAATTCGCTGTGGATGGTACGCCCCAAGAGTTAATAGATGTATATATTCATTATATAAATATATACACAAGCATAGTTTCAGCGGGGATTAGAGGCATGCAGTCCGGAGTGAATCCAAGAGTTTTAAGGATGCAACTGAATGCCATATTGCGGGAAAACATGATAAAAGACGACATTGCAAAAGAAGATAAAGAACTTTATGAACGCTTGCGGACTTATATGGATAATTGCAAATACCCTGTTCCAAAGGACGGGATACCAAACATATATTTTCGCCCCTCCGACCATTACTGGTGCCCTGTTAAGAACGGATTGGCAAACGATATAATATTGGTAGATAGAGCCACTTACCATCATCTTGACAAATACAAGGGGCAAGCCGTAGAAGAACTGCTGAAAATGGAAGAGTTTAAAAAATATATTTTTGATGAAACTCAAAAACTTGTACGGCAGGAAGAAGCAGCCCTTCTTCAATGGGAAAAAGACGAAGTGCTCAAAAATATGCTGGGAGCTTATATCTCTAACTGCACCAAATCCGATACGAAAGATTTCTTTGACTATTATTGCATTGAAAACGGATGTTTAGAGTGTTGTGAAAAACCGAATAAAAATTTATCAAAATTGCTCAAATACAGAGGGCAAAACATAGAGTATATATTGACGTCCGTAGATTTTAGAAAGGATATGGAAGAAGTTTACCAAACATTCACCGACCCAAGAGACGGCAGAACCTACCGCACCGTTAAAATTGGCGAGCAGGTTTGGATGGCGGAAAATTTGAATTACGCCGGCCCTAATAATGATATAGGCAAATATTACGATAACAACCCTGCCAACGGCAAAAAATACGGACGGCTTTATACCTGGGATGAAGCGGTAAAGGCCTGCCCTCCGGGCTGTCATATTCCGAGCAGGGAAGAATGGGATATTCTGGTGGATTTTACCAATGACGATGGTGAAAAAACCGCCGGAAAAAAGCTAAAGGCAAAGAGCGGCTGGAAGAGTGAGTGGCATCCTAGAAGGCTTGAAGGCGATGGCACGGACGATTACGGCTTTTCCGCCCTGCCGGGCGGCAGCGGCCTTTCGGATGGCAGTTTCAGTGATATTGACCGCGGCAGCTACTGGTGGAGCTCCAGTGAAAACGAAAACAACTATGCCTACTGCCGCATAATGAACTACAACACCTCACGCGCCTTTTGCGACTACTACGATAAGAGTTGCCTGCGCAGCGTGCGTTGTTTAATACAATAAATGATATTATGGACGATAGAGAACTTAACAAGCGGTTGCGAACTTACATGAACAGGTGCAAAGGGCCTGTTCCAAGGCGTCGTTTGGAGAAACACGGTGATGTTTTCTTTTTTAGTTCCAATATTGTCGAGAATGGATTGGTAAACGATATAATATTAATAGAGATGGAGCATCATCACCTAAACCAACCCGGCGAATATAAAGAACATCATTTTGATAAATATAAAGGGCGAGCCGTAGAAGAGCTGTTGGAATCCGAAGAGTTCGGAAAATATATTTTTTCCGAAACTCAAAGATGCGTGCGGCAGAGAGAAGAATGGTTCCTTCAACTGGAAAAGGATTCCATGCTCAGGAATATGCTTGGTGCCTATATATGTACTTGCATGGAACCCGTTACCGTAAATGGTCGCGTTATAGACTTTTCAACTGTTTTTGAGGAATGTTTTAGAGTTGAGAACGGATTATTAAGGAACGGACTGGACGTTGACAATAGCCTGTTCAGTTTGTTCAAATACGAAGGGCAAGCGGTTGAAGAGCTATTGAAATCCGAAGAATTTAAAAGGAATATCTCCGGCGAAATTTCAAAGGCAGAACGGCAGCGGCAAGAAAAACGGGAACAGGAAGAAGCAATTCTTCAGGCCCAAAAGGATTCCATGCTCAAAAAAATGCTGGATACTTATATGTCGGCCTGTACGGATTTTGCCGTAAGTGATTTCAGTTGTTTTGAAGTTGAAAAGGGACTGTTAAGAAGCAGATTGAAAATTGACACCGCATTGCAGAAATACGAAGGACATGCGATTGAAGACCTGTTGAAATCCGAAGAATTTAAAAGAGATGTTTTTGATGAAATTCAAAAGCTGGCGCGCGAGCAGGAAGAAAAAAATCTTCAAGAAAAAAAGGATTCCATGCTCAAGAATATGCTGGGTGCTTATATATTGCCTTATATAAAGCCCGTTACCGTAAACGGTCGCACTATAGACTTTTCAACTACTTTTGAAGAATGTTTTAGAGTTGAGAACGGATTATTAAAGATCAGACTGGACGTTGACAATAGCCTGTTCAAACTGTTCAAATACGAAGGACGAGCCGTAGAAGAGCTGTTGAAATCGGAAGAATTCACAAGAGATATTTTCACCCCGGAGAAAGAATAACATGAACCTCAAAACCCTCAAGACCGCAATAAAGTACCTGCCGGCAAAAAAGGCAATCGCCATAAATGCCAAGCACGGAGTTGGCAAAAGCCAGATTGTAGAGCAGATTGCCGCGGAACTCGGCTACAAATTTATATGTCTTCCGGCAGGGCAAATAGCCGATGCCGGCGACATAATAGGTTTGCCGGACAAAAGACAGGTTGAAGTGCTGAAGGAAAACGGCGCAAAAACAACGGAAACCATAACCGCCTTTGCGCCGCCCCACTGGTGGCCCCAGGACGAAACAAAACCCGTGCTACTGTTCATAGACGAGGCAAACCGGGTAGTTAGCCCCAGCATCTTTGCCTGCCTCTTTGACCTTGTGCTGAACCAGAATGTTCAGGGGAAATTCCTGCCAAAAAATTCCCGCGTGATTGCCGCGTTCAATCCCAGCAATGCGGGGAATTTTTACCAGGTTCAGGAATTTGACCCGGCATTCCTGGACCGCTTTGCCGTCTATGATTTTTTGCCAAGCATAGACGAATGGATAAGCTACGGCATTTCCAAGGGCTTTAATCCCAATGTGCTGAATTTTATCAAGAGAAACGAGAGTTATCTTGACCCCTACACGCTGGAAGACGAAATAGCAAAAATAACGGCAGACCAGGTTTTGCCCAGCCGCCGCTCCTGGGAAACAGCCAGCGAATTGCTGAACAGGCATGTTTTTAAGGGAGAAGAAATAGAGTTGAGGGAAATCCTGACCGGCCTGGTGGGTACGGGTGCCGCAGTTAAATTCGCGGACTTTTACGAAAAGGAAAACATAGGCGTGGAACTGGAAATACTGCTGACGAATTTTGATGCCGTTGCGCACAAGGTAAGGGAACTCAATTCCATAGACCAGACTTCCCTGGCAATGGAGATTTCCGTAAAGATTGCAAACCCCCAAAGTCAGGACAAATTCAGCATATATGCGCCGAATCTTGAAGGATTTTTGACCACGGTCAGCAAGGAGGTAGCGGCATTTGTTTACGGGCAAATAAACTATGCGGTGAAAAATAACAAAACCTGGCCCGGTTTGCTGTTCAGGCTACGCCCGTCCCTGATTTCAAATTTTTCAAAACTCCATTCCATAAGTGTGGAGTAAAAAATGGCAGGCGAAACCAAAAGCGCAAGGGAAAGAATCAGCGAGGAATTGCTCAGGTGGAGCTTTACCGAGCAGGCATTGTTTTTGCTTTCCCTGAAAGTTGATTTTAAACCCGTAAATGATGAGGACAAAACACTCGCCTGGGACACGAGAGGGACAAGACTGGTTCTTGAATACAACGAGAATTTTGTGAATACTGTTCCGAATGATCTTTTGCGAATAGAACTGGCCATGGAGTTCGCAAGAATTCTCCTGCAGCATCCTACGGTGAGGGTAAAAAGCAACAGGCAGCTTTCCCTGATGGCGAGCAACCTTACACTTGAGGAATTTTTTTTGCCTGTGGTAGAAGGTCACACAAGCGAAATGATTCTAACATCAAAGGAACTTGAAAAAATCGGCATACCAAAGCAGGACACTTTTGAGGAATGGTATGAACGGTTGTTTGAGATTGCGGTGTGGATAGATTTGCTGAAACTTGGCGATGACTGGATTTCCAGGCACCACGGCAAAAATTCCAACGCGGAAAAATGGGGGCATAATGATCTGTTGCGGGCAACAGTCGGGGAATTTGTCCGCGGGCACAGAAACGAGCTTCGCGGTTCCTCGCTTTTTGGCAGTTGGCTGGTGGATGCCATAATAGACGTGAACGACAGGAATGAATTGCAGCCCAGGGACATTCTGCGCAGATTTATGAAAAGCGTGGAAACAGACAAATATACGGAGAGCAGAAAAAAATACAATCGCCGCTATGGTTTTGATGCTCCCGGAAAAATCAAGACGCTGGAATGTAATTGCCTTGTTGGAGTGGACACCAGCGGAAGCATAAGAGACGAGGACCTGAGGAAATTTTTTATCGAGATAAATGCCCTGTGCAATGAAGCGCAGGTTGACTGCATATCCTGGGACACCCAGGTTTATGAAAATTCCCTGGAAAAGAATAAAAAGTATTCCAAGAATGCGAAATTCAAGTATAATGACGGTCGCGGAGGAACAACTCCGGAATGTCTTTTTGATTATGCTGCGGAACACAGATACAATTCCGTGGTATGCTTTACGGATGGTTACTTTGACGAATTTGAGATGCCTAAAAGGAGAATGAAAGTTTGCTGGGTGATTATCGAAGGAAACAATAACGATGATTTTCTGCAAAAAACCGGAACTATTGTGAGGTTTAAGTGACGGACTATCTTTCTATCCTTGCAATGGCCCAGCCGGAACTCGCGGAAGACATAAAGATTTTGCGCAAAGGGCTTGCCGTTCTCAATGCATTCAAGGCAAAATACAATCTGAAAATTCCGACTGCACAAGTTACCACCATGGAAAATGCCGCAATAGGCGGCTATTACCAGAGATCAAGGGAAGAGTTGAAGGTTTACCTGAAGCACGTGGAAAATCTGAATGCAGACACCTATCAAATGCAGGTAGAGGACAATTCCGTTTACGGAATTTTACTGCACGAAGCCGGGCACGCCATAGCGGACAAGTATCTGGACAAGGAAATGCCTTTTGGCGAAAAGCGGTTGAGCGAGCATGATTATCCGGACGATGTTTCCGAGCGGGAAGCGGAAACCCTGCGGATATTCATAGACAATGAAGAAAAATTGCGTGAACTGAATCCGAGCAGGTATGAATATTTAAAAAACCGGCTCAAGCCCGTAAAAGAGGGCGTATGACATATATAACTCTTGCAGAATATCATGAGCGTGCGAAAGCGGGTTTGAAAAACGGAGATTACGGTTGTGCCGTTAAAAACATCACGAAGGTAATAAGGCTGTGTGATACAGATTATGGTGGAAGGGGAATGTTTTCAGAACCTCTTTTCTATTCATTTAAATTCTGTCTGGTTTCTGATTACTCTTTCCGCATAGAGGTTTATTTTCAGGCAAAAAACTACAGGGCTGCCATTGAAGATTGCAATACGGCATTAAACATATTGGAAGGGATAGAATGGAATTACGTTTGGGAATGTGCCGAGTGTCAATATATTCCTAATGAGTCCTACTATGCAAGATTGAAGAATGACATTAAAACGGAGAGCGATAAAATAAACGAATGGAAAGAGAAGGCAATTCGGATGCTTGCAAAACGGGAAGCAAAAATGCCTCCGGCCATGCGTTATTTTAAACGTGCAAAGGCATATTTCAAGGATAATGAAAACGGACTTGATTATGCCGTTATGAATTGCAACTGGGCCTTGAAAAACTGCCCTGAAAACAGCGAACTGGCAGAACAGATAGGCAAATTCAGGGAAAATATGCTTTTGCGAAAAAAGACAGCAAGTGCATTGCAAACAGGCAGACGATATTTAAAGTACGTCTGTGATAACCAATCTTGGTATGCTAAGATAAAGATAAAAAATGTAACAGAAGCACTAACAAAAGCACTGAAATGGCTGAAAAAAGTGGAAATATCAGATTTATTCGGTGAAGATGATAAAATCAATGAAGAAATTAAAAGACGCTATTGGCATGATATGCGAATATGCTATATTAAGCGTGCCAATTTTAATTGGTATAAAAAAGATTGTGATTCTGCTATTAAAGACTGCATGGAATTGGTAAATATCGGTTATGTTGAAGCTTATGTAAAACTTGCAAATATATATCGGGAAAAAGAAGATTATGATTCTGTGATTAAGGTCTGTACGGAATTGATAAACGTCGGCGAATATGATTGGTTTAGTTATCATACATGTGCAGATGCATATTTTAAAAAATATATGTATCTGGAAAAAGGAGATTATGATTTTGTGATTAAGGTCTGCACAAAATTGATAAATGACGATTTTAAATACAGGTGGCCTTATCAATCCGCGAGGCCTTATATGCAGCGTGCAGAGGCATATTTTAAGAATGGAGATTACGCTCTTGCTATTAAGGATAGTACAAAGGCAGAGGAAATATTAGAGGCAGAGGAAATATTAGGAGATAATAACCTGCGGTCGGCTACCGATAGTTCTATCTGTGCCAATGCCTATATTTGTGCCAATGCCTATTTTAAAGCCGGAAACATTGATGCGGCAGTCAGATACGGCAACAGAGCGCTTGAGGTGTTACAATCATGCGAATGGAAACTCATCTGGGAGCATACCGAAAAACAATATGCGAATAAACCTTCCGATAAAAAAGAAGAAGACAAAATCAGGGAGAGGGCGAAGAAAAGAAAAGAGAAATTAAAGGAGATAATGAAATTAAAGGAAGAATTGAGCGGATTAATGAAAAATTGCGACAATGGTTGTCGCTGAAAAAAAGGAGAGAAAATGGATCAGGCTATAATTTATTTTAAACGTGCAAAGGAATATCTGGAACGTTATTACGAAAAGAACGGCAACCTTGAATATGATTATGCCGTTATGAATTGCGACTGGGCCCTGAAAAATTGCCCCAAAGACAGCGAACTTGCGGAACAGATAAGCGAATTCAAGGAAAAGGCTCTTCTGCATAAAAAGATAGAACGCGCATTCCACGTTGCCGGCCAATATTTTGATCTTGCAGGCAAGAATGCCGACTCTGCCGTAGAAAACCTGACAAAAGCAATAGAACGGTACAGAAAAATAAAGGATTCGTTTGAACTGGACAAGAGGTTTGAAGATCCATACAGTTGTAATATGCGGCGTTGCTATATCAAGCGCGCCGCCGCTTATCTTGAGAGGGGAGATTATGACTCTGCGATTGAAGACTGCACGGAACGGATAAATATGGGTGATGATGAAGGCTATATGGAACGTGCGGAGATATATTTAAAAAAGGGAGATATTGACTCTGCGATTGAAGACTACACGAAACTGACGGATATGGATGATCATGAAGCCTATATAGAACGTGCAAGGATATATTTTAACAGGGGAAATTACAACTCTGCGATTGAGGACTGCACAAAGGTGGAAAAAATATTGAATGGCAGGCGGCCAACCGGTTTTTCTTCCGCTAAAATTTCCAATTATTCCATCTGCGCCAATGCCTATTTTAAAGCCGGAAACATTGATGCGGCAGTGGGATATTGCAACAGAGTGCTTGAAATATTGCAAACATGGGAATGGGAATACCTCTGGGAACATGCCAAAAAACAATATGAGGACGATGATGAAGAATACAAAATCAGGGAGATGAAGGGGAAAAAAAAGAAATTAAAAAGGATAATGGAATTAAGGGAAGAATTGAACGGATTGATAAAAAATTGCGATAATGAGCCATGAAAAAATTCTGGGAATTAACCCTTGACATTTGTCAAAAAAAGTTCTATATTTGTTCCCAGAAAAAGGAGATGGTAACATGAAACAGGTAATAAGCATTTTTGCTATATTAACAATTTTGTCGGTAAATGCCTTTGCACAGGAAGGCGGAGCCTTGGCTCATGACAGCACAGCGGTTGAACCGCATCCACACGTAGCCCCCGAACACCCTGCCCCACACACACCCGAACACACCCCTGCCGAACACCACCCCGCACATCACTTGACTCAAGACAGTGCAGTTGTGGAACCGCCGCCACCCCTAGCCGCAGAGCAACCCGCCGAACCGCCTGCCCAGCCCTTGGCTCAAGACAGCGCAGTAGCGGAACCGCCGCCCCCTGTTGTTGTTGAACAACCGGCAAAGGAGAATATTGTGCCTGCCGGAGCAAAACATGCCTGGAATAAGGGCCTTGAGTATGGCATAGGCGTAGGCGTATTTGGCGGCATTTCCGTTCATGTGGGGTACCGTTTCCCGCGTTCCGAATCATTCTTGAAAAACCGTCTTGGCTTCCGGCTGGGTTACAGCACCCTTAACCCGATTTGGAATCAGTTTGAAGATTTTGCAAACGATACGGGTCAAGATATCATAGACGATGGTGTTGATATTGAAGGTTTGCAGATAACCGATTCCAAGTTCAAGGCAGACCTGAGCAGCTCCCATTTTGGAATACTGGTTGACTTTCATCCGTTTGGTTACACATTTGCGTTGGGCGGCCTGAGGTTTACCGCCGGATATTACTTTGGCAGTTTGGGCCTTAGCTCACAAATTTCGGATTACAGGATAAACTTTAAGCAGGAATTTGATTCCGAAGTATCTCTTGAAGACGGTACTCCCGTTCCGGTTACTGTGAATGTAGAAGGTGAATTTGACAAGTATGATCCGCTGGAAACGAAAATAAAATTCAGAGCAACCGGTCCATACGTCGGTTTGGGCTGGGATGTTGGCATTGTAGGAGGCCTGCATATTACATTTGATGCCGGAATAATACGCAGTATAAATCCCCACTATGTAGCAGTTACAATACCGGAACTCAAAGTTCCTAACAATACGAGCGTAATAATTTCCATGAAGGACGATATAGACGACTCACAGCGAGATGACTATTTGGACCAGCTAAGAGAACAAGGCTATTGTGAAACTCCTGACTGTTCTGATATTATTGGCGATAATAATGAAATTGTGATACCGGAAGATAAGGTTGAGCAATACATGGATGAATACGGAGACGTAGTAAAGGATTTCAATGACAAAATAAAGAAAGAGAAGGAAAAGGCTCTCAATGCGAGGAAGTCCCGGGATGGCAGCGATGGCATCAACACAAGGCTGAAAAAATATCCGTACTTCCCGATTTTGAGGTTTGGTTTTATGTGGCGGTTTTGATTGGGAAATTACCGTAGAATTTTCTACCTTATTCCCTTGTTATGGCTAAATCCACATTTATCGGTCTGGATGCAATGGAAAGTTTCGGGTGGGAAAAACGCCCGGGGCAGGTTTGTCAATTTTGCAGCAATAACTGTAGCCGGACAATAGTGGTTTTTAGCGACGGCAGAACGCACGTAACAGGCAACCGTTGCGAAAGAGGCGAGGTTTTCGCAAGCCCGGACAACCCGGAAACAAAAAAGACACTGGCCGAAATCAGCCGCAAAATGAACTCCGTCCCGGATATGCTCAAAAGGGCAAATCAGCTTTTAACCGGTGATTATTCCCCGAAAATAAACTTTCAACTTTCGGATCTCAACTCTCAACTCGGCAAAAAAATAGGCATCCCCCGCGCTCTGGAATTCTTTGCTTCCCTGCCGTTTTGGAAGGCGTTTTTTACCTCGCTCGGTTTTGAAGTTGTTGTTTCCAGGCAAAGCGACTATAATTTGTTTGAAGAAGGCTTGCGTTCCGTTCCCGGCGATACGGTTTGCTTTCCTGCCAAACTTTTGCACGGGCACGTTGCGGATTTGGTGAAAAAAAAGGTGGACAGAATATTTTTGCCGGTGATGATTGCAATTCCAACCGACCATAAGAATTTCAAGGCAACAGCTGTTTGTCCGGTTGTTCAGGGTTATCCCGCGGTGGTCAGGAACATAGACGACCCCGAAAAAAAACACGGTATTCCGGTTGACCAGCCCACATTTCACTGGTCAAACGAGGACTTGCGCCGGAGCCAGTGCATTGACTGGTTCAGCGAAAACTGGAAAATTCCAAAAAAAATCATAGATGCCGCCGTTAGCGAAGGCGAAACAGCCCTGCAAAAATTCAGCGATACTCTGCAACACGAAGGGCAAAAAATTCTTGACGATGTTCGGGCACGGGGAGAATTTGTGGTGGTGGTAGCCGGAAGGCCTTACCATCTGGATCCCTT
>Ga0182466_16307_pt1 | contig 10986 bp, 7 predicted proteins | sample TergutMp193P3_FD_120795 | JGI IMG/M metagenome (GOLD analysis project Ga0182466, IMG submission 120795) | reverse complement strand
ACGACTGCATACGTGGCAATGTGTTGAAAAAGTTTTTGGAGCGTAATGCTTCGGAGGTGCGTAATATGTTGTTCGGTTGGGATTGGGATGAGGCTAAGGAAGTATGGCAAGAGGAAGCCAGAGAAGATGGCGTAGCTAGAGGCATTGCCATTGGTCGAGATGAAGGTATTGCTATTGGCCGAGATGAAGGCGTTGCTATTGGCGAGGCTAGGGGCCTTCATCAAGCGGCACGGCAAATGAAAGCCAAAGGCTTGAACATTGCCCTGATTGCGGAGATTACCGGTTTGTCAGAGGCGGAGATTGAGGGGTTGGATGTTTGCACCCAAACCGGTTAATCAACGTTTGCCATAGAAAATCCCCTGCTATACCTGAACATCATAAAAATCAATATACCACCGTAAATAATCTGGCGCATATTGGCGGCGATTGAGTTGGGCATACCTAAGAATCGCAAGGCTTCGGGCAGCAAGACAAGAAATGCGGCTGCTATGACGCTTCCCCATAGATTTCGCATTCCGCCGATGATGACTATGGAGAGAATGAAAATAGATTCGTCAACCGTGAAACTGGTTGGGTCTATGTAGCTGATGTAGTGAGCGTAAAGCGTGCCCGGAACGGCGGCGAGCATTGCGCTAACTGTAAAAGCGATTACTTTGGCTAGATAGACATTTTTGCCAAGCGATTGCGCAAAAATTTCATCTTCGCTCAATGCCCGCAAGGTACGACCAAAAGAGGAGCCTGTCAGTTTTTTCAGGAAGAAAAATATCAAGGCGGCAAAAAATATTGCTAATAGCAGGAAGGCTGGTTTGCTTTCTATTCCGAAGCCAAAGAGTTGTATGGTTGGGATGCCGGGAATGCCCAAAGGGCCTCTTGTGAGAGACATCCAGTTGTTCATCAGCGAGAAGATTACTACCTGAATGCCTAATGTGCAGATTATGAAATAGTCGTCTATGGTGCGCAAGGCTATGGCGGAGACGATTAGTGCCAGTAGTCCGCTTAGGAGCATGGCGGCAGGCAATGTCAATAGAAAAGGGAGTTGGTGGTTTACGGATAACAGTGCTGCTGTGTATGCGCCTACGCCATAAAATCCTGCGTGGGCGAGCGAGATCATTCCGCCGAAACCGGCGGACAGGTTCAGGCTTTGCGTTTTTTAATGATTTGTATAAGATTATTTCGGATAATGTTCTTATAGTTGTTGCACAGAAAATGATTATATAATAACCTTAAAAATTATCTTTATGAGTTGTTCTTGCATTGGAATAAAAAAATTCAAATATGATGTTAAATATTTTAAGTAAAGAATAAAATATAAAAGACTTTACTGATAATAACAACAAAAATATTCTATTATACTTCAATGCTAATACCAAATTTTCATAATCTTTTGGCGTATCAATGTCGTCAGTAATATCTGTTATATGGCAAAAATTCGAGAACAAAGCATAACCTTTTATAATTTTATTTTCTTTTATTAGAAATTCCAAATTAGAAACAATGTCATATATCCCCCAGCCTCCAGATATTTCAATATGTTTTTGAGTAATATAAAATTCTAACTTTTCACAAGCAAATTTTATTGTTGTAAAATTATTCTGATAAAAAGAAATAGCAAATAATTCTCCATGTTTACATTTTGTGAAAAAATTCTTTCTCTGTCTTCCAAAGAATAATAGTTTTTTTTCTGTTGAAGTTATTATTTTTTTCAATGCTTTTTTTGTATACCATACATCTCCCATAAGCAAAATGGTTTTGCCAATAGTATTCCAAGAATCATACGTAGCTTTTATCTTGTAAAATTCTAATGTTGCTTGCTTTGAATTGATTACAATTAATGGGTAATTAAATTTTAGGAAAAAAAATTGATTTTTTTCGTTAGTTACAATACAAATATCTAAATCATAATGTTTGAGTAACTTTAAAGTATTTTCAACAATTGAAATTCCATTTACATTAACAAAATGCTTTTCTACGTTTAAATAATTATTCCATCTATTGGATATACCCCCGCATAATATAATTGCCCTTATGGAGTTCATAACAGACATCCGATATGGAGAAAATAATTTGTATACACAAAGTGATCCATTTTATATTTTTCATTCAATGAAAATTTATGATTGCTATATTCACATCGTAATCTATGCCACAATAACCATTGTTTATCTAGAACATCTATATTTTTCTTAATAAAGATCTCTAAGTATTTTTTTGCCATTAACAAAATATTTTCCTTATTTTTTTGATTACTCATATATGATACTACATATTCAGACATATTGCTTAAAAAATTTAATTCATAATTATTTTCAAATGTATTAGCTTTTTGGCAATAATTAGTAAGCCTATTTAGTGAAAAAGAAATTATTGGTTCGAAAATCGTTTTCCAGTCTATAATATTTTTTCCAAGTTTAATATCTATTGCAGTTTTCATTAAATTTAGAATATATTTTTGTTGGCAAACTTTCTTATACTCTTCAAAACGTCTGGAATAAGTATCCTTCCAGATATTATTTTCAATCAGTTCAAAAGTAAGCCAATCCATCATGCCGCGAGAAATAAAATATGAATACCATAAATTTAATGGCTCATAAACTTCACTCGTATTTAAAAGCTTTATAGGAAAAAATAATATATTGCACCATATACGCATCATGGCTGATTTAAGTAATTTTTGATATAGAAAAGATTTGTTTGAGCTATCTGTAAAACTAAATTTTGCCTTTTCATTAAAAAAGGATAAAAAATCATCTCCTATCAATGTCTTTCCAATAATAGAAAGTTCCTTAAAATATAAAGAATCTATTTCATTTTTGAGTTCATTTTTTCCTCTAATTTTTAATCCTATATGAAAGTATGGATTCGCTTGATTTAGATTCTGTGAAAATTTAAGCATATTCTCATATATTTTGATTTTTTCTGAATTTGTGTAAGCTTCATCTGATATGCATAATAAATCAAAGTCACTTAATAAAAATATCTTTCTGTCATGGGTAATAATTGCGTTTTCATTTGTGGCATAGCTGCCACCAAGAATAACCGTATCTGGCTTTTTAGTTTCAAAACAATCTAAAATATTATTAATTAATGATTGTGGTGTTATCATATTCGTACTTCTCCACGAATACTAAATCTCTTCATCGTTTGATTTTCTAAAACCACAAACGCATCGCTATTGTCATTTCCATTCCAAGCCAAAGCTGGAGCACAAGGAGCGACTATGATGATTTGGTGTCCATTATGACTATAAATTTTTCTACCAGCTTCAACATGGAGTAGCGTATAATTAAAACCATGTAATATAGATTCGAAATGATTTTGGAATAATAATCCATTTGATTTAAAATTCAATGAATCGAAATGATTTTCAATAAAAGCTAACTCAACACCATGAATCGTTGAATATTCTATCATTTCTTTTATATTTTGTAAACTATCATTTATGGATTTTAATATCACACAGTTAATTCTAATATTGAAATACGCACTTGCCTCATCTATAATTTTTAAATCTATCATACGGCAGCCATATATTTTTTCATAAACCTCAGTATTTATTGACGCTAGGTTTATATGAATATTTTTAAGATTTGTTTCTTTTATGAGAAAGGTATATTTTTCTAATAGCAAAGCGTTTGTATTCATATGAATATTTTGAGACTCTGTGTGGCATACTATATTAATTATTTCTATTATTTCTGGATGCAACAGTGGCTCTCCGCCTGTGATTGCGACGTGATCCTCAAGCTTTATATAGTTATTTACAAAATGATTTAAATATTCTTTCGAAATGAATACATTATTTTCCTTTAAATTAGCACTTTCAGAATGGCAAAATATACATCTTGCATTGCAATTGTTCGTTGTACGAATTCTCCAATATTTTTTCATCATTTTATGATACTTTTTTTGAATAGAGTGGGCATCCTTTATACAACTCATTTTTTTGAGTGTGTAAATCCAAGCATGGGATTGTGTTTTTATACATACTAAATTTTTCTAAAATTCTATCATTAAATAAATTTATTTTCTGCATAAAATCTCCATTGAGCAATTCGGAAATATGTCCGATTTCCATTCCTACACGATTATTCAGTAAGCAACAAGGATATACAGATCCATTTGGACTTAAATTCAGATATTTGAAAGGATATATTGTGCATTTTGTTTCATTTTGTGAGGAAGAATCAGAATATTGAATTTTTATTTCAGATTTATTGAACTTTGTATTTTCTATTGTTTTTGCAAGATTATCCCATTCATTGAATAAAATTGGTTGAATATCAATTCCTTTACCTATGGGTGATATATATAAAATCTTTATTCTATCCACCCCAAGTCCATCTAAAAAATACAAAGTTTGAATGGCAGAATTTACATTGTGTATTGATATTGGTAAATTTATATGCGTAAGTAAACCAATATCTAAGCATTTCTTAATATTTTGAATAACTTTGTAGAATAATCCTTTTGAACCTGTTAATTTATCATAAAATTCAGAATTCTCCGAATGCATAGATATTATGATTTTATTAAGTCCATTTTCTTTAAATAATTTAATTTTTTCTGTATTTAATAAAGTTCCATTTGTTGCAATTGATATTTTTTTACCATATTTAGAGAATATTTTCATGATTTCTAGAATATTTGATGCTAAAAATGGTTCTCCTCCAGTAAAGTGAATTGAATCAATACTACTGTGTTCGATTTTTTTAGCTAATTTTTCTAAAAAGCCTAAATCAATATTAACATTATGCCCAGTGTATCTGAAACAATGATAGCAATTTAGATTACAATTTTCTGTTATCATTATCGCAAGGTGTTCAAAACAATTATTCATAGATCTTATTTCCACTCATTTTTATTCGCATCAAATCTTAATAGATGCCAAATATCAACATCTGTAATATCTTTAATACTTAATTTCAGTTTTTTAATACATTTTTCTAATACCTCTTCGAAATTTTCTTGTAAGATTAGTTTATATGTAATAATTGCTACTGAAAATTTTATATTTTTCAATTTTGATTTTAATGTATTAAAAAAATCGACTATCAATTCATCTGAATGTTCATCAGATTCTTTGTCAATTTTAGGTTTCCCAATTTTAAAATATCCAATAAAGTATCCATTATTTTGTTTAATAAGTTTAAATTCGAAAACTTTAGTCCCAATCTTTATATTATAAATGCCATTTTTATTAGTTATATTTTTTATAAGTTTAATATTGCACACGAAAGAAAAAACAATTAATCTATGATACATCTCAAAATTTGTTTTAATATAATTATATATATTTACGTATATTTCAGTTTTATTCTTAAAAGGTTTTATATTGCAATATTCTTTTACATTTTTAATTAATTCATAGAAATCCGCTATTACTTCAGATTGAACGTATGGAATATCTTTAGAAATAATTTTTAATAGTATTGTTTCAAATATCTCAAATATTTTTGCTTTGAATTTGCTTTTGAAGTTAGAAGATTTGATAAGCTCTTCTAATTCTTCAATTCCTTCACGTTTTGGCTTACCGGGCCTTGGTCTTAGTTTAGAATCAATTATATCTGCTAATTGAACAATCGTAAGTTCTATATCATCGAATTGTTTTGCATTTTCGCTAAGAAAAAGATTTTGTTTCCTTTCATTTCTTTCCTCTAATCTTTCTTGATGAAAAGCTACAATATCTTCTATATCTTCTGAAATATTCATTTTATTTGTTATGATATACGAAAAATACGGATGTAATACTCGTTTGGAAGACTCTTCATCTTTTGTTTTTTTGAAAAAATCGAAAATATCCATATTCGTTTTGCCTATATCGTGTAATAGACCTGCAATATAGACCTTAAGTACATCAATATCGTCCATGTCTTTTTTAAATAAATCCTTTTTATTGAAGTTTATTATAAGACTCAAACAACTCGCTATAGTAGCAACATCTACGGAATGTTTATATTGATATTCGTCTTTATTTGCCAATATTTCCAATGTAGATTTTATTTGTTCTATAAGTGTATTCATTTTTTCATATTCAAGATAGATAATTAATGATAAAATATCAGCTAAATTAGTTAGAAAATTTTCAATTTTTCTACAAATATTATTATTTCTATCAATTTCACTGGTTAGAGATAATTGTATACTTCCAATAACCTCATTTTGAATAATTATTGGTACAACGAAAAATGCACATATTCGGCTATCTTTAAATGTTTTTTTTTGAATTTGTTCAACCATACGATCAACTTCTTCTTTATTATAATAGCCTTTTACTTTTAATTTATTGTCTATACATTGTTGACAATTATAGGGAATAATTCCTATTTTTGTTGATGAGAATTTTGTCCACTTCATTGTATTTATTTCTTCAGAAAAAAATATTTTAAATATAGGGTTAATTTTAATAGCAAGCGACAGCAAGTAGACTGATTCAGATAGTTCTTTACTTTTTCGATGACACTCTTCAACTATTAATTGAAAAATGGTATTGAAGGAATGTAATATTCCTTTGCTTTTTTCAGTATAAGTAGAAAGTACTTTTTGTTTCAAAATTTTTTCGAATTCTGAAAAATTTTTATCCTTTTTTAGCATCATGATTTCTCCCTTTTTATCTGAGTTGATTTTATTGATTTTCATGGTACTTACCTCCGTTTTTGTGGTTTTTTTGTGAAAATATGTTTTGAATTGATTTGAGGCTTTCAGAACATTCTGATGGCACTAATACGCTCCCAAAAACAAGAAGTTGTTTTTCGCTACTGCAAAGATTAAAAACAAATCCCCTTTCCAAACAAAGGTTCACCCCGTCCAGAACCCGGACATCGCCAAAAGCCTTACATACATTTCTCAACTCAACCATTTCCAATTCTCCTAAAATCCATTTTCTCACCAACACATCTAAAATCTCATTCACACCTCATACTTCATTTCACCTCGCTAGCGGTGGCACTTCATGCCTAATCCTGGACGCAACGAACACTAAACGGGTAAGACTTTAAGGCATTTATCATAAATACGTTGTCACTGCGGTAGCTCATGGCTCGGTGGGAGCCGTTGCCGCTGCTCTCATTGGTACTCCACCAGCGGCCTTCGTTGCCGACATTGAGGAAACCGCCATACGTATCGCCGTAGCCGCCCGGCAGGGCCGAAAACCCGTACTCGTTTGTGCCATTACCACTAACATTATAAAAACTATTCCACCCGCTCGTAGCTTTCAACTTGGTTCCAGCCGCACTAGAACCACCAGCAAATGTAACCAACACATCCCACTCGGCATCGCTCGGTAAATGCCAGCCATCAGGGCAAATGCCATGATGCTTGGACTGTATATAGCCTGAACAAGCGGTGGAATTGCAGTTTGACGGAAGGTTCATTGCCGTTGACCAATCATACAAACGACCGTAAGTGACACAATTGCTTGTTTGGTTCTCATAGCAAACGGAATTGCCTGCACCTGGATTATAATTCAAATTCTCTGCCATCCAAGTTTGAGTCCCTATTATTACAGTCTTGTAGGTTTGACCCCCGCAGGTCACCGAGCCATTTGAAATGGCTGAAACAGGGCAGGCAACAATCGGTGCAGAAACGGTTACGCTTCCGCATTGAGCCGCCATGCCACTGCAAACTCCGGAACCTGCGACAACACTAACCGAAACACTTCCCGCTGCTGTGGGAGTAAGATTTGCCGGTGTCCACGCAAGGTCGCCGGCAGCAACAGCAACTCCATTGCAAGTCGCAGCAGGAGCTGGCGTGATTACCGCACCTACCGTTCCTGTCGTTACAGTCATGGCACAGGCAAATGTTGGAGGAGAAACGGTTATGCTCCCACATTGAGCCACCATACCACTGCAAACGCCGGAGCTTGCGCTAACGCTAACCGGAACACTTCCCGCTGCTGTGGGAATAAGACTTGCCGGTGTCCACGCAAGACCGGCGGTAACAGCAACGCCGTTGCAAGTCACAGCAGGAGCAGGTGTGATTGCCAAGCCAACCGTTCCTGTTGTAGCAGTCATAGCGCAGGCAAAGGTAGGTGCGGAGCTGCTGCTTGGGGCTATGCTTGACGAACTTGGCGGAGCAGACGAGCTGGATATTTCACCGCCATCCTGAACGCAACGCACTGAGTACAAGCTAGACTTGTAGTTGCCGCCGTAGCCCACGTAGTCGCCGTTGTAGTTCATGTGCCGGCTGTAGGCGTAGTTAGCACTGAGCTCCGTAGCACTCCACCAGTTGCCGTAGGAACCGACACTGACGAAACTGCCATTCGAGTAGTCGTTGCCGCTCGGCAGGGCCGAAAAGCCGAACTCGTCCGTCCCGTTGCCCGATGCACCTTGATAATCATTCCAGCCGCTCGTTGCCTTCAGCTTTCTTCCTGCCGTGCTTGCACCGCCTACATAATCCGTAAGAGTAGTCCACTCCGAATGGCTCGGTATATGCCACCCAGAAGGGCAAATACCTCGATGAGGACTGTTTATCTGACTTGAACAAGAAGTAGAAGTGCAACTGGACGGAAGCGCCATAGCAGTTGCCCAATTATACAAACTGCCATAAGTAGTGCAGTTGGCGGGGTCGTTGTTATAGCATTTGCTGCCTTCAACTACATAATCCAAATTCTCCGCCATCCACGTCTGAGTGCCTATTACGACAGTTTTATAACTGCTGATGCTGTTTCCCTTGCCGCTGTAAGTAGAAACATCTGAAACATCTACACTCCCACATTGAGCCGCCAGGCCACTGCAAGCACCGGAGCCTGCACTAACGCTAACCGGAACACTTCCTACAGTTGTGGGAGTAAGATTTGCCGGTGTCCACGTAAGGCCGGCAGTAACAGCAACACCATTGCAAGTCACCGCAGGCGCAGGCGTGATTGGCACGCCCATCCATCCTGTTGTCGCAGTCATAGCGCAGGCAAAATCGTAGTCCTGAACGCAACGCACAGACCGCAAATAAGACTTGCTGTAGAAGTTGCTGAACACGTAGTCGAGGTTGTAGTTCATGTTCAGGGGGTAGGCGTCGTAAGCATTGCCCTCCGTAGCACTCCACCAGGCGCCGCTGAACCCGACACTGCTGAAACTGCCATCCGAGTTGCCGTTGCCGCCCGGCAGGGCCGAAAAGCTGAACTCGTCCGTCCCGTTGCCCGATGCACCTTGATAATCATTCCAACCGCTCGCTGACTTCAGCTTGGTTCCTGACGGGCTGCCAACAAAGCTCACCAACGTTGTCCTCTCCGCAAAGCTCGGTATATGCCAACCTGATGGGCAAATGCCTCGATGAGGAGACTGTATCTGGCTTGAGCAAGTATCGGAATTGCAGCTTGACGGAAGAGCCATAGCCGTTGCCCAGTCGTAAAGCCTGCCATAAGTATTGCAGTAAGCGGCGTTGTTGCCATAGCATCTGCTGCCTTCCACATTGTAATCCAAATTCTCAGCCATCCAGGTCTGAGTCCCTATAACGACCGTCCTATAGTTGCCGATATTGTTTCCCTTGACGCTAGCTTGATAGACCGTGCCTTCAGAGCAGAACTCCGTTGAGAGATTGTAATCCATCCCGCCGCATTTTGAATAAACCGTGCTGCCGGAGCAAAACTCAGTTTCTATGGAATATATCTTATTGTTATTGCAACACTCTTGCGTTGAGGGACTGTATGTCTTTTCACCGCATTTTGGATAGATCGTGCCTTCAGAGCAGAACTCCACTGAGGGATTGTAATCACTACCGCCACATTTCGAATAAACCGAGCCGCCTAAGCAAAATTGCCTTGAGGGATTGTAATCACTCCGGTTGCATTTTGGATAAATCTTGCCCTCGAAACAAAATTCACTATAAGTGTATTCCTGCGAACCGCAGAGAACGCATGTCAAACAAGGCGGCAACTCATCCATATCGCCGGCGCACCCCAAAACAGCTAAAGCGGCGCAAACGGAAAGCAGCATCTTTCTCATATATTTACCCCCAGATTCAAGCCAAGCGTGCGCCTGTAACCTTTTAGACGACTATCATTATAGCTATGACTATAAAATTCAGTCAAGCCATAGTCATAGAACATGCCTATGTAAAACCCATATTTAAAGCCAAAGATGGAAAATTTCCCTATATCAAAGCCAAAGCCCGTGCTGATGCCAAAATCATTGCCGTAATTACAATTAACTATGCGATCATTATCCTGGTCGTAGCAATCCGGCTGTTCATATACCTTTATACCAAAATATGGACCTGCGTTAATCCTAAGCGCAGAAAATTTAAGCGAAAGCAGCAAAGGAATCTCAAGAAATCCAGGACTACCGGCAAAATCTATCCCGATAAACATAATGCCCGGCTGAATATGGAACCTGTCGCTAAATGCCCAGTCAAAAACCAAACCCAATTGCACTCCCCCTAAGGTTCTATAAGTGCCGCTTCCATGATAATAATCATTGCTGTAGTCTGCATACATATACGAAGCGTTCCCGCCCGCCCTTAAACCCAGCGACCATCTCCTCTTGCTCTTTTTCTCCTCCGAACTTTCTCCATCATCCTTACCCTCTGAAGCTCCAGACGGCTCGTAAGGCTCATCTGCTGCGCAATCGTCATTGGCCGCCTTAGCCTTCAACTCGTCTATAAGCTCATTCACATTCATACCGCCAATCGCGCCGGAAAGCATTTTCACATCCAAACCGCCGCCGGCAACAGAGGCTGAGTTCAGTAGATTCTGCACAAAGCTCTCAACAGGCTTAATATACTCCTCTGCGCCGCTCGGCAGTTTCTGCTTAATGCCGTCAATCACGCACTCCATCATAAACGCCTTAGGCTCCTTCTGCTCGGTTTTCTTGCCAAATGGAGACGCAGCCAAAGCCATGTTTTTGGCAAGGGCGGCGGCGCAATCCTTCAACTGGCCGGAAAAGCTATTCCCAATCTTGAAAACAAGCTCGTTGATGTTGAATTTATTTTCGCACTCCTTTTGAGCCGGAGATTCAAACGGGTCGAATATAAGCGGAACGGCGGGACTGTCAGCGA
>Ga0182466_11657_pt1 | contig 11105 bp, 11 predicted proteins | sample TergutMp193P3_FD_120795 | JGI IMG/M metagenome (GOLD analysis project Ga0182466, IMG submission 120795) | reverse complement strand
TGTGATAATAGCCCGCACTCGCGGGTTACTGAAAACAAATATAGAAAATAATTTGAACCTTGTCAAGGGGGGAAGGGTGATTTTTTTTATTTTTTTTGGTTTTTTATGAGGAAATGGCGTTTTTGGGGCAAAAATGGCGTTTTTTCGTCAATTTTGCCGTTTTATTTCCCCGGGATATTTTCGGTTGTAATTCTGAATTTGTCAATAGGATTGCCCGTGTCATTGCGGTAGGTTGTTAAAGTCATAACGGAACCGCTTACATCATCTTGCCGGTTCTGCCGTCTGCAAGATAAGGGAAGGCAGAGTTGTTTACAATAACGCTGGTGAAAGGAGCATAGTATTTAATTCCGCTTGCTGTTGAAAGGGTTAGGTATATAGTGCCTGTATTTCCGTTTGGAACGCTTTTCTTTTGAGTTTCATTCCACATCAAAAATTTGCTCCTCACATTTATATGGTCGTGCCCTGCCAATATGTAGCGATACAGGAATTCACAGTGCGAATCGTGGTTGCCCATCACGGGCGCAAAAGGAATACTGCGTAGTTCTGCCGGAGCAAATCTACAATAGCTCCAAAACGATTAAAGATCTTTGCTGAGTGCTGTTCGGTATGGTGTAAAAATACTTTTCTGCTATTCTGTATTCCTCCGATTTCCAATTACGCAACTCCTCCTTAACGGCAGGGCCCTTCATAAAATATGCCACGCCGCCCTTTTTCAAACAACTGCCAAGGCGGGGTAAAGTTTCCGCAATGCTTCCGAATGCGCGACAAATAATGCCGTCAACAGGTTCTTTCATGGAGGAACTTGTGACCTTGTGCCCAAAAACGCTAATCCCCTGCAAACCCAGTTTTTCTATTGCCATATTCAAAAAATTAATCCTGTTCGGGCGCGGCTCGCACAGAATAAGGTTTATCTGCGGATTCACCAGTTTCAAGGGGATGCCGGGAAAGCCCGCGCCGGAACCTATGTCCAGCATTTTGCCGGGCCATTCCCGGACAAAGGAATTTATTATAATGCAGTCCGCGTAATGGCGTTCCACTATGGTTTCAAAGGCATTCAGGCGGGTGAGATCCTGGTCCCTGTTGTTTTCCCTGAGCAAGCCGTGAAAAAGCCAGAGTTTGTCCAGAGTTTCTTTTTTCAACTCAATGCCGTGTTTGCGAAGCAGGATATCCAGACTTTGCCTGCAGGGTTTTAGCCTATGTTTTTCCATGCAACCCACTCTTGTATTTTTCCCTTATCAGCAACAAATCACGCTTGTAAGGGTTTTCCCTAAAGTCCGCAAAGGCCCATTCGGTTGGCTTAAAATCCCCCTTTGCATAAGTCAAAATCATATCCAGCCAAATTCCGCCGCCAACATAAAGTTTAAAGGGGCCTCGCTTTGTTGAAGGAAGAACAATCTTGTCAAAATCCATATAGCCCGTATCTATATTCAATATGCGGCCGCCATTTTCATTCCGCAAGCAATTTTCCAGTTCAATGGCTTTGTTTTTATAAACCGCTATATTTTCCGGTTCCACCAGCCCCTCAAAGGAAACCACGCACCTGTGCAGATTTTCGCCCATCTCCGGCTTGTAATAATCCGTTTTGCCAAAAGGGAAAAATTTCCCTCTATGTTCCAAAGCCCCAAAAACACCGGATAACCTGCCAAGCCAATCGTTTTCAAACGAATCCTGCGGAGCGATTATAAAGGCGATGAGTTTTGCAGTCAATTTGATTGTTCCCGTTTGATTGTATAATGCTTCAGGCATTTTGGATTTTTTTCCGGAAAATCCGTCAGGCACTGCAGCCCTCTGGATTCCTTCCTTTTCAAGGCACTTTCCATAACAAGTTTTGCGCTTTCCAAAAAATTGCGAAACTCAAAGGCAGCCAGCGGCGAATTCTTTTTTATCCCTGGAACGGAATTTTCAATCTCAATCAATTTTCCCAAACCCGTTTTCAAACCATTCATAGAACGCACAATCCCGCAATGCTCCCACATAACAGTTTGAACTTCCTTCTTCTTTTTCAAGAAATTAATCGTTACAAAATTCCCCTCTTTTAGAGGGGTGGCAGGCATAGCCTGACGGGGTGTATTTAGAGAATTGAAATTTGAATGTTTCCCCATATCCTCACATGCCCGCAGAGCAAATACCACGCTTTCCAAAAGCGAGTTTGAAGCAAGGCGGTTTGCACCGTGAACACCGGTTGCGCTGACTTCTCCGCAGGCATAAAGCCCGTCTATGGTTGTTCTGCTGAAAGAATCCACCAGCACACCCCCGCACATGTAATGCGCCGCGGGAACAACCGGAATCCAGTCCTTTGCAATGTCTATTTTACATTCAAGGCATTTGGCGTAAATATTTGGAAAATGCGTTTTTATGTCCTTTGCCTTGCGATGGGTTACATCCAGATACATATAGTCCTTGCCCGTCAGTTGCATCTCGCGCAGAATTGCCCTGGCCACAATATCGCGAGGTGCGAGCGAGCGGAGCGGATGGACTTCGTTCATAAATTCTTCGCCCCTGTGGTTTTTAAGGATTCCGCCAAATCCGCGCACAGCTTCGGATATTAAAAAGGTTTTTTTGAGTTGCGGGGCATACAGGCTGGTGGGATGGAACTGCATGAATTCCAAATCCTGAAGTTCCGCCCCTATGCGATAAGCCATGGAAAATCCCTCGCCGCAAGCATCCGGAGGGTTTGTTGAATGTAACCAAAGCTGCCCCGCCCCCCCTGTTGCAAGCACAACGGTTTTTGCATAAACCGCCCTTGCCTTTTTTGCATTTTGCCCTGCTACCACAGCCCCAATGCAGCGTGATTTTTTCACAAGCAAATCCAGAACCGTACTGCGTTCTATAAAATCTATTCCCTGCGAATGCTGTTTTAACTTCACGAGCAATGCACGCATTATTTCCTTGCCGGTAAGGTCTGCGGTATGCAAAATCCGGCGAAAGCTGTGCCCGCCTTCCAGGTGCAAGTCAAAGGAATTTGCATCTTCTTTGGCCGCCGTAAAGTTGACTCCCCATTTAATCAACTGCTCTATTGCACCGGGAGCATTTTTCGTTAAAATTTCCACCTGCCTTTTTTTGCACAGTCCGTCTCCTGCTTCCAGCGTGTCTGCGATGTGGCTTTCAAAAGTATCTTCGGGTGAAGTCACGGCTGCTATTCCGCCCTGAGCATAATTTGTGGAGCCATCCGGCTTTGCGCCCTTTGTGAGGAGCAGAACGCTCCTGCCGTTTTCCGCTGCTTTCAGGGCAACGGTTAAACCGGCAATACCCGCGCCGATAACTAGAATGTCGTGCATAATTTACGCTCCTGCAATGGCAATTTGCTTTTCTTCATATCCGGACTTCTCCAGTTCAAGCGCAAGTTCAGGCCCTCCGGTTCTTGTTATTCTGCCTTCCATCAAAATATGCACGAACTTGGGCTTTGCATAATCCAGCAGGCGTTGGTAATGCGTAATTAAAACTACGGAGCGTTCTGCGTTCATCAGGCTGTTTATTCCGTTTGCAACTATGCGCAGAGCGTCTATATCCAGCCCGGAGTCCGTTTCGTCCAGAAATGCCAGGGCAGGTTCCAGCATTGCCATTTGCAAGATTTCGTTTCTTTTTTTTTCACCGCCGCTAAAACCTTCATTTAAACCGCGTTCCCTGTAGCGGGAATCCATTTCCAGAAGCCGCATGGCTTTTTCCATTTTTTCCTTGAATTCGTTTTCGCTGAGTCTCGGCAAATCAAGAGCCTTGTGCCTTGCATCCACGGCGGCACGCAAAAACTCCTCATTACCCAGGCCGGCAATTTCCAGAGGATATTGAAAACCTATAAAAAATCCCAAATGCGCCCGCTCTGCAACCGAAAGCTCAAGCAAGTTTTTCCCCCGGAATTCCACGCTGCCCTTTGCAATTTTATAATCGGGATGCCCGGCTATAACCTTGGAAAGCGTGCTTTTGCCGGCTCCGTTTGGCCCCATAACAGCATGAATTTCCCCTTTGCCAACAGACAAATTCAAACCCTTAAGAATTTCCGTGCCGTCTGCAAGAGAGGCGTGCAAGTCTTTTATTTGGAGCATACAGGGAATATAGTAAGTGTTATTGTTGTGGTTGTTGCTCTTGGTAGTTTTCTACATTAGTTGCCATCGCCCCAAAATGACCGACAGGGCCGGTACCGGTGGCGTATGGGAGTGATATATGGAGTATTGGGCGCACGAAAATCAAAGTTTAAAAGAGCATTTAAGCAATGTTGCAAAACTTGCTGGAGAATTTGGCAAAAAATTTGACGCAGAAAAATGTGCCGGCTTTGCAGGTCTGTTTCATGATCTTGGCAAATATACTGTTGAATATCAGGATTATCTAAATAAAAGTATAAGAGGGGATAAAACACATAGAGGTGATGTTATACACGCTTTTCAAGGAGCAAAGTTTATTTTAGATAACATAGGAGTATCTTTATTTGCAGATATTTTGGCGAATCCTATAGCAGCACACCATGGCGGACTTTATGATAACATAACTGATGGAGAAAAAACTCTCCTGAAGAAAACCCAAAATGAAATAGAGCTACATTATAAAGAATGTAAAATCGCATTTGAAACAGAGTTTAAATCTTTACCGAATTTTGATTTTTGTCAAAATGAACTTATGAATTTTTGCACAAATTGCGATGTACAAAAATTAAATGTTCGTTTTATGTTACATTTACTTACAAAAGCAATTTATTCCTGTTTGATTGATGCCGACAGATGTGATAGTGCTGGTTTTGTAATTGAGAATGAAATTCCTGATTGGAATGAATTTTTAAACAAACTTGAAGTTCATTTAGGTACATTTAACCATTCTACAGAATTAAATAAAACAAGAGAAAAAATTTCAAATGAATGTAAAAAAGCAGGAACAAAAGAACAGGGAATTTACTCGTTATCTATACCTACCGGCGGAGGCAAAACCTTATCCAGTTTAAGATTTGCTTTGGAACACGCTAAGAAACATAATTTGGAGCATATAATTTACGTTATTCCATATCTTTCAATTTTAGACCAAAATGCAAAGATAATCAATGAAATTTTAGGTGAAGAGAATATTTTGGAACATCATTCAAACTTGGAATTACCGAACGATGAAAAGAAAGAAAATGAACATAGTTTATTAACCAGCCGATGGGATTCGCCGATTATTTTCACCACGATGGTTCAGTTTTTAGAAACTGTATATTCAAACAAGGCAAGTAAACTCCGTAAATTTCATAATATGGCAAAATCACTTTTTATCTTTGACGAAATACAAAGTTTACCCATAAAGTGCATCCACTTATTCAATGATACTGTTAATTTCTTGTATTTCTTTGGAAAATCTACAGTCTTGCTATGTACAGCAACCACACCTCACTTATGCAATGTAGAACGGCCGGTAAAAATGTCTAAAAATCAAGAGTTGATTTCGCTATCGGAAGAAGAATTAAAATGTTTTAAAAGAACAAATATTAAACAAAGTTCCAAATGTGTTTTAGAACTTATCAAAGAGCAATTAAATGCCGGCAAAAGTACTTTGGTTATTTTAAATACTAAAACTACAGCCAAAAGTATTTTTGAACAATGCAAAGATTTAACTTGTGAAAAAGTATTTTTAACTACGGATTTATGTCCTGCCCACAGGATTGACATTTTAGAAAAATTGCGAAATAGCTTGACAAATAAGAAATTATCATTGTGTATTAGTACTCAGTTAATAGAAGCCGGAGTTGATATTTCTTTTGACACGGTTATAAGATCTTGTGCTGGAATGGACAGTATTGTACAGGCAGCCGGAAGATGTAACAGAAATGGTGAGCATTCTGAACCGCAAAACGTATTTATTGTGGACATAGAAGAAGAGAACCTAGATATGCTAGAAGAAATAAAAGAAGGTAAGGATTGCACAAGAAGGGTTTTTGGAGAAAATAACAATTTTGATATGTCTAAATATATAGACGCATATTACAAATACTATTATGAAATTGGCGATATAAAAGATAAAATGGATTATAAAATAAAAAATACAAGTATTTACAATTTGTTGGATATGAATTGTTTATACTTTAAAAATAGACCTTTGTCTGAAGGCTTACCTGCTTCATTTAGAATGGCATCTGAAAATTTTTCCGTTATTGATAAACAGCAAACAGGAATTATAGTTCCGTACGGAGAGGCGAATGATTTAGTGAAAAAATTTCAAAAAGAGTTTAAACCTGATGAAAAATATCGCATTTTAAGGAAATTGCAGAAATATACCGTTTCGGTTTATTCATATAAATTGACAAAACTTGAAGAAAATAGAGCGATTCGTAAAATAAATGACGATTTTTATTACTTATGGGATGCTTATTATGATGAGCAAATTGGATTGTTGGAAGAACCTAAAAATAATTTTCTATATTCTTAAAAGAGGTTTAAAAAATGAATAAAAGACGCAATTCAGTAGAATTTAAGGTGTATGGCCGTTACGCTTTGTTTTCTGACCCCATTACTCGTGTAGGCGGAGAAAAATTTTCTTACCAGGTACCTACATATCAGGCATTAAAAGGTATTTTAGAAAGTATTTATTGGAAACCTACATTTATATGGTACATAGATGCAGTACGAGTTATGAAAAAAATTCAAACAGAGTCAAAAGGGACAAAGACTCTGCAAATGGATGGTATTTATCCAAGCAAAAAAAATCCCGCAAGAACAAAAGAAGCTCCTATTAGCGATCTTTCCTATTACACATATTTAAAAGAGGTTGAATATCAAGTACTAGCTCATTTTGAATGGAATAAGTTTAGAAAAAACCTTGAAGCGGATCGCAATGAAAATAAGCATCATAATATTGCCAAACGAAGTATTGAAAAGGGAGGTAGAAGAGATATATTTTTGGGAACCAGGGAGTGCCAAGGATATGTTGAACCTTGTGAATTTGGCAGTGGAGAAAGTTTTTACGATGATTATGGTGACATTGATTTTGGAGCTATGTTTCACGGCTTTGATTATCCAGATGAAACGGGAAAAAATGAACTTGTTGCTAGATTATGGAAGGCAAAAATGTCAAATGGAATTATAGAATTTCCAAAACCGGCAGAATGTACTTTAAATAGAATAAAAGATATGAAAGCAAAAGAATTTATAGAAAAAAAGAACTTTAATTTTATTGATGCCGATTTATCATTAGCCGATCTGCTGGAGAACTAATCATGGGATTTTGGCAGGGTTTATGTGAAAGCTATGAAAAAAACGAACATGCATTAAAAATTTCGGATCCTCCGTATCCGCTTTCTACAACAAGTATTTCTAATAATAGCGATTCTATTGCAATTATTGTGATTGATAAAGATGGAAGTTTTATTAAATCAGATGAAATTAAGAAAACAAAGAAAGACAAAGACCCTAAAAATAAAGGTAAATATATTCATCCTCCTAGATCTATTACTATTCCAGTTACAGAAAAAAGTTCTGCTCGTTCCAGTGGAATAGAACCTCATCCATTATTTGATCAATTTGATTACTTAAAAGGAGAAGGCAAAAAATTTGACAAATATATTGCACAATTAAAAGAACTTGCGGAATCAAATTTCGCAACAGATGCAATTAAAGCGATCTACAAATATGTTTCTAAAAAAAGTGTAGAAAAAGATTTGGCCGGATTAAAACCAAAAAGCAAAACAAATATCATTTTTAAGGTAGAAATTCCTGAACAAGATTCAGAAATTTGGAAAGATGAAAAACTTTTTGAATCTTGGCACAGTTTTTATATAAGAGAAAAGAAAGAAATATTGAAGGAAGAAAAATTGGATTATATATCAGGAACAAAACAATTAGAATCAATTTCTCATCCTCGAAAAATAATAAATAATTCCGGCAATGCAAAATTAATTTCAGATAACGACACTAATAATTTTACATTCAGAGGGAAATTTGAGGTTATACTCAAAGGAAAGGAAAAAATTTCAAATGAAGCATTTTCTATAGGCTATGAATCATCCCAAAGAGCACACCAATTTTTGCGATATTTAGTTAATGATAGAGGATTTTGCTGTGATAGTCAAGTTATTTTAAGTTATACAATAGGTAGTATGAAAGAACTGCCAAAGCCACAGGAGAATTCAATTAAAATTTTAAATGATTTGGATCGTATCGGTTCAAGATCACAAACTCAAACGAAAATAGATAAACAGATAAAATTAAAAGCCGAAACCGGCTTTGACTATTCCGAAGCATTATCGAAAGCCCTGCTCGGTCTTAATGAAGGTAAAACCTTAACAAATCACGATGTAACCGCTGTCGTTGTACTAGATGCAGCCAGTCCTGGAAGGTTATCCGTAACTTTCTACAGAGAACTCCTTGAGAAGGACTATTTAGAAAAAATTGCAGATTGGCATAGCACTTGTAAATGGCATTTTAAAATTTTCGAAGACAAGCAACCTATTAATGTTATAGAAACACCCAGCATTGATAAAATTATTGAAGCCGTATATGGCAAACCTCGTGGTGGGCAAGATAATAATTACGATAAAATAAAAAAACAGGCGAGAGAACAAATAATTCATTGCATTTTTGATGGCATAATGTTTCCTAAAAATTACATCTTAAATGCTGTACATAGAGTTTCCAACCCACTTGCAATAACTGATAAAGACGGTAATTTTAACCAAAATAGTTTTGAAATTATGCTTTGTACAACTTGTGCTTTAGTAAAAAAATTTTTCAAAAAGGAGAAATATCAAATGTCCCTAGAATCAGACAGACTCGATAGAGATTACCTTTATGGCCGGCTTTTAGGAGCTGCCGATAAACTGGAATCACGCGTTCTTCGCGAAAAAAAAGAAGAACGAATCACAAATGCCATTCGCTTTATGAATGCTTTTTCGCAAAAACCATTTGAAATTTGGAAAGATATTCATGAAAAAATATCTATTTATTTCCAAAAAGGCGGTTTTGCTTTAAGTGAAATCCAAAGAATAACAAATTTATTCAAATCTGGAGATTTTGAAAAGCCTAATAAGCCGTTAAACGGTTCTTATTTGCTCGGTTTCTATCACGAAAGAGCGGAAATCGAAAGGCTTGTCGAAGAATCGCATAAAACCAAGGAAAAACTCAACCAAAAGGAGGACTAAGATGTCTGATTTAACCAAAATAGATTTTGCAGTTATATTTTCTGCAAAAAACGCAAATCCCAATGGCGATCCGTTAAACGGCAATCGGCCACGCCAAAACTATGACGGTTTTGGTGAAGTTTCTGACGTATGCCTTAAACGCAAATTGCGAAATCGTTTACAAGCTATGGGCGAAAGTATTTTTGTTCAAAGCGATGAAAACAGAAATGACGATTACAGAAGTTTAAATGAGAGATTTGAAGCAGCAATTAAAGATAAAAAAAAGGATACAAATTTAAATGTAGCAGAAATAACAAAACTTGCTTGTGAAAAATGGTTCGATGTCAGAGCATTTGGACAAGTATTTGCTTTTAAAGATAAAAAAGATAAAAAGAAAAAAGAAAAACAAGAATCGGACGAAGAAAATGAACATGATACAGAAGGCAATAGTGGTTCTGTATCTATTGGCATTAGAGGGCCTGTTACAATTCAAAGCGCGTTTTCCGTTGAGCATATAACAACAGAAAGTTTACAAATAACCAAAAGTGTAAATTTAGAAACCAACAAGGAACAACCTGAAAAGAAAGGCTCAGATACAATGGGTATGAAGCATCGTGTAAATAATGCAATATATGTGGCTTATGGTGCAATAAATACTCAACTAGCAAAGAAAACGGGATTTTCCGAAGAAGATTCCAAAAAAATTAAAGAAGCGTTAAGAACACTTTTTGTTAATGATGCTTCATCTGCTCGTCCAGAAGGCAGTATGGAAGTTTTAAAAGTTATTTGGTGGAAACATAATAGCGAAGCCGGACAGTATTCCAGTGCGAAAGTACATCAAAGTTTGAAGGTTAAGGCAAATGGAGAATATGATCCGTTAAGGGATAAATTAGAAGGTTTAAATCCAGAAGAAATCCCTGGAGTCTAACTCTTATGCCAGCAATAAATAGAAATTTTACCCTGCATTTTCATGTTGAATATGCGAGTAAATTTGTTTTAAGATAATTGTTATATTATATTTATGGAAGAAAAATATAACAATTTAACTTCTCTCTCCGCTTTGCAACACATTTTGTTTTGCGAACGACAGTTTGCTTTGATTCACGTCGAGCAGATTTGGGAAGATAATCGCTTTACCGCAGAGGGTGAGGTTTTACACGAGCGTGTACATAGAGAACATGCCGAGAATAGAAAAAAGTTCAGAGAAGAATATGGAATGGCAGTAAGGTCCTTGAAATATGGGTTAACGGGAAAATGCGATTTGGTTGAGTTGTGGTTTGGAGATTCGGGAATAGACAGAATAAATCCGGTTGAATTTAAACGTGGCAAAAGGCGCATTGATCAGCGAGGTTTTTGAAAATTCTCCTGCGGAAAAAGGCGGAATAAAAGCCGGTGATGTAGTTCGTTCCATAAACGGAAAAAGCATTGAGGATGCAAACGATTTAAGAAACACCGTCGCCACGTTGCGTCCCGGCGAAACGGTTGATTTTGAAATTATGCGGGAAGGAAAAAACTTTAAGCTGAAAATAAATATAGCTCTGCGGGACGAAAACAATATGGCCGGTATCATGCCGGATTCCAAAGACAGCAAAAAAGAATCCGCGGAAACTGCTAAAAACGAATGGGGTATTCAAGCGGCGGAATTGACAAAGGCACAAAAGAAGGAAGCCGGGCTTGCGGAATCTTCCGGCGGAGTGATTGTAACTTTCATTGCGGAAAAATCGCCCGCGAGCAAGGCTGATTTAAAAAAAGGCGACATAATTTTGGTTGCAAATTATAAACACATGGCGAACTTAAAGGATTTCAATTCCGCTTTTAGTGAAAAATCCAAAACACTTTTATTATTGGTCAGGCGCGGGAATAATCAATTTCATACGGTTTTGGAAAAATAAAGAACAAGGGTTCGGCAAATGCGTCCAATATCGCCGGAAAACGAATCGGAAGAAGAAGCGGTGGCGGAGCAAAGTCTGCGCCCGCTTTCACTTGCGGATTTTACAGGGCAGGAAGCGTTAAAGGAAAGTCTTTCAATAGCAAT
>Ga0182466_11656_pt1 | contig 11118 bp, 16 predicted proteins | sample TergutMp193P3_FD_120795 | JGI IMG/M metagenome (GOLD analysis project Ga0182466, IMG submission 120795) | reverse complement strand
TTAGCCCTCCGGGCGGAAAAAACGGGGGGACAACCTGCGAAATTATTAAAATTTTGCAGGTTAAGGGGGGACGCTGATTGCAAGGAATTTTTGCGATAGAGTTAATCAGCGTTTACTATATTGTATGTATATGAGTAACGGAATAGAACAGAAGTTTCATATCTCCCCCAAATGGATTAAAACTCTGAGCGAAAATGAAATTTTCGTTTTTGGCAGCAACTTAGCCGGATTTCACGGAGGCGGAGCAGCGGAACTCGCTATGGAATGGGGAGCGGTTTGGGGGCAAGGCGTTGGCTTGCAGGGAAAAACTTATGCTATTCCCACGATGTTTAAAACCGCGGAAGAGATGAAACCTTACATTGACGATTTTTTAGCATTTGCAAAATCGCGCCCGGACTTAAAATTCCTCGTTACGGAAATAGGGTGCGGGATTGCGGGCTTTAAGCCTAAGGACATCGCTCCGTTTTTCAAAGCGGTAATAGACGGCGGGATTGAGAATGTTTATTTGCCGGAAACATTTATTTATTTTTCTTAGCACGTTCGGCCTGTATTAACTCATTAATCCTTCTTTTGACTATTGCCTTTTTATCAAGGGGCAATTGATTCATTTGTTCTTCGGGTACGCTTTGCAAAACCTCCAAGGGCATATCATATATTTCATCAACGGTCACGAAATTCAGCATAGGCGAACTTGGTTTTGATGAATCCGATTTTTTTGCCATATATTCCCCATTTCTTTTCGTAATCGTTCCCTGGGAATCTTCACTTTCATTCTTGTTTCGCATGCACATTATTATCGCAACCAAAAGCGTAGTCCAAATGATAACGCATTGGACAATGAAAATTATGAATTCAGTATCATTCCAATTAGGCACTACAGGCTCGTTTGTGGTATGGTTGTTTTAGAGAAACTACAAATTTTTCTACATTACCTTCATGTTTGCATCAACGATGGTAATCTAGCGAAAGGAGAAAAAAATGCAATACAGAGATTACGGCAAAACCGGCAAAAAAGTGTCCCTGCTCGGTTTTGGAGGAATGCGTTTTGCCGAAGTGGATAACCACGACAAGTGCGTTGAAATGATGGTTCATGCGGCACGAAGCGGCGTGAATTACTTTGATACTGCGCCCGGATATTTTGAAACCAGAAGCGAAACGGTTTACGGCAAGGGTTTGGCGGAACTGCGCAGGCAAGGGCTTCCCTACTATGTTGCCACAAAAACCTTTCAATCCGAAGAATCGGAAATTCGCAAGGAAGTAGAAGCCTCGTTGAAAAGATTGAATGTGCCGGCCATAGATTTTTACCATATATGGTGCATAATGAGCCATGAGGGCTGGAGGGAACGCAAAAATAAAGGCGTGATAAAAACTTTTCAAAAATTGAAGGAAGAAAAACTTATCAACCATATATGCGTTTCCACCCACATGGTTCGAAACAATATAGCCGAACTGTTTACCGAACCCGTGTTTGAAGGCGTGCTGTTTGGATATTCCGCGTATAATTTTAAAACCCGTGAAACGGCTTTTGATGTTGTGCAGCAAAAAAATCTTGGCACGGTAATCATGAACCCTCTCGGTGGCAGCCTGATTCCCAACAACCCGGAACTTTGCAGGTTTTTGCTGAAAAAAGACGAGGAATGCAACAAGGAAAATGCGGTTAAGGCGGCGTTGCGCTTTTTGTGGGATCACAAGCCTTTGTCTGTGGCTTTGGTGGGCTTTTCAAATAAGGAAGAAATTGACTTGGCTTTAAGCGCAATGGAAACATACAACCCAAGAACCGATGAAGAACTTGCGGCGGCAAAGGCAAATGCCTCCAAGTCACTTGAAGGAGTTTGCACCGGCTGTTCTTATTGCGATGATTGCCCTCAGGAAATACCAATTCCGAAATTCATGGATGCCTATAACAGAAAAATTCTGGGCGAAACCGACCCAAATATTTACAACCAGCTAAAATGGCATTGGAGTTTGTCGCCGGAAATAGCCGGAACCTGCACACAATGCGGAAATTGCGAAAGCACCTGTACGCAGCATTTGAACATCATTGAGCGGTTGGAATATATTGCAAAAAATCAGCCGAAATAAAAGTTTTCTACATTCCTGCAAATGAAAGGAATTTTATTAGCAGGTGGCGCAGGCTCCCGGCTCTACCCTTTGAGCGCAGTGGCGAGCAAGCAGTTGCAGCCGGTTTACGACAAACCCATAATCTATTATCCGCTTTCCGTTCTAATGCTTGGCGGGATAAAAGACATAATGCTTATAAGCACCCCCGACGATGTTCCGCGTTTCCAAAAGCTGCTCGGCAACGGAAGCCAGTGGGGAATAAATATTCAGTACGCAGTTCAGCCAAAGCCGGAGGGCATAGCGCAGGCATTTTTGATTGCGGAGGATTTTGTTAAGGGCAAGGCTTGCACCTTGATTTTAGGCGATAATATTTTTTACGGTTCCTTTGATTTGTACGGAATAATGGCGGCCGGGCAAGATTTTACGGGGGCAAAAATTTTAGGCTATGCGGTAAATGATCCTGAACGCTATGGCGTTGTTGAATTTGACGGCTCCGGCAAAGCCCTTTCCCTGGAAGAAAAACCGGCAAAACCCAAAAGCAATTATGCGGTGCCGGGCTTGTATGTTTACGACAAAACCATTCTTGAAAAAGCCAAAGCCCTAAAGCCGAGCGCACGTGGCGAACTGGAAATCACGGACATCAACAAGGCCTATTTGCAGGAGGGAACCTTGTTTGTAAAAAAGATAGGACGTGGCGTTGCATGGCTGGACACAGGTACCCACGCATCTCTTTTGGAAGCGAGCAATTTTGTTTATACTTTGGAATCAAGGCAAGGATTGAAAATCGCCTGTCTGGAAGAGATTGCCGTTGAGCGTGGCTTTGTTCCATGGGAAAAAATGAAGGAATATCTGGAAAAGAATATGCCAAAATGCCCGTATAGAGATTATATTTTCAAAAGATTTAGCTCTTTATGAAAGCCGTGCTCTCCATTGGGGAAGGCGCGCAATTTCAACTTACCACTCACTAAAGCGAGAAACCTGCGCACTGCATTTCCTGGGCACAAGCGCGGTAAAAGTCCATTTGGAATTTTTCATGAAATTTTGAATAAAGGCTTCAATATAGTCCGCCTCCATTTGATTTATTTTTGCCTCTGTTTCGCTTATGTTTATTGCACGTCCATATCTCAACACTTGGCGAGCGAGGCGATTCTGGCGGCTGTTTAGAGAATCTTTGGAAAGCCTGTAAGAACCTATAAGCCCTTGCTTTGCACGTTCAAGTTCGTTTTTTGAAAAACCGTTTTTTAGAAAGATTTTCATCTCTTTGCGAATCAAGTCTGAAACGCGCTCCAAATTTTGCGGTTCGGCGGCAAATGAAATTTGAAACATGGAAAGATTTTTCCGAGTTACTGTCTTTTGAATGAAATTTTCCATAGAAGAATTTATGGAATATACAAGCCCGTATTTTTCCCTGATGTTCTGAAACAGCCTGCTTGTAAATCCATAACCGAAAATATGGTTAAAAATTTGCAGGGACCTCAGCTCTTTTGCAACTAAGCCCTCGCAGGAAGTCCCCCACAAAACCATCGCCTGCTGAATATGCCTTTGCAGAATCGCAGTTCCGGAATTTGCCGTGTAAGTTATTTGCGGCTGATTGCCCGTACCGTTTTTTTTAGAAAAAACCTTTTTGCAATTTTTTAACAACTCGCTATGCTCAACCGCTCCTGCTACGCTCAACAAAACGGGCAGTTTTTCCAAAATGAATTTTTGCCGCTCGCGAATTTCCGAAATTTTCAAATTTTCAACGGAGCTTAACGTCCCGGCGATTGGGAATGCAAGCCCGCAATTTTTAAAATGTGCTTTGTAAAAAAAATCATACGAAAATTCCTCCGGATTATCTTCCACGGCGTTTATTTCCTCTAAAATGACGCTCTTTTCCTTTGCAAAATCAAATGCCGTCAATTTTGGCTCCATAGTTAAATCCGCCAAAACGCAAACTGCGGTTTTCAAGTGTTCTTTGGCAATGTGGATATAAAAACAGGTTGCATCTCTTGAGGTATAAGCATTCATATTTCCGCCCAAATCTTCTATCTCTTTTGCAATCTGAAAAGCCGAGCGGTTTTTTGTTCCTTTAAAAACAAGATGTTCATAAAAATGGCCAAGCCCGTTATTGCCCGGATTTTCCGAAGCGGAACCCACAGGCAACCACAAACCCACAGACACCGAAGAAGCGTGCGGCATATAATCCGTTGCGATGCTAACTCCATTCGGTAAAATGCTCAGTTGTTTATTTTCCGTAAAATTTCCATTATTCATATAAATTTTTCTTTATTCTTTTAATCTCCAAACCGAAAGATATTTCATTTTTCATTTTTTTTTCAACCGATTTGCAGGCGTAAAGAGCCGTGGAATGGTCCCGGTTAAAATATTTCCCTATATATTCAAAACTTTTCTTTAACATATCTCGCATAAAATACATGGCTACCTGGCGAGCCAGAACAGCCTCTTTGCCGCCTCTCCCTTTTAACTTCAAAGTCTCAATCGAAATCCCATAGCTTGCAGCCACGGTTTTTACTATAGCCTCCATGGTAAGAATTCTATGGGAATTTGAAAAATGCTCTTCCAAAATTTCCGCCGCCATCTCCAAATCGGCGTTTCTGTTGCTTTGCATAACTTTAAATTTGATATTGCTCACTATTCCAATCAAATCGCTTGCCGTGCCGTTTGTTTTCTCCGCCAGGAATAGCAAAACGTTCTCATCTATTTTAAGCCTTATCATATCAAATTTTTTTCGCAAAATAGCCAACCTGTCAACCAAGGTCGGCGGAGAGATTTGAATTGTTAAACCGCTCGTTAAACGGGAGCGAAGCGACTCATTCAGATTTTCCATGTCGGATACCGAAACCTGCGATGCCGCAATCACGGGTTTGCCCGCAAGCAGCAGGGTATTGAAAATTTGAAGCAATTCGTGCTGGGAATAAGTTTTGCCTGCAATGTTTTGAAAATCATCCAGTATGAACACATCTGCGCTGCGGTACTTTACAGACATTTCTTCTATGGGCCGAGAATTGTTTTCTTTTTTCAACTGTATATTTTTTGCAAATTCCTCGTAAAATTCAAGAGCGGTTGAGCAAATTACCCTTAAATCGGGGGTTTTTGAACGCAAGGTATTTGCTATCGAATGCAGCAGATGGGTTTTCCCAAGCCCGGTTCCGCCTACCAGAACCAGAGGATTGCCGTGAAGCTCGCCTATTTCGGCAACGGTTTTGCAAGCGGCATAAGCCAGCCTTGAAGACTCTCCTTCCGCAAAGGAGTCAAACCTGTATTGGGATGATATATCCATGGTGAGGGATGTAATTTAGAATTTTCTATATTCCTCTCTGTGAATTTTGAATTTTTTTTAGACAAAGTTAATGGGGTAGGCTCTCTATGGTGGCTACCTGTGTTTTTTTGGTTCGCTTACTTTTTTTGGTGCCGTTCTCTGGATTATCCGGCAGACTTGGAAAAACATATTAAAAATGGCAAATCTTGGCCCTATTTGCCAAAATTTTGGAAAGCTGAGAAAAGGAAACTTATTCGCGTTGCAAATTACTTGCTGTTTTGGATGGGAAACTTGTTCTGCGCTTGCTCTTTGTACTATCTGTTTCCGTATGAGCACGTTGTTTTTCTAATAATAGGCATGGCATTGTCCATGTTTATAGAGATTAAAATACGCTCTTTTGGAACCAAGGATATTATCCGTTTGCAGCAAGACAGGTATTTTCAAATTTACACCCAGTTGGCAAACCAGGCTGTATCTAAAGGAAACGAAGTTTCCGACAGCGAGCTTTTGTCAAGAACTCAATGGCAGCATCAAAACGACCTTAGACTGGCGGATAAGCAGGGAAGGCTTATGGAATTTTTGAGAGGAGAAGCCAAGTTGTGAACGCTTGGAAATACGCCGAAGAAACGCTCACCCAAGTGTCGCGTACTTTTGCTCTTAATATTAAAGTTTTGGGAAAAAATTTGAAAAAGCCTGTTCTCCTGGCGTACCTTTATATGCGCATGGCAGATACCATAGAAGATGCCCCGGACTTGCTTGCCGAAGAAAAAGTTTCTTTGCTGAAAAAATTTTCGCAAGCGGTAAAATCAGGAGGCAAAAACATAGATGAATTTGTCAAGGCCTTGCCGCAAAATTGGAAAAACAGCGAAAGACCGGACTATGCTTTGTGCCATAATGCGGCAGTTGTAATTCCTTTGCTCTCGGAATATCCGGAACTGGTTGCAAATACCGTAAAAAAAAGCGTTGAAGAGATGTGCAGCGGAATGGCTGAATTTTCCAAGCGGCAGGAGATTAGAACAGATGGTTGGTTCACCATTGAAAACGAAGCGGATTTGGACAGGTATTGTTATTTTGTAGCCGGGCTTGTAGGCAATATGCTGACCGAACTATTTTGCGCCGGCGGGAAAAATTTTAGCGAGAAGCGGCAAAAAAAAATGCGGGAACTGTCGGTTTCTTTTGGGCTTGCCTTGCAACTGGTGAATATAATAAAAGACATACGGGAAGATTCTTCCAGAAAAGTTTGCTTTGTGCCTATGGAATTTTGCCGCAAGCACGGCATAAACTCCGTGCAGGATTTTTTTTCGCTGGAAACTCCTCAGAAGAAAAAAAACTCCGTTATAGACGAATTAATCCAAAAAGCCAAAGGATATCTGCAAGATGCAAAGGATTACATAAAAACCATACCTCGCTTTGAGTACAGAATGCGCTTATTCTGTTTGTGGCCAAGTTTGATGGCTGCGGATAATCTGCGCATTATAAGCGAGGGAGGCAATAAAATAACGAGGGGAACGGTAAAAAGAATAATCCGCCGCACAACAATCTTTGGCTGGAGCAACTCTTGGATTGAAAGGGAATTTTCTAAATTTTTGCCATGCTTCGTTTCATAGCTTTAATCCTAACCGCGTTCCTTTTTGTATCCTGCGCTTCCGGCCAGCCGCGAACAGAAATGACAGAAAGCGAAGTTCAGCTCAGAATACAGGCTCTGGAAGCCGCATACCAGAATTTGATTCGCATTCCGGCCAAAACCGCCGCGCCGGATAGCGTTCTGCTTTTGCTAACGGATGATTCCCGCTACTGGCTGGAAAGCATTGAGCGAGCCGCTCTTTACGAAGACAGCGCCCTTGTTGAACGAAGGCCCTTTCACGAAATTTTGGTTATTGTCACCTATCGCCTATTGTTGAGAGAATATGTGCTTTCTGAATATCCGGATTATAAAATGCTTCGCTTTGCCCTTGGCGAGCAGGGAATTTTGCGCAGGGCGAAAGATTTGAAACTGGGTCCTTTTGAAATCAAAAACGATAGAGGCAGCCGCGGATTAAAGTCAAGCCCTAAGGTTCCCATTATGATTTTCAAATGGGACGAAATGCGGTGGAAATTTGATTTGCCGGAGAGCATGAAGCTCTTAACCAGAGGGCTTGCGACCATAAGCGTAAAAAAAGATTGGTCGGACTCCAAAACGGCAATTTATCTGTTGCAAAGATATTATCACAATAAATTTTTCAACATAAACGAGAGTTTGCTAAGTCCCGTTCCGAGTATCTAGATATATTTAGCTTCTCAAGCATAAGGGCAAATTTCCTTGCTGCCTGTGGTATGCAACGCATTCGCAGCATAAGCCGTTGCGAATGCAGTCCTTGCTTGGGCAGGGGCATCGCTTTTTGTTCGCTTCTCGGTTTGGGCAATTGGCAGGTAGAGGCATAAGGGTAATATAGAAATTTCTCTAGCTTAATAACAGTGGAGTTTACTATATTATCAAAATGAATTTAACCTCTTTTATTAGAGATATACCGGATTTTCCGGTGCCTGGCATTATTTTCAGGGACATAACCCCAATGCTTGCAAATGCGGAAGCCTTTAATTTTGCTACGGAAAAAATGCTTGAGCCTTTTGCAAATGCAAAAATCCAAAAAGTTGCGGCTGTTGAGGCCAGAGGTTTTATTTTCGGCTCGGTGATAGCAAACAAACTTGGAGTTGGTTTTATACCTATACGCAAAAAAGGCAAGCTGCCTTTTAAAACCGATGCCGAAACCTGTTCTTTGGAATACGGCCAGGCCAGCATTGAAATTCATACAGACGCTTTTAACGAGGGCGAGCGAGTTTTGCTTTTGGACGATGTTCTGGCAACCGGCGGAACAATGGTTGCGGTTTGCCGCCTTGTTGAGCGGCAAAAAGCGGTTATTGCCGGAATTTCATTTCTCTGCGAACTGGATGCGCTTAACGGAAGGAAATTATTGCCGGGCACTGTACATTCGGTTTTGCATTTTTAAAAGGAGGTTATGAGTATGTCTGTTGCGTTTTTTCTTTTAGCGGATGGTTTTGAGGAGCTTGAATTTGTAGCTCCCTACGATATTCTGCATAGAGGCGGAGTTACGGTTAAAACCGCTTCCATAAGCGATAAAAAAGAAGTTTTGGGAGCACACGGTTTGGCCGTATTGGCGGATTCGCTTTTTAAACAAATTGAAGGTTTGCCGTTTGATATGCTTGTTTTGCCGGGAGGCGGGAATGGAACAGAAAATTTGCTGAAAAGTTTTCCGGTAAAAAATTTGCTTGTGAAAAGTTATGAGGCAGGTAAGCGAGTCGCTGCAATATGCGCTGCCCCCAAGGTTCTCGCAAATGCGGGAATTCTTGCGAATCACAATGCAACGAGTTTTCCGGCAACTAGAAAGGATGTTGAGCCTTACTGCAAGAAATATCTGGATGTTCCCGTTGTTGTCAGCAAAAACATAATAACGTCTAGGGGCGCGGGAACCGCAGCGGAATTTGGATTTTGTTTGCTCTCGCTGACGGTTAGTTTTGAAACATCTGCGGAAGTGAAGGGCAAGATGGTTTTTTGATTATGTTTAAAAGCCTTCTATCTACAGGAGCAAAATATGCTATGAACAACGATTCAAAAATAAACCGCGTTGCTGAAGTTCTGAATTTGAAAATAGAACAGGGCAAGATAAATTTGACTGCGAAACTAAAAGGCGAAACCGAGCTTGTAGACCTTTCTTTTAATTACGTTCTTCAAAATGATGCCATTTGCATATCCGAAGTTAAGGCAAGCAAGGAATGGCTGAACGGGTTGGCGGATATATTCAAGGAAAAGTACTCAAGAATAGATTTGAAGAATATTTTGAAAAATGAATTTGCCGTGGGAATCATTAAAAAACTTCTGTAGAAACTTTATTAGCGCAGTGAATAAATCAGCATCTTTTTCTATATTAAATTCAATGAGCGGAAAACGCTTCATTATTTTTTTGCCGTTAGCTGCATACCTGTTTTTATTTGCCTGCGAAGAAGAGCTTGGTCCCGAGGCTGAGGTTCGCGTAGAGCCTGTACCGGGGCAAATAGTGGTTTTGAATAGCTGTGGAATTTTCGGCGCGGCTCAGGAAGCAAAAGAGATTTTAAGAACAAACGGTTTTGACGTCCTCAGCGCGCAATCAGACCCGCATTGGGCAAACTACGAAGAAACCATAGTGGCTATTCGCAATCCTCACTGGAATGGCTATGAACGGTTGAAAACAACCTTAGACACAAAAAATTTTATAGTTTTATTGGACCCTTTAAGCGGGGATGTGAGCGCGACTGTTTTTTTGGGCAGGGATTACAAGAAGGTGTTAAAAATAAAAAGAGGACGGTAATGAAGATATTTTCTGCAAGCGTGAAGATTGGGGCGCAAATTCTGTTTGAATTTAGCGTGGAAAATGTTGAGCTTTTGGATTTGCGAAAGATTTCCGGCATTGTGGATTGGTACCTGGTTGGCACCTGTGAGAGTAGTGCGCAAATGTCGGCAATTTTGACTGAACTGCAAAAAGCTTACAAGCAGGCGGGCGGCGAACCTGCTAGCGTGGAATACAAGGAACTAACTCGCTGGGCAGTTTTGGATGCCGGCGATATTATGGTTCATCTGTTTGAGCAAAGCCGCAGAGAAGAAATAGCTCTTGATGAATTGTGGAACAAGGCGGAAAAAATCATTCTTGCCGAGGAAGATTTCGCTAAAAAGAAGAAAGCGATTGTTGAAACCGGGGAGTTTGTGTAGAGAAAAGTTCCAAAGATTTTTCCCTCATCTTTTTTTCCAGCAATGAATAGTTGTTTTGCGAAACTGTTTTCTTAAAAGATAACCTAAAAACGGCCCAAAAAACCACCAATGCCGGGTCTTCTTTTTTAATAAGCGCTTTTACCGTTTGCTTGAAGCGAACAACGCTCAAAATTCCGGCAAAGCGAGAAAAAACAGCAGACTCGGAAAATTCCAAGTTGTAAGTTTTATAGCAGTAGAAAGCAAGGGCAAACAACCTGAGCGCAATCTCTTTTTCCGGTGCATTCAATTCGCAGAATTTATCTTCGCAAGCCAGAAAAATTCCATCTATATCCGAATTTTTGCATTCAGGCATAGCGTCCAGTATAACCCTGTTCCAGAAGATTTCTTTTGTTTTAAGTTCTCTCTGCATTTAACCTCTCAATCATATTTTTTATGGCCCTGCCCCTGTGGCTAAGGGCGTTTTTTTCTTCATCGCTCATTTCTCCAAAGCCTTTAGCGTAGCCTTCGGGTAAAAAAACGGGGTCGTAGCCAAAGCCGCCATTGCCTCTGGGTTCGGCTAAAATGCTGCCTTTACACTCCCCCTCAAAAAATTCCGGCAGGCGACCCGGCCTTATTAAGCAAAGGCAGCAAACAAACCTGGCGTTTCTGTTGGTTTCGTTTTCCATTTCTTTCAATAATTTGGTGTAGCGGTCTTTGCCGGAGGCATTTTCGCCGGCATAGCGGGCCGAAAAAACTCCGGGCCTGCCATCCAAGGCTTCAACCTCCAGCCCCGAATCGTCTGCTATAACCCAATAATCCTTATATTCGGGCTTGGAAGATATGTATTCAAAAATGGTTTTAGCCTTTATTTCGGCATTGCCTTTGAATGTTTGGGCCGTTTCCTCGATTTCTTCGGAAAAACCCATCTCTTTTGCCGCAAAAAAGGAAAAAGCGCCATCTTTAAGGATAGCGCAAAACTCACTCACCTTGCCGGCATTTCCGGTGGCTATAACTACGGTTTGAGGCATAAAAGCCTAAACTAGCGAAGTTTCTTCTTATGGCGGTCGCGGCGGCGGCG
>Ga0182466_11654_pt1 | contig 11151 bp, 10 predicted proteins | sample TergutMp193P3_FD_120795 | JGI IMG/M metagenome (GOLD analysis project Ga0182466, IMG submission 120795) | reverse complement strand
ACGCTGATTAACTCTATCGCAAAAATTCCTTGCAATCAGCGTCCCCCCTTAACCTGCGAAATTTTAACAATTTCACAGGTTGTCCCCCCGTTTTTTCCGCCCGGAGGGCTAACGGGGGGGAACGCCGCATTCTAAAACCAGACTTAATCAGCGGCTACTATACCTTAACCTTGCCAAAATCAACCGGGTTTTTTTTGCCGAGCAGCATTCCTCTGGTCTTCAGCGGAAGCCCAAAACAACGGATAAAACCGAAGGCATCTTTTTGGTCGTAAAAGTCCACATCGCTAAAGCCGCCCAAATCAGGGTCATAAAGACTAAAGGGACTTGCAATGCCAGCCGGAATTATATTTCCCTTGTAAAGTTTTAAAGTTACATCACCGGTAACCGTTTTTTGTGTTTCGTTTACAAAAGCGTCCAATGCCTGGCGAAGCGGAGTGAACCATTCCCCGTTATACACAAGGAATGCGTAAGTTTGCGCAAGTTTCTGTTTTTCCGCAAGAGTAGCTTTATCCAGAACAAGGGATTCCAAAAGCTCGTGCGCTTTGTATAGAAGCGTTCCGCCCGGAGTTTCGTAAACTCCTCTGCTCTTTAAACCAACCAACCTGTTTTCAACTATGTCCAGCAAACCGCAAGCGTGTTTGCCGCCAATTTTGTTGAGTTCGGCGAGCAAGGCAACGGCATCCAGCTTTTTGCCGTTTAACGCAACCGGAGTTCCCTTTTCAAAACTGAGCTTAATATATTCCGCTTTGTTCGGGGCTTTTTCAAAAGTATTGGATAGTTTTAGCATATCGTATTTATGTTCTTTTTCCGGATATTCCAAAACACCGCCCTCATGCGATAAGTGCCACAAATTGCCGTCTTCGGAATAAATTTTCTTCTTAGAAATTCCGTTAAGGGGAATCTTTCTCTTTTGGGCATAATCTATGGCTTCTTCTCTGCTGTGTATATTCCACTTTGGGTCTTTCCAAGGGGCAATCACTTTTAAACGCGGGTCCAAAGCCGCATAGGTAAGCTCAAAGCGAACCTGGTCATTGCCTTTGCCGGTGGCTCCATGCGACACGGCATCCGCTTTTTCCTTTTGGGCTATCAGCACCTGATATTTCGCAATCAGGGGTCTTGCAAAGGAGGTTCCCAAAAGATAGGTTCCCTCATATTTTGCGCCGGCTCTCATGGTTGGCCAAACGTAATCTTCCAAAAATTCTTTGCGCAAATCCATAACGTAACATTCGGAAGCTCCGCTGGCAACGGCCTTTTTCTTCAAAACCTTCGCATCGCAATCACCTTGCCCCAAATCCGCAGCAAAAGCCACAACTTCGCACCCATAATTTTCTCTTAGCCAGGGAATTATCACCGACGTGTCCAAACCGCCCGAATAGGCAAGAACGCATTTTTTTATTGTACTCATATTTACCCCTTTGGCAATAAAATGCTCAGAGCGAGACTTGAACTCGCATGACCTTGCGGCCAGGGGATTTTAAGTCCCCAGTGTCTACCATTCCACCATCCGAGCGGTGCAATGGGAATATAGAAAATCATTTGGATGCAGCGTACAAAACAAATTCCAGAGCGGACTGCATTTTCTCCGGGCCAGCCGGCCTGGAAACAAATTGCTGAACTCCAAATGCTATATCGGACCTTTGCAAAGATTCCGCAAAATTCAAAAGAGAGGGATAATCCGCTTCCGTAGTGGTTCTCAAAACAACCCTGCGATACGTTTCCAATTTCTCTTCTATGGGATTTTCCCAGCCGGTTAAACGAACTTGGCTGTTGATAGCCAAAGTACGCAAAGCCATTATTTCCGATTTTACCCTTGAATACTGCACCAAGTGCATAGGTTTTAACTCGGAAAATTCCGGCTGCAAAGTACTGCCGTGTACGGTAAATTCAATGCTTCCGTCTTTGCTTGCCGCAGAATCCCTCACAATCATATCCGGCATGACTTTGGTTCTCAACTGATCCAAATAAGAGCTGCGAGTCCGGGAATCTTGGGCTACGGCGCGAGCAAAATAAAAATTGGGAGCTTGATATGCAAGATCCAGATAGCCTATGCCGTCTGGCGTTGCTTTATAAAAAGTGCTCAACATAATATGAAAAGCCTGTTTTTGATAAGGAATCCTGTTGTTCAAACCCTGTTCCTTGTAGCCCGTCAACTGCCTGCTGCCAAAATAAATATCGGGACGCATGGTTTTAACAATCTCTTCAACAGAACCGTTAATCGGGATTGTAGGATCGCTTGCTCTGGTGCCATGAGCCGTTAGCTTTGCCGCGCCAGCCTCGCGCAATACCTGCGTAGCAGCGGTTTCTTCGCTCAAACCGAGAAAATCCACCACGTATTGCGGTATAACTCCGCGTAAAAAGCCCGGTATGCCAAAAAATTCCAAATAAAGCACGCCCACTATCAAAAAAACAAACAGCATAAAAAGAATATTAGTACCGGAACCGAGATTCTTTTTACTCTCGCGAACTGGCCTTTTTTTATTTCCCGATTTGACCTTTATGCCTTTTTTAATAGCTTTGGGCGCGTTTTTTTCGGGATTGGATGGCATTAAATTGGACTTTATCATTTACAAACTCCGGTTCCTTTTTCTATATGCAACTCAGGGTAGCGCCTATAGCTCCCAAACACTGCGATAATTTTGAAAAATCTCCAACTTTTTCCAAAGAAAACTTTGAAAGCGAATTCCACGGCTGTACATCTATGGGTTCTTTCAGCGATTTAGCCTCCTTTGCAAGCTCTGCCGTAAATCCGGCATTTGCAGAAAGTTCTCCGCACAATTTAGTATTTCTTTTTGCTTTTGGAAATTCTTTATATCCGCTTTCCAAAAGAGCAGCAACAGCTTTTGGAGAAATGCAATCCTTTGGCAAGAGCCTTAGGGCTAGAGGACCTATCTCGTTTCCCCAAACGGCAACAGCAAATTTTTCGTCCGCTTTCAATATGCATTTCTGCTGGCTGCCTAAACCCTCGGAATACTCCAAAAGGTTAAGCAGGGCGCAAATGTCCGCCATTAAACAAAGCGGCCTGAAACCGTTCTTTTCCTGTTCCAGAGAGCAGAAGGATTCTACAAGTTTTTTGCGCATTGCCGTTAAAATAGCGCGTTCAGGTTTCTTCTCATTGGGATAAAAAGCTATATCCGTTTGATAATCTTTGGCATTTGAATTAATTGCCGCCGCAAATTCCCAATTTACATAGCCAAGGGCGTCTTCCGTTTCTTTTGGAATGACAACCAAACGTATTATGCCACCGCAAGCAGGGAAAGCTACTGCCGGCCCGGTTATTTGGGGGAGTAAATTGCTACGTGCCCAGGAACCGAGGACAGAAGAGTAAATTGAGACATCATTTATTGAGTTGCCGGAAGTTGGAATTGTATCTACCTTAATAATATGCCTGCGCTCCGGTTCTACCAGAGCGATTTTCAACTCATCTTGGCTTATTTCCACGCCTAAGCAAACTTTTTGCACTGCCATTGTCTAAGTAAAATATATAAAAAAAGGGGAAAGAGGTAGATTTTTTTGATTTACTACAGTATTAACCTGCAAATCGCCAGTTCAAATGACGGTAAATCGGTGTAATAGCCCATTTTTTTGCCATAAGAAAGCTCATCCAGAAACAAAATCGTTTTCTGAAGACTGCCGGGCAGCCAGCATGAGCTTTGTTCCGGCAAACGATTTTTTTGGTAAGTAAAAGTCTTATTGGGCGGCAAAATCTGGGTTTTTATTTCGTAATCCGGCACTCTTTTTGCCAGCATGGTTTGTATATGCAAAAGGGTAAGGCAATGGCTTCTAAGCGCGCCTACTATGGGCATAAAAGCATTGTCCCCTTCTTCTGCCAAAATTCTGCGAAACTTGGGCAAAAATTCCTCAGCGTTTTTAAAACCAAAAGAATCTTGCAATTCATAAGCGGGAATTTCCCTGTCCTGTTTTATGAATAGCGAGCAGTGCTGCATATTTATTTCCCGTATGCTGCTGTTGTACATGAGTATTTTTTTTATTTCGTTGTGTATGCGTTTGGTATCGCCGCCAACAGCATCTGCTATGTATTGGGCTGCAACCGAATTTATCTTTCTCTGAAAATATTTTTGAACATGTTCAATTATCCATCTTTGAATTGCATCGCTATATTTTGGAGGGGCAAAAGATTCCGCTGCTCCCTGTTTTTCTAAAAATTTCCATAAAACGTTCCTTTTATCAAGTTCAAGAAAATCAAGCGCCAGATTTCCCAGAAAACCTTCGGCTTGGCTTGCGCCGTTCAAAAAATCCGCAAGATTGCGCAGCTCTTCCGCAAGCATATATTCGCAATGCCTGACCAGTACGCTTGCCGCCGGCCCAAAAAAAGAGGGGCTTAAAGCCTGTGCAATATCCGCTGTCAGGGAACTTTCTTCCTTTATATAATCGGAAGCGAAAAACACCTTGCGCTGCGAACCGTTTGCCAAAGATTCTTTCCAAAATCCGGCGATTCTCTCATCTTTCGCAAATTCATCTGTACCTACCAGTGCAAGGAGCATGAGCATAATTTAAAAAATATAACTTTCAATTTTTTCTAAATTAATTTTCATGACCCAATCCATAGATATAGAGAAATTGGCAAAACTTTCAAGATTAACTCTTTCGGAGGCGGAGGCGGCGCAGGCTAAGGGAAGGCTGCAGGAACTGCTGAAACTTATGGATAATTTAAAAGAGCTGAATTTGAAAGATGTTGAGCCTATGGTTGCAGATGCAGCTTCTTTTTTAAGGGAAGATGTTCCTGCGCAGGGTTTCTCTTATGAGCAGGCTTTCATGAATGCGCCACAGGAAGAAAACCACCACTTCGCAATCCCCAAAGTGATATAAACCCATGGCTATAGGTTCTAAAATTCTCGTTTATTCAAATGATGCAGTAGAGAGCGAAAGGCTTATTCGTCTGCTTATGTACCAGAGATTTGTGCCTAAGGCCGTGGAATCGATAACATATGCAACTATGGCTTTGGCATCCGGCGAATATCCGATATTTTTATGCACATACTCCGAAGAAAACAACGAGCTTTTGGAATTTCTGAAATTTATGAGGCAAGATAATAAAGTACGCTCGGTTATACCTATTGTGATACTGAACAAGCCGACTCATGAATGCATTACAGGCCTTATAAAAATAGGCTGTTCAAATTTTGTTCTTCAAAGCGCAGACCAGCAGGTATTGATAGATAAAATGGACTCCGTGGCGGAGTCCATCGGCGATGTGCGCGATAAGAGGCAATTTGCGCGTATTGATATTATGGAATACGAAAACGTCCAGCTTATGATAACGGCAAGAAACGGCAACAAATATCCGGTGCGAGTCAGCAACATATCCATGGGCGGTTTGCAATTCACTTGGTCCCCGGATAAAATACCCGTGCAGAAAATGGCGGCGGGCGATGTTTTGGTAAATTGTCTGCTAATAGCTAAAAGCATGGATTTATATACCGACTTAAAGATAATTTCCGTTTTCAACTACAAGGCAGGCGGCCAATTCATAGGTTTAAACGAAGAACGCCAAGCCAAGCTCTGCAATTTTATCTACGAAAGGCTGCTCTCCGAAAGAATTAAGACTTGAAAAATTTATTTGCCGCCAATCAAACCCAGCATCTCCTTTACCGCTCTTTCCATTCCTACCAAGGCGGCGCGGGCTATTATGCTGTGCCCGATATTTAATTCCTCTATTCCGCTGAGTTCGGCAATACGCCTTATATTGCGGTAATTCAAGCCGTGCCCTGCATTGGCTTTTAAACCGCTCTTTAGCGCAAAGTTAATTTGTTCCTGCAATTTCGAAAGTTCCAGTTCCACCTCGCTTTCATCGCGGCGTTCAAAAACATCTGCATAATGCCCGGTGTGAAATTCCACATAATCCGCACCCGCTTTGCGCGCGGCTTTTACCTGCTCCGTTTTAGGCTCTATGAACAAGCTTGTCAGAATACCTGAGCTATGCAAATTTTGAACGGCAGTTGTAACTTCCATAATTTTGGCATCAACATTTAAGCCACCTTCGGTTGTAAGCTCGTTTGGCCCTTCCGGAACCAAAGTAACCATATTGGGAAGCACGGTTTTGGCAAACTGCACCATCTCTGCCGAAGGAGCCATCTCCAAATTCAAAGAGCCGGTAACGGTGTGCCTCAACAGATGCACATCGCCATCGTTTATATGGCGGCGGTCTTGCCTTAAATGCACGGTTATGCCGCTACAACCCGCAAGTTCCGCCAGCATTGCCGCAGCAACAGGCTCCGGTTCGCGCACCTTGCGCGCTTCTCTAATTGTTGCAATGTGGTCTATGTTTACGCATAAATATTTGGCCATGTGGAAAATGTAGAAATTAACTCGTCATTGTAATGCAAACCATTCATTTCTCAACACCCGCCCACGCTTGGTAAAATAATCCTTTAATCATGGTTCAGACAATATGGCAAACCCCGTGGCAAAACGCCCCAAACACCATTGCACACACGCATACCACAGCAACAGCCGCTTAGTTCTGAACGCAACGAACAGAAAACAAGAGAGACGTTTTGTAGCTGAACCCGCCCACATCGCTGTTGTTGTCGCTCATGTACCGGTAGTAGGCGCCGCCGCTATCGTCCTCCGTGGCACTCCACCAAACGCCTTCCCATTTGACATTGGAGAAACTGTTATCCGAAAGATAGCCGCCTCCGCCCGGCAGGGCTGAAAACCCGAACTCGTCCGTGCCGTTGCCGTTATTGTCCCAACCGCTCGTCGCCTTCAATTTAGTTCCTGCCGTTTCAGAATCTCCTGTAAAATTTATAAGAACATACCATTCATCCTCGCTCGGAATATGCCAACCGGAAGGGCAAATACCCCTATGCTTCGGCTGTATTTCGCTTGCACAAGGACTTAAATTGCAATGTAACCCCAAACCCATAGCTGTCGCCCAATCGTAAAGCCTGCCGTAAGTGTCGCAAGATTCTGTGTTGTTGTCGCTAAGATACTCGCCATCTCCGCACTTGCTGCCATAGGCATTGTAATTCAAATTCTCCGCCATCCAAGTTTGGTTATCAATAACCACATACACATATTTTTTGCCATCTCGCTCATCACAAAACTGTTTTTTATCTATGCCCAAATGATTTCTTTTTGTTCCTTCTACAAAACCTACACATGAATCTTCTGAGGATGAGCTAGACGGCTCAACCGAACCGCTGCTGGAAACAACGCTCGAAGAACTTGGCTCAACGGACGAACTAGACGGCTCAACCGAACTGCTGCTGGAAGAAGACGGATGTCTTACGCTGGACGATGAACCTTCCCTTATGGGATTGTCCGCCCGCTCATCAAACGGATTGTCCCTATCCGTATTCGTACAAGAAAGCAAAAACACCGTAACCGCAACAAAGCCAAGATATTTTTTCATACTAGTATCTTTCATAATCTCAATTCCTTCTCCCCGTTTGAGGTTAACCCTTGCCAAATCATGGGAAAACGTTTTTGGCGAGGTATCGCACCACCACGGTGCAAATTCTTTTGTGTTCGCCGCTTGCCTACGGCTAGCGGCGGGCTTCGCCTTAGTCATAGACGCAACGAACAGAGTACAAGTTAGACTTGAGGCCGTAGTTCCTGCGCACAGAGCTGTCGTTGTAGCTCATGTACCGGTACCGGCTGTTGCTGTCATTGTACTCCAGGGTGCTCCACCAATAGCCGTAGTAGGTGCCATTGATGAAACTGTCATCCGATTTGCCGTAGCCGCCCGGCAGAGCCAAAAACTCGTAGTCGTTTGTGCCGTTGCCAGATGCTCCTTCATAATTACTCCAGCCGCTCTTCGACTTCAGTTTGGTTCCCGCAGACTCAGAACCGCCAACAGCCGTCATCAGCACTTCCCACTCTGCATCGCTCGGAATATGCCAACCAGAAGGGCAAACGCCCCGAACTCCGTTAGGATTTTCTGTAGAACTTGCTGAATTGTTCATAGCCGTTGACCAATTGTAAAGTCTGCCGTAAGCGTCGCAATATTCCGTGTTGATCTCGCTAAGAGAATTGCCATCTCTGCACTTGCTGCCCGAAGCTGCGTAATTCAAATTCTCCGCCATCCATATTTGGGTGCCGATTTTTACCCATTTGTAAGTTTTACTGTTTCTTATATCTGTAAACACCCCGGAACTTCCTGACAGCGGCTCAACCGAACTGCTGCTGCTTGAGCTTTGAGCCAATGAACTGGAACTTGGAATGACACTGGAAGAACTTGGCTCGGCAGACGAACTGGACGGTTCAACCGAACTGCTGCTGGAAGAAGACGGATGTCTTACGCTGGACGATGAACCTTCCCTTATGGGATTGTCCGCCCGCTCATCAAACGGATTGTCCCTATCCGTATTCGTGCAAGAGAGCAAAAATACCGTAACCGCAACAAAACCAAGATATTTTTCCATAGCCAAAATCTCCTAAAAGAAGATGTGCAGGCTTACGCCACCCAGCAAAAGAACTCCTCCGGCAATATAACCTATATTCCTCATATCTCTCGAACTCTCCACCTTTTTATATGCAGAATCAAATTCGCTCTGCGGAGTGAGATTGTTGTCCTTACTGTACTTCGGAATGTCTTTGTAATCTTTTTTGTGCGAAGCCGCTTGGCTGTTCTGGTAAATCCCAAAGCCAATCGCCCCCGCACCCAAGACATCCAGGCCAATAGCCACCCATTTGGGCAGCCCGGACGATGAACCCTCGCTTTTTATGCCTGTCTCAACTTTTGCCGCCTTTTTAAGGTCGCCAGACACCGATTTGGCGAGATTCTCATTGCTCGCAAAATAATGAGCCTTCATCTTCTCAAACATAGCTGGGCTTTCTGCCTTTATGGTTTCCATCAAACCCATAATGTCGGTTCCGTATGTCAGAAAACTGCCCAGCAGCCTCCCGCCCATACTTTCGTAAAGCTCAACGGTCAAAGAGAGTTTCCCTGCGAACTTGGCAATTTGCCCTGCGCTTATATATTCCACGCCAATCGCCCTCCCAATCTCCACCGCGCAGCTCTCCGCAAGGCACTCCGCCTCTTTTTCGTCTGGGGGTATAAGGGCAATTATGCCGTCCCTCGTCAAAACGGTGAACTCCTTTGCGGGCAAAATATTCACCGCTTGCCTCCGCAACTCATCTGAGAGCAGGCGAAACTCGCTTATGGTGAGTTCTTCAACCTCGCTTGTAGGGACAATCTCCAAAACCGCAAGAACGGCGGAGTGGGCAAAGGCGGAGAGGAGCATTAGCAAGACAGCCCCTATACGCAGGTGTTTAAGGTTGATTTTCATCGGTGGTTTTCCTTTGTTTTGGGGTGAAATTGTGGCTTGCAAGCCTGCGGGAGGGCAGAACAGTGCTGCGATGCCTTCCTGCGGCTTGCGGGGAAGGATTTAAAGTCGTAATTTCTATAATTGCGTTCATTTTTTCTCTCTAATTAAACAATTTTCGGCATAAATCATGTAGCAATTAAAGGATGGTTTAAATGCGACACTTTTCACCCCCGAAATCTTGTCAAAAACGCAATTTTTTTCTATATTTGTGTGTAGCATTTAAAGGATCCTTTAAATGCGACAGTGGCATTTCTCAACACCACCATACCCAAAAAACGTTTCAAATTTGAACGTCTTCCTGCCCATTTCCTACGCCATATGCCTCATTACCCGCATTTCATCGGCACTTCGCTATTTGGCACACCCTTTGCCATATACCCAATATGCAAGAATTTTCAAAACAAGCAGAACGAATACTCGCCAAGTCGCAAGAAATACAAGACAAGGCAAGCCACGGTGAATGGGATACCCCGCACTTGGCGGCAGCATTATTGGAAAACCCGGACGGCAGATTAAAAAATCTGTTCAAAGCGAAAAATGCCAAAACTCAAGAAATACGCACCGCTGTTCAAAAGATTTTGGACAAGCTGCCACGCATTGTTGAAAGCACCGACCACGATAACCATGCTAGCAGCGATTTATCCAATGTATTGAGAGCCGCTGTGAAAATTGTGCGCTCGGAGCAGGGCAGTTCCGCTGAACCCGGGCACTTGCTCATCTCCTTGATGAAAAACACCGGTGAAAAACAGTTGGCGGCGATTTTTGAAAATGCCCTCGGCAATGCGGAGGCGGTTCGCACTTGGCTCTCGGACCCGATGAGCGCGGCAGCGGTTGCAAAAGAGGATTCCGCTTTGAACAAGTATGGAAAAGAATTGGTTTCCCTTGCCGCAGATGGAAAACTTGACCCTGTGATCGGGCGTGAGGAAGAAATTCGCAGGGTGATTAGAATTTTGGCGCGCAAAACTAAAAACAATCCGGTTTTGGTGGGCGAACCGGGGACTGGAAAAACCGCCATAGTTGAAGGCTTAGCGCACCGTATTCACAAAAACGATGTGCCCGATGCCTTGAAAGGCAAAAAGATTTTTTCCCTTGATTTATCCGCCTTAATTGCCGGCGCAAAATATCAGGGCGAGTTTGAGGAGAGGCTGAAAGCCGTTTTGGACGAGCTTGAGCAGGAGCAGGACACGCTTTTGTTCATAGATGAAATTCACAATATAGTTGGCGCAGGAAAAACGCAAGGAAGCATGGATTTGGGCAATATGCTTAAACCCGGCCTTGCCCGTGGCGAACTGCATTGCATAGGGGCTACCACAACGTCGGAATACAGAAAATACATAGAAAAGGATGCCGCTTTGGAACGTCGCTTTCAACCCGTGCCTGTGGCGGAGCCAAGCCCAGACGAGGCACTCTCCATTTTGAGAGGGATAAAGGAGAGTTTTGATGCTCATCACGGAGTCCGTATTCAGGACAATGCCTTGGTCGCCGCCGTGCAACTGTCCAACCGCTATATTTCAGACCGCTTTTTGCCGGACAAAGCCGTGGATTTGATAGACGAGGCGGCGAGCATGGTTAAAACGCAACTTGACACCGTGCCGGAAGCCCTTGACACCTTGCAAAGACGGCAACTGCAACTCCGCATTGAGGAAAAAGCCCTTGCGATGGAAAACGATGCCGCCTCAAAAGAGCGGTTAAAGGAACTGCAAGAGGAATTGAAAACCGTTGATTTGGAAGTGAAGGAACATCAGGAGCGTTGGCAGCAAAAACGGCTACGCTTTGAGACATTGAAAAATGCGCAGCAGGAACTCCGTGCCGCAAAAGAGGAGATGGAAAAAGCCGAGGCGTCTTACCAGTTGGAAAA
>Ga0182466_10013_pt1 | contig 11241 bp, 5 predicted proteins | sample TergutMp193P3_FD_120795 | JGI IMG/M metagenome (GOLD analysis project Ga0182466, IMG submission 120795) | reverse complement strand
ACCATAGCTTCAACTTTATCTGCAACCTGAGAGGCAATTTCCTTTTTGCTTATTTTAATGCCAACATACGTATCAACATTGCCTTTGGCATCCGGTTCGGTGAATTGTATAGGGCACCACACCATAGTTTCGTTTACAAGCAAGTCTAAAATCTGATCACCGCCAGGTTCCGTACTAACATTGTAATCAGTGCCTTGATTATTGCCAAAGTAGGGGGTATATTCAGAAACTATTCCCTCATAAAAATGTTTCATTTTTGTGCGAACCATACTCTGTGCATTTATAAGCGCCGCCTTTTGCAGAACATCCATGCGCACTCGAGGGCCAATTGCAGTGCCGACAGCATAAAACCATTCATCATCATCAAGTTTATCGCAGGGAAGCGTATAGGTTTTTCCTCCATATAAGCTTTCTGGAGCTTTTCCCGCATCTTGAGCCGAGTGTTTGCCAGCGCAAGAGATGAATGGCATTGCAGCAAATGCAACAGCAGCGAATATTATCATGGATTTTTTCATCGGTGTTCTCCTATTTTGTGATAAAACTGAAGCTCTGGGGCAATATAGAAAAATCTTTGCCTTGAGGCTTGAATTGAAGGCTTAAAATAATTCCCAAAACTTTTTCCGGGTTTTGCCATACTCCGTTTTTTTTAATGCCAAGGTGTAAATGCGGGCCTGTGGAAAATCCGGTAGAACCTACTTTGCCTATTGTTTGCCCTGCTTCGACATAAGTTCCTTTTTTCATGCCCTTTTCGTTTAAGTGCAGATAGTAACTGATTAAATCATTTGAATGTTTAATAGCCACGTAATTTCCGTTTACCTGTGTGTAGGAACTTTCCGTAACGGTTCCGTTTGCTATTGCATAAACAGATGTGCCTTTAGGTGCTGCATAATCAACCCCCTCGTGTTTTTTATTTTTTTTCAAAAGCGGATGTTCTCGCATTCCAAACCCGCTTGTTTTTCTACAGGAATTTAAAGGAAACGTATATTGAAGATTTATTTTGCAATTTTTGCTTGCTTTTCCTTCTGTTTGCTCAACATATTTGTAATCATTTGCCTTGCCTCGCAGCAGAGTTGAAGTTTCCGAGGAATCTGCTTTGTAGCTTACAACAACAGGAATTCTTTTATTATTTTTTTCGATGGCTATGCTTATGCTTTGCCCTTCTTTTATCGCATCTATGCCAAGGCTGTCTATTATTTCCAATGCGATATTTACCGCACGAATTGTGTCTATCCCCTCTTTCAGCAAAGCGTCTATAATCTCAATATTCGGGTTATCGTATTCTTCTATTTTCGGTATTTCCACGGTTTTTAAATCCAGCGAATCCGGAGAATCCGGTAAAGACACATCGGGAATTTTCATAAACCTTTGCCATTTTTTTTGCAAATTAGAATAAAATTCCGCTTCCCTTGCTTTTTGCCTCTCATAATATTGTGTTTCCTGAGTTCTTTTTCTTTCATAAAAATCTGCCTCTTTAGCTCTTTTTCTCTCGTAAAATTCACGCTCGCGTTCCTGCTTTTTTGCAAGAAAATCTTCCTGGCTCACAGCGTTTGAAGTTGCCAAAAGGCAAAATAGCAAAGCGAAAAACATCATATACTCGCAAATATAGAAACAAAAATATCCTTGGCTGCAAGCTTAAAAATTTCTATATTATGTTTCTAAATGAAAAATAAAAGCAGAACAGATAGATTTGCCGAGCTTCCAGGGGAGGCTCCCCGGTGCCGTTTTACATCTTCGCAAACGAGGCAAAACAGATGATTGAATTAGTTGGCAAAGTCGGCTCAATGGCGCTTATTGATGAGGAAAAGAAAAATATAGATTACAATGTATTTGCCCAGATTTCCATGTGTTTAAAGCCCGGTTACGTTTGGGTGTCGAGCGGGGCTACGGAGATTGGCAGAATTGACTATATAAAGCGGAGCAATATGGAGCTTGACGGGGAGGAGGAGGACAATAAGACCGACTATGCTTCCCAGGGGCAGGCGATTTTAATGGAAAATTACCGCAGGCACGTAAACAGCAACTACAATTTAAGGCAATTTTTAGTTGAGCACCAGCACTTCAACAATGCCGAGAAACGCGAGTATCTTAAAAAGGCCCTTGAGCGCGCACCCGCTCAAAATGCAATTCCCATTATAAATTACAATGATGCGGTGAGCGATGAAGAGAGCAGGAAACTGGAAATACAATCTTTAAAGGACAGAGGAAAAAGAACGGTTGAATGTGTTGACAACGATGAAACGGCGAGCCAAATTGCCTGCATTTTAAAATGCAAGCGGTTATTAATTTTAACTAGTGTTAATGGGATTTACCAAAATCCTGGCGACCCTGAAAGTTTAATTCCAAAAATCACGGCAGAAACGATAGAAGAGCTTTTGCAAAAAGTTGATCTTTACGGTTCCACCTGCAAGGGTGCCTCAAGGAAAGGCGCAGGCGGAGCAGCCGCAAAGCTATCATACGTAAAAGAGCCTTTAAAAAACGGCACCACAGTGATAATTGCATCTTCGCGCTATTCGATTGACGATATTCTCAGAGGCATAACGCCCCAAACGCAAATCGGGCTGAAATTGGAGGAGGTGGCTTGATGCCGTATTGTGATAATAATATTTCCCGTTGATGAGTTTATAGTGGAGGCTACTTTGAAATAAGAAATAAATAGACAATGGCAAATATTCAAAACAAAAAAGACTTTTTCATAAGCTATACTGGCAAAGACGTGTCGTGGGCGACATGGATAGCCAGAACATTGGAAAATGCTGGATATACAACAATAATCCAAGCATGGGATTTCAATATAGGCGATAATTTCGTTGATAAAATGGATGCCGCCTTGAAAAACTCCGAACGCTTTCTTGCTGTTTTATCGGAGAAATACCTCAACTCACCATATTGCAAAGCGGAATGGGTAGCTGCTTTCGCAAAGGACATTAATTTGGAAAAAGCGGCTTTCATACCTGTAAGAATCGAAAATGTAATCCCATCCGGCATATTTGCAGAAGTGGTTTATATAGACTTATTTAGTCTTAATGAAGACACTGCAAGCAAAAGGCTTATTGATGGAGTGGCTATAGGCGGAGCTATAAGACCCGGACAAGCCGGAACCAAAAGAATACGGTTTCCCGGCGATATGCCTTTAAATAATCTTCCCCATTCAAGAAATCCATATTTTACGGGCCGTGATAAGGAAATTGAATCTACTCATGCAAAATTTCAAAACGGCGACAGAGGTTCGTTGACACAATCGGTTACAGGTTTAGGTGGCGTTGGTAAAACGACAATTGTTTTAGAATATGCCTATAGATATTCTCATGAATATGAAACGATTTGGTGGGTTAATGCCGAAAGCTCAAGCAATGTAGTCATTTCATACAGAGATTTTGCATTGCAGAAAAGAATAATAACCGAGGATGCAAAGGCTGATGAAATTATTGAAGCCATGAAACATTGGTTTAGCAATAACGAAAATTGGCTGTTTATCTACGACAACGCTGATGCGGATGATTTTAGTAAATGGTTGGAATCATATATGCCGCAGAGTAGTAAAGGGCATGTGCTTGTAACAACACGGAGCAGGGTTTTTCCTAAGAGCAAATCCATAGATATAATCGTTTTCAACGAGATGGAAGCTGTAATATTCCTAAAAGACAGAACCCAGAAGATAGGCGAAGGATATTCTGACGATTTGGCAAAGATATTGACTGAACGCTTGCAATATCTCCCGCTTGCTTTGGAACAGGCTGCGGCGTATGTAATAGAAACACCAAACGTGACTTATCAGAATTATATAGACATGCTTACGGAGCGTGGCGTAGAATCATTCAAGCAAGAGAATTATTTGGTAGATTATACCTCAATTATAAATCTGACATGGAATATATCCATGCAGAAGATAACAAACGAGGGTGCGCGACAGATGTTCAATATGTGTGCTTATTTTGCACCGGATAAGATACCTGTTGATATGTTTGTGCGGGGAAACGAGGTTCTACCGGAGCCGTTACAGGCTGGAGTTGCTGATCTTTTACAAAGGAATGAGATACTTCGCGATCTCACAAGGTATTCGTTGTTGAAGGATGGGCGTATAGATAGCATTTCTGCTGATGAGAAGCGTACACTGGATATGCACCGTTTGTTGCAGGAGGTTGTGCAGAGGAATTTTGGCGATGATACTACATGGCTTGGGTATTCTCTGGATTTAATACATAAGGTAATTGATTGGAAAGCTGGGGAAAAGGATTCTGTAAATTTATTTAAAATAGAATCGCCTCATGCTATTGCTATAACAGAAAAGGCATTGAAAGTTTATAAAAAAGATAAAAAAAGATTAGATTCTATTGCTGGGGTACTTAATTCTATTGGCGATATTGATAACGATTTAGGCGAATACCAAAAAGCACTTAATAATCATAATAAAGCTATGGAATTGTGGTGTGGCATATATGGGAAAAAGCACCCTAATGCTGCAACTATATATAACAGTATTGGGAGAGTATATTATAATTTAAGCGAGTACGCCAAGGCATTAGATTACTATAATAAAGCAATTAAAATATATAAACGGGCATTTGGTAATGAACATTATTTAATTGGAATAACTTATAGCAATATTGGAAAAGCATATATAAAGTTAGGGAAAATTCTTGGGGTAAGCGTTTTATATGATGCGTTAAAAATATTTCAAAAAAATTATGGTGAAAATCATCCATATACTGCGATGGCCTATATGGATATAGGAATAAATCATATAGAGAATGATTCTTATAAAACGCTTCATTCACTTGAAAGTGAACTTTATGAACTTGCAGGTGAAGGTAATACGGATAAAGGAGCAGAATATGCATTACCAAGTTTTGAGAAAGCGTTAGTTATATATAGAAATATATATGGTGATTCTCATTATTGTACCGCTATTTCGTATAATTATATAGGCAAGGCTTGTATTCATTTAAAGCAATATGATAAATCGTTAGATAGTTTAAAAATAGCATTAAATACGATGATTGATATATACGGAGACGATCACTTATATACTGCTATTGTGTATGCAAATTTTGGATTATTTCATTCTCATTTGCAAGAATACGATACGGCGTTCATTTATTTTGAAAAAGTATCAGAAATACAAAAAAAATTTTTTAGTGAGAAAAATTTAGCCATATCATCATTATATAGCAACATTGGCGATGTCCTCTTAAAATTTGGAAAAACTGACGAAGCATTGTTATATTTTATTAAGGATGTTGAAATTCTTCGAATAAATTACGATAATGACATTGAAAATAAGAAATTTGAAAAAGAATTTCGAAAAGGCGCAAAAGAAGGTGAAAGGATACTTCATATAAAAAATCGCAAATTACTAATATTTAATGTGGTTATAATTATATTCAGAAGTTTTCCTGCGCTTATAAAATTGATAAAATTGGCGTTCGGGTTAATTAAAATGTATTTTAAATTAAAGAAAATGACAAAAAATGCAGAGAAAAACGGTGGTTCTTTTGATGGATTAGGTGATAGTTCATATTCTGCATTTAGTTATACAGATAAACAAAGTGCTTCTAATACAATGCGTAAAAAAATTATAGATAGGTATATTTTAATAGCCGATCTTTATTTTAAGAAAGAAAATTATGAAAATGCGTTAAAATATTATACTCAAGCATTAGAAATGAAACGCAGGGTAGGAGAGGACGGCTTTTTTGGTGATAATATAATATCATTTTATCGAAAAATAAGCATAATTTACTTGAATTTAGGAGACAATGATAATGCTTTAGAGTATTGTAATAAAGCGTTACAATTTTATAACTATCTTTTGGATATGAAAAACGAAGAGAAAGAAGAAAGAGAAAGAAGAAAAAGAAAGAGAAAAGAAGATGTTGAAGATGATAATGATGAAAATTCGGTTGATTTAGATCTTTTTAATGCTGAAATAGCCGAATTATATGATACAGCCGGTAAACTTCAATATAGATTAAATAATTACGAAAAGTCTTTGGAATATTATAACAAAGCTATTGAAATACAAGAAAAATTATCCGATGGAGATGGATCGAAAGAAAATATTTATGTAAGAAATTATTCTCTAATGGCTACAACTTACGAAAATAGGTGTAAAGTTTACATGGATAGAAATGAATATGAAGGTGCTTTAAAAAGCTATAACGAAGCGTTGAAGATGTACCAGAAAGATAATAATGATAATAAACTAAAGCAAATTGAACTATTTGATAAAATATTGAAGTTGCAGATTAAAATTTATGGCGAAGAAAGCAGTGAAACCGCATCAACATACAATAATGCTGGTGTGGTTTACTCACGTTCAGGCAATAGTGAAAAGGCGTTGGAATACTATAATAAAGCTTTAGAAATACGTAAAAAATTATTTGGAGAAGAAGATGCTTCCACAGCACAGTCATATAATAATATAAGCACAATTTATTTTAGCTTGGAGGAGTATGAAAAAGCGTTAGAATACCAAAACAGAGCATTGGAAATACGTTTAAAAGTGCATGGCAAAAACAATTTAACAACTACATCTTCGTATGAAGAAGTCGGTAATATCCATGATAGATTAAAAAATACCGAAAAAGCATTGGAATGTTACAAAAATGCAATAGATATACGAAAAAATATTAAAGATAATAATTCTCAGAAAGCATTAGAATTGCATGAAAAGATATTGAAATTACAGCAAATAGTATATGGCGAAGAACATACCGAAATTGCATCAACATACAATAAGGCAGGTGTGGTTTATTCTCGTTTGGATAATAAAGAAAAAGCACTAGAATACTATAATAAAGCATTTGAAATACGTAAAAAATTGCTAGGAGAAGATGCTTCCACGGCGCAATACTGCAACAATGTCGGTTCAATTTATTTTAAATTAGGTGAGCATGAAAAAGCACTAGAGTATCAAAAGAAAGCATTAGAAATACGCCTAAAAATATATGGTGAAAACCATTTAACAACCGCTTCGTCATATGAAGATGTTGGTGCTGATTACCGTAAATTAGGTAATGCTGAAAAAGCTTTAGATTATTATAATAAAGCACTTAACATACGCAAAAGGATTTGTCCAGAAGGTGATCCGAGTATTAAGGCGATATGCAATAGTATAAAATCCATAACGGACAAACAAAACATCAAACAAGGAGTTTTACAATGAGCGAAAGAAAAGATTTTTTCATAAGTTATACGCAAAGTGACAAAGACTGGGCAGTATGGATAGACAACATCTTAAAAAACGCTGGATACACTACAATCCTGCAAGCCTGTGACTCCGGCTTTGAAATAGAGATAGACTTCGCTTTACGAAATTCTAAGCAATTTATAGCAATTCTTTCAAAAGAATATCTAAATTCCACACATTGTTCATCTGCATGGACAAGTGCGTTTAAAAAAGCTACCGATACTGAAAAAGAAATAGTTGCTTCGGCAGATTCCGGAAAACCGGTAATACCAATGTTCACTCTTGTAAAAATAGAAAATGTAGAACTGGAAGGGTTATTAAAACCTAGAGTTTACGTTTCTTTATATAGATATGGCAAGACCGAAGAAGGAACTCAGGAATTACTTGGAGCTATTAAGCCAAGACCTATAAGACCTCTGCCAAAATTGGTTGGATCAGTTAATTTTACAGATAGAAAAAACAATCTGCCTCACTCAAGAAATTCTTATTTTACAGGAAGAACAGAGATTTTAGATTCAATTAATAAAAATTTGAAAAGCAATGGCATTGCTGCCCTTACTCAATCCGATAGTACTTTAATTGGGGTTGGCAAAACAGCGATTGCACTTGAATATGCATATCTTCATGAAAGCGAATATGAAACTATTTGGTGGGTGAATGCTGAAAATTCAAATACCGTACTTGCCGCTTACAAAAATAAACAGATAATTTCAGGAGATGCAAAAGATAAAGATGCGCTTGATTCAATTAGATTTTGGTTTAACAACAATAAAGAATGGCTATTTATTTATGATAACGCCAATAAAGATGATTTTAAATGGCTTGAATCATATATGCCGCAAGTATTTAAACCAAGTCAAAAATGCCATATCCTTATAACCACACGGAGTGCGTTTTTTCCGAAATGTAAATCATTGATAACTGTACCTGTTTTTAATGAAACGGAAGCCGTATCATTCTTGAGAAAACGTACAGATAAAAATGACGATAACTATTCAGATGCTTCAGCTAAGATGTTATCCGAGCAATTAAAATATATTCCGCTTGCGTTAGAGCAAGCAGCAACTTATATAGAGCAAACTCCAGGCGTAACTTATCAAGATTGTATCGCCTTGATTAAAAAATATGGAATGGATGTTTTCAAAAAGCAATTATCTGGAGGCAAATAATCATGCTTGAGAACATATTTAGCACTTGTACATTTATTGCGACAGTTGTATTGCTGATCTTTTATATGTTACGAAATAAATCAAAAAAACAAAAAGGCAAAGATTCTATTTATGTAGTAATTTGGTGGCTTTGTATTTTAATATTGGGCTCTGTGCTATATCTGATTGCATTTTTAGAAACTCCAAAGGCAAAGACTCAATATGAAATAAGTTACTACATATCTACAATTATTACGAGCGTAAGAACATCCATAAAAATGTTTAGTTTCGATTTCTCTTATGAAAACGTCAAAGTAATTGCTGATAAGAATTGGTTTTATTGCATAGCTATAGTTACCTGTTTTATAGCTGCAAGCCTTTGGACAATCATTATAGTGACAAATTTATTTTTCAAAGGAATTATAAATGAGATTAAATTATATACTAAGTTCCGTCAAAAAAAAGATGAATATCACTACATAGTTATTGGTTGTGAAAAATCTATGAAAGTGTTTTTATCTGATTTGGAAAAAAACGTAAGCAAGAATAATATAACAATTATTACCGGCGAACCAGTTGAACAAGGAGTCAAATCTACTGTGTATTTTAAAGAATTTGTTGAAGATGGATATAGGATTATCAATGGCAAAGCTGATGAAGCGGCTCTGAAAAAAGCTGGAATTGATAATGTAAAGCAGAAAACAAGGGTAATAGCAATTACTGAATGTGATGAGCAAAATTTAAATGTAGCAGATATTATCACACACAAAATATTTTCAATTGTTTGCCCTGGTAAGGAATATACGGATATTGAAATACAGAAAGAAACCAAAAAATCAGAAGTTATGGAAGTATTAAAAAATATCAACTTAGAAGCATATATTATGTATTCGTTTATAGAGAGAACGGAGCATTTCGTTTTTGCTGAAAATGCATTTGGAAAAGTTGATTTCTTTAATCCGTATGAACTTCGAGTCAGGGACTTTTTTTGGAAGTATCCAATTACCAGCTTAATCCCTCACCTTATTGATACCAGTAAAGCGAGACTGAAAGGAGATTTTAGAGCCAATGGGAAAATATACAAACCAGACGGCAAAGAATATCTTATCAAAAATGTCTTTGTTGGTTTTGGCAATGCAAATTACCAAATGCTAAAAGGAAGTATTTTAACAGGGCAACTGCTCGGCTGTGATTATCATGCAATTATATACGATGAAAATATATGCGAGGAAAAACCTTCCATCAATCAAGCTATGTTTGTGAACCATTCAAGCGGATTATTCGGTGGCGACCAAACCTCGGAAGGAGAATATTTTGACAGTCCAAAAGAAAAATATAATATATTCTTTAAGAACGGAAATATTTTATCAAAAGATTTTTATTTAGGAGCAAAAGATGGTTTAATCAATGAAATCAAGAATAATGATTTTACTGCGATATATATAGCACTGGGCGATGATAAACTTAGCATTGAATCTGCTTGCGAAATGCGCCAATGCTTATACGAACATGGGATTACGCAAGATAAAATTCGTATTTTTGTAAAAATCCGTGAGGAATCCGTTTTCAACAAAGATTTAGTAATAAATAATCCACAGAACATTCCCATAAAAATAGAGCGTTTTGGATTAGACAGTTTAATATTTACGAAAGATCACATTATCAGTGAGTCTTTGGATAGATTTGCACGAGTGGTTACGAACAAGAACCATGAAACACCGTGGGAATTTCTTGCCGAAACTAAACGAGACATTAATAGACAAGTTGCAATGGCTATAAAAACAAAATTAAACCTTTTAGGATTTGATATTGTCGATAAAGACTCAACTGATAAAACGGTTAAAGATAAAGAAGATAAAGAATATGAAGAAAAATATGCTAACCTCGGCAATGATAAAATCGAAAAAATAATCGAGCTATCAGAAAAAATAGCTTTGTGCAATAATGAACTTGAAAATGAGCAAAATATTGAAGATACAAAGGAAAAGCTTAAAAATTTAAAAAAAGAACGTTCCGATTATATACTTGATTATGTTCAAACGGATAATGGACAGCCTGATGGCATTATAAGCGACACTCCCCGGAATAATTTAGCGCGGCTTGAGCATTTGAGATGGAACACATTTTATTTGATACATGGCTGGACCAAAAAACCGAAAAGCAAAGTCGGCATGGGAAATGAAGATAAACGCGGCACTGATAATACTGGCCGGCAAAATAAATTAACCAAACAACATGCCTGTATAACCACGTTTGATGAATTGATTCGTCTTCGCAATCTACAGGCAAAGAAATTGTGCGAGAGCAACACCACTGAAATTTCGCTTGAAAAGGCTAAAACAAAATTAGATACAGTTTGGTACGATTATAATTTAATGGACGAACTGCCAATTCGTTTATCGAAATCAGATAAAAAAATTCTATATTCCCTAAAGCCATGGAATACTTAACCATTCTTTTAGATTTTATCCGCCACATAGACGTTTATCTGGGGCAAGTCGTTGACCAGTACGGAGTTTGGGTTTACGCATTGATTGCGCTCATTGTTTTTTGCGAAGTCGGTTTGGTGGTTACCCCGTTTTTGCCAGGCGATTCCATGCTTTTCGCTATAGGCGCAATGTGCGCTACGGGAGCAATGGATATAAGCATAGTTTTAACGGCTTTGCCTGTTGCCGCAGTTTGCGGAGACAACTTCAACAGGTTCCTCGGTTCAAAAATCGGGCACAGAGCTTTTGCCAGCGGAACCGGAAAATTTTTCAACACAAACAATTACAACAAGGCTAACAGATTCTTTGAAAAATTCGGGCCAAAAGCCGTTACAATATGCCGCTTTATGCCCTTCTTTAGAACCTTTGTGCCATTTGTGGCCGGAATGAGCGGAATGACTTTAAAAACATTCCTGCC
>Ga0182466_11653_pt1 | contig 11256 bp, 19 predicted proteins | sample TergutMp193P3_FD_120795 | JGI IMG/M metagenome (GOLD analysis project Ga0182466, IMG submission 120795) | reverse complement strand
TCTTGACCTTGTTGTTAAAGTTTATAATATCAACAAGGGCCGGAATGCGGAGATGGCGGCGAAGAGTTCTTCTCTTAGCGGTTATGAGGAGTTCATAGCTGCGGTTAGGGAGAACCATAGGGTTATGAGTTTGAAGGAAGCTATTAGAGTTGCTATAAGGAGTTGCGTTAGTAGTAATATATTGGTAGAGTTTTTAACTGAGCATGGCTCGGAGGTAGAAAACAAGTCTTACCTTTAAAAAACGATATACTATAAATATACATTTTTTTTTCCGAAAGCGGTAACTTTTTTTTATTTTTTTGCATTTTTTTTTAATTTTTTTTTTTGCGCCGGTCAATCAAGAACAGCAATATTTTCATTTTCTGCGTATCAAGCTGATACACAAACACCATTTTTTGGGCAGTCCTCACAAACTGCAGACGACTAACAATTGCTCACAACTTTAGCATTAGCTTACCAGCGGAGCCGGGTTCCTTTTTTCTTTTCACATACGAGCAAAAAAAACGAAAAAAATTGCCCTTTCAATCAATGCTATATCGGTTTGCCTCCCCTGTAAGGTTCGCCACTCTGAACAACGCCAAAAGCAATTTTTGCCAAACGGTGCATTACAGCTATGATAGCAAGCTTCTTAGGCTTGCCCCTACAGGTCAACCGGTCGTACAAATCCTTGCAAGGACTGCAACGGCTTAAAGCCGTCAATGCGCACATAAACAGCAACGAGCGCAAGTAATTATTGCCTATCTTTGATATGCGGCTTTTGCCCTTTACACTGGTCCCGCTCTCTTTAACAGTTGGAGCCAAGCCAATGTAAGATACCAATTGACGGTAAGACGAAAACTCCTCAAAGCCCTTGCAGCAGACAAGAAACACGCAAACGGTTTTAGAACCAAAGCCGGGAATAGTCATAAGCAATTTGAACTGCTGGGGAAACAGTTTTTTGACAATATCAACCAGTTCTTTCTCCAATTTGCTTTCTTGTTCTTTGCAGACACCGGAAACGATGGACATAGTGTCAAGCATGTCACTAGATTTGCCGACAACAAGCGAAATAGAATGATTGATATTACCAGCTGACTTTCCAAGGCTTGAAAGACCGTTAAGGAGAGAAACTATTACCCTTGCCCTTGAATGCAAAGGCGAAAGCGGATGCCATTCTTTTGCGCGAGACTCCTTAGCCAAAGCGTAAAGACCGATTTGCCTTGCGTCTATCTTGTCCGTCTTGGTCCTGAGACCAAGAGACTGAACCCAGTGCTTGACAAAGTAAGGGTTGAAAACGATTACCTTGAAGCCCTTGGAATGCAAATAAGAAGCCAAACGGTAATGATAATAGCCGGTAGCCTCCATAGCATAGACAGAATCAGACGGAGCCTCTTTCACAAGCCTCTGCCAACCCTTGCGGATGTTGTCATACTTGAAATCCATGCCGCCGAAATGAGCATTGAACGTTTTGTAAGAAACATCAATACCCACCAAGGCAGATTTTTTTATGTTCATAATGAACCTCCATTTTTTTTGACGATTTAACACTGAAACAATGCCGACAAATGCAAAAGCCTGCAATCCTATAAACGGGCGTTCTATTCCCTAAAGTCTTTACCCGGCTGGACATATGCCCTTGGCATTGCCTTGACGAAATGCTTACTTGTTTTACAGGCGTTTTACGCCCAATGCTTTTTACAGCCTACAACGCCAAGGCATTTATTGTTATCGGTTTAAAATTGAAAAACTAAAGATTTATTTTTAGTTTTTTTTTTTTAATTACTTTCATATATTTCTATTCCCTTTTCTCTATTTCTGTATATTAATTTTCTTTCCTTCCATTTTTTTACATCTTCTCCCTTAAGCCTTTTTATTCCCTCAACATCAAGATTTGTATATCGTAACGGCCGCTCTTCGTTACAATATTCGTAAATTTGTTGGCTATTATTTTCTTTATTTAATTTTATATTAATTTCTTCTTGGAAATACATTTCCATTTCTTTTCCTTTTTCAATCTTCTCTCTTTCGTAAAAAGATTTAATTTCAGATATTCTTTGTTCCGTTTTCATTTTTTTGTATTCGCTTTCGCTCATTTTTTCAGTTACATAAACATTCCCAAAAACGTGCTTTGGTACTTTTATTTGTTTTTCTTTTTTGCAACCTAACAAAAAGAAAATTATAATAACGCAAACAAAAATTTTTCCCATACTATGAATATACAAATTTATTTTTTAGAGCATTCGAGGTAACTAAACTAATTTTTATTTACCCAAATTCTTAGACTTATATTCTTTATCGCCCTTTATCCTATTTTTTTTACTATCAGAATTATCTAAACAACCACCATAAACGCCCAAAGTTTCACCAATTGTTATTATTTTTTTACCTTCTTTATACAAAAAACCATCTTCTCTAATTTCATACTTAGAACATTCACTATCTGACAAATAACCCATTCTTTTAGATTCAGAATGTTTACGAGATTCAGCAAAAGAATCAACAGCAAGCATGAGAGCGAGGGCGAAAAAGAGAGAGAGTTTTTTCATATTAGTAATATACATTTTTTTTCAGGAAAGCGGTGGATTTTTTTTGTTTTTTTTCACTTTTTTATTCCCAATTCACATTCAGTTAAAAAACAAGCAAAACCGTATTACTATGGGGAACAATAATAACAGCAATAACAATGGCAATAGAAGTTATGATATATCTAAACGACTTTATAAACAACTTGCCAACATTCTTCCAACCAAAATAACACCGGTCAAAAACCCGAGAGAAAACAAAAGGCAATAATAGAGAACATCGGAAACAATGCGATTTCTCGTATCACGCCTATAAAGCTTTTCGCAAAGCTTGCCATGCTCCAAAAGCAAACCAAATTTACCAAGCTTGACCAATTCAGAATCAAGCAACGCCCCAAGCTCAGAAACTCTTTTTTCAATCTCTGCATATTCATGCTTTCTACTCATTTTATCTACCTCCGTTAAAATGGAATGTTGTCCAAGTCAATCTTGTATTTTTGGAAATTTTCCTCGCACTCGATAGGATCATAAGGCGGGTCAATCTTTGAAAAACCGTCGTTCCTGTATGCAACATTGTTTTTGAACTCGTGATAATACCGGCGAAGAAAAGGAATAAAGGTAGAACGCTGATGGTTGCTCATGGTGTACATCTTGGATTCCATCTGAGCCAAAAACTCATTGAAATTAGATGTATTGTCCATGTCCTTGTAAATAGCTATAATCTGCTTCGTTTCCTCAATCTTGGTCTGATTGGAAATGAACAAGTCCTTGTAATACTTGTCGTTGGTCTCAACCTCATTAGGGCTATACTGCCACTTGTTAGGGTCGTCGGCATGAACCAAATAACGCTTTGCCCAATGGATAGAATTTATTTTCTCAAAACTATTTTCAAGCAGCTTTTCAATGTCTGCGAAATAGTTTCTCACAGTGTTCAAGTCTCTACTGCTGGACATGGTAAGCAATAAATGCCAGTGAGGCTTGACCGGCTCGCCAAGCTCGTTCACATCGTTCTTGTGCTCAATGAAATAATGCAAGGAGCTTACACGCTTGCCTATCTCCTTTATATGCTCCAACTCCTCCCACTCGCTGGGTATAATCAACTGCCAGCTGCGGGACTGGATTTTTTTGGGTTTCTTTTCAGACATTTTTATTTACCTCCTTTAGACTGTTTAATCCTACATTCTCTCTCATGACGAGAAAATAATTTCTTAGGTATAAAGCAGCCACAGCCAAAACACAATACCAAGCTGTCTATTTTTTGAAAACGCTCAGACATTTTTATTTACCTCCTTTAAGTTTTTTATAACAAGAACACTCCCGGCAAAGACCGGAATTAAAAGAATAACGCCACTGCAAATAGCAACAGCAAAAAGAACGAAGAACGCAGTCAACGCACTTGCGGTTATTGCATATACCGGCCATCTCACCGGGACAGAAAATCAATTTACCCTTCTTAACCATACCAACCATAAGACACACTCCTATAGCTAAAGTTCTACTACCTACTACAAGGCCCTTGTTGACAAGCCCAGGGCCTTGTAGTAGAAACCATTTTTTCTACCAAATCATATCGCCAGAAGTCTAAACATCGTCAGATTAATAATATGCAGCGTATCAAGCTAATACACGAACACCATTTTTTGGGCAGTCTTCACAGACCGCAAAACATCAATCACCACTCACAACATTACATTAGCTTTCAAATCAAAATCCGGCTAAAGCTCTCCCTTTTGTCATCATTCCGGCTAAAGCTCTCCCTTTTGTCATCATTCCGGCTAAGGCTCTCCCTTTTGCCATCATTCCGGCTAAGGCTCTCCCTTTTGCCATCTACGAACCGCCGCTTGTTTGATAAAAATTTTTTTCTCCATTTCATTACAAAAAAAATCTTTATCAAACAAGCTAAGGCTCTCCCTTTTGCCATCTACGAACCGCCGCTTGTTTGATAAAAATTTTTTTCTCCATTTCATTACAAAAAAAATCTTTATCAAACAAGCTAAGGCTATCCCATATTGGTCTGCCCGCTCACCGGCTACATACTGTGACTTGCGGTAAAATGGTTTTACGGTTTTCCGACCTCCGGCGGCGGGCAGACCAATGTGGGTGGCATGTATGCCACCCACCGCCGCCAAATAAGAAAATGCAACCAATAAAAAACCGCTTCCAAATATCCCAAAAAGGGCAAAGCCCAGCAAACGCAGGACTTTTACGCAAACAAAAGCAAACCCACGCACCAGAATGCGAAAAATTGCATGAATTAGGTTGATTGGAAAAGTTACCTCTTGACCTATGCCAGTACCGCTAATAGAAACCGCCAAAACATCAAAAGAAAGACCGCCGGAATGATGATGTTTGCCTACCAACCGTGCGAGCACAACGCCGTCAATCATAACAAAAACCCCCTACCAAACTGGGAAAGAATATCAAGATAAAGAGAGCCCGGAACACGGGAACGGAAACGAACAATATCGCTGTTAGAAAAGTTTTTTATATGAGTTCCAACCTTTGCAAGCTCACGCACAGGCGAAAGCCTTTTCAAATGGAGCTGCGCATTAGAATAAATCGTGGTAGGCTTCAACCAATCAAAGCCGTAAGAATAGTAATTAGTCAAATTCTTGCAGCCATACAAACGGCATTCCTCACGGAGATAATCAAAAAGCAGGGAACGGGTGCCGTTCTCAATAGCCCAATATCTGGGGGAATACCAGCGAATAATATTCGCCAAGGTTTGAGCGGTATTAACCCCATTCATTCTCCGGTCATGATGCTTTTGAGTGAAATCAAACGGCACCCACTTTGAACGCCAATACAAGTTTATCCCAGGCTCGCTAGTGAAAAATCTTTTGCTCCCAACAGAGACAAAGCACCATGTCTCGCAAGGAGGCGAAGCAAAAACAATATCAGGCTTGGGATATTTATCCAGTTCACGCTTGGCAGAAACAAAGTCGGAAAGGTCAAGATGAATATGCCCGGTGCCCGAACCAATGCCGAACGAATAAACATCATAACCTTTCGCAACCTTTGAAACGGTTGCGGTTTCGCTGTCAAACAAAGACCAAACAACACTCATTTTTTACGCCTCCACGAAGAGAAATGCTTAAACGCAACATCAACAGCAAGCACGGCAATGCCCACACAGGTAAACGCAACCCAAAAGATATCCAAACGCTGAATAAAATACTCCATAACAACACCTCATTTAAGAACAAGATTAAGAACCTTAACAATGCAGAACGCAGCAAAAACGACAAGGAAAAGCGGGAACGACTCCCTGAAGCCCTGCTCCGCCAACGCCCAGTCAAAAGCAACATCACCACCACCCGGAACCTCAATGTAAACGGTATCAACGACAACGCCATCAGGAACAGTCAAGAACGGACAGTTGCCGCTATCAGTCGTGCCAGTGACACAGCTGTAAAAACACGACACCTTGCTAGCATCATTGAAATTAGGCTGATTATAACAAGAACCTATACAACTATACGGATTAGCGCGACACAAATAACCTTGCACAGACATAACCACATCACTCCATACCCTTAATGACAGCCCACAAAAAAAACATGCACACGAAACAGCCAAACAGAAAACTCATAACAACACCTCGCTAGAATACACCTCCCGCATAATCTCAATAATAATCCTTTTCTTTGAAGTGCTGAAAAACAGACTGAACGGGAAGAAAGAAGCAAGGAAACTAGTCTCAGCAATCTCCCCAGTGGCGTAAAGAAAACCAAAGCTGTCAAAATTGCCGGAGAAATACGCAACAGAATTTTTTCCCCGATACTCAATCATAGCCCGGTCCCTCAATATGTTTATAGTAAAACCCGCCGTAATAATATCCTGCTGGGGAACCTTGTTCCCGAACTGGTCAATAATATTACCGATAGTCCTTATCTCCTCAGAGCCGACACGCAATGTAGCAGTATCCCTAGCTACAATCTCATTAACGCTAGCGTAATCAAGCCACTGAGGGTTTGAAATATCAACATTGAGAGATGTCAAGGCATAACGAACAGTGTATTTGTACTGGGTGTTCCACCAATACAAAGTATCGGTTTTCTGTATGGTGTCATTGACGACAACCGTATCCCGAAGAAAAACGGTGTCCCTAACCGTCTTGGTCCGGTAAACAGTCTTGACCGGCTCGCTCTTGACCGTGTCCTTTTTAGGAGGAGAAAGCCAAGAAGGAATCTGAGAGCAAACAAAATTCGCAAACAGCAACAGAACGAAAATAAACAGCCTCATTTAAAAACCCCCTTTTTTGAAGTGATAATCCTTTGAAGGACAGACAGACAACGGAACACCATCATTAACCCAAACCTCAACCTTGCCCGATGAACGAAGAACATAAAGCTTGTTCCCGCAATAATACTCCTCGTGCTCGCCCAAATAATCAAAAGGCGAAGGCATTTTTTCAGCAGGAGCGGAAACGGGGACAGGCTTGCCGACAATACCCCACATGCGCAAGAACTTGGGAACGAAAAAAACGCAACTGGCTATAAAAACAGCGACAAGGAAGAACAAGAAACTGTTTCGCCAAACAGAACGGAACTTTCTCACCTCCACAATATCACCGGCAATATAAGACTTGTAAAGACCAAACACCCGCTTGTCATACTTGGTCACATACTTGTTAAGCAGCTCAGGATTGCCCGTAGCGCACCCGGCGTAATGACGTTCAGTGACAGTATTGCGGAACAGAACGCCAAGAATGTCACGACGATACATGTAAATCAAAAGATTGGCTATACGCCTAAGCTTCACATCCACATTATCCTCATGCTGGGTAGCCAATATAAGCTCATGCCCCAAATGCCGGTGAATGCTGGCGTACTCAAAAAACTTGACATTCTTTTCCTCCTTGAAATCAGTAGCAGGTATGAAAATCTGAGCCTCGTCAAGAACAATAAGATAATTCTTGGGAAGCTTGGCAATATGCCCCAAAATCTCAGGGACAGCGGAAGCGAAAACTGGAGACAAATCCTTGGCGTACCTCTCCTCAATACCGACAAGACCGATTTTGTTGCATTCATCCTGCAACCCATGGGAAGCAACGAAATCAATTATGTAAGGCTCGTACATATACTCCAGCTGAGACTCCACATCCTCCGGGAACAGCTTGCAATAATACGCAAGCTTGACAGCATTCAGACCACGGATATTGTGATACACTTTTTTGCCAGCCTTAAGAGCGTGAGGAATCTCGCGCTGAACAATGACAAGAGTCTTGCCCGAGCCAGGAGGCGCAACGATAAACTTAACCATAACTAAAACCTCTTCATAAGGAAATGAATAACAACACGCAAATAAACCTCAAAACAGAAACCTGTAACCAACAAAGTGAATATACGGCTGAAATCAAAAAGACAAAGAGCGGAAGCGGTGCTAGGAGGGAGGCTGGGAAGCTGGGAAACGAAACCGGCAATAAAATGCTCCGCAATGTAACCAAACGGAGTAAAAATAAAATCAAGGAACCATAAATAGACCTCCAAGCCCCAGCCAAAATATATGCCAAGAAAAAAACCAAAACCACCCACGAAAGTGAAAATGAAAAGAAGAATGCCAACAACGCCCGACTTGGCTCCAACACCGCCGGTAGAAGCACGGAACAGGAAAGAAAGGATAGCCTTTATACGAGGGTAAGCCTTAACGGCAGTGAAAACCAAAGGAACAATTGTCGTAAGAATCATTATAATAGTACCAACTGCAGCAAACATAAAACTAACCCCCCTGTCCGAACGCGCGGACGACATAAAGCAAACGAATCAAAACACCCAAACCGAAAACAATAGTCAGCAAATCAGTAGCCATCTTGGCAACCGGATAGCCGCCAAAATTAGTCATGTCAATCATGCAAGTCTGGCCGCAGGAAAAACCGCCGATAGTGAAAGAGAAATCAAGAATGCCATTGCAACCGCCAGCGGTAGAGTGAATGTAATTATTGAAAGGAGTGATAGCACGGCGCATGCCGGGGAAAATCTTGGTAGTGTCACGCAAAATACGAGAGTAAGAGAAACGACCGGAAAGGCTGGCAGAGTCCAAGTCGTGATCGCTCATGAAATTGTCCAAATAACCCTTGGCAACGCCCCAAGTCGTATCGCCATCCTCGCCGGTGAAAACATGAGTGCAATCAGAGACACGAGGATCGCAAGTACCGCCAGGCCAACCACTGCCAGCGGAAGCGTTGCCACCCGAGCCCGATGAACCGCCACCGCCCGAACCGGCGGAACCGTTGCCGCCACCCGAGCCGTTCAAGGCGTCAAGTATGCCACGGAGAACACCAAGCTGCTGGCCAGACAAACTTTTGCCGTCCTTCAAATCCTTAAGCATATCCTTGACTGCGTCACGAATCTGGACCTCAACGCCCAATTGCTGGAGCTGGGTGCCAAACTTGGCCCAGTCGCAATTATTCAACATTTTGCAACTTATGCCGCCACCCTCGCCATCGCCCTCGCCACCAATACTGCCACCGCCATTGCCTCCTTCACCGCCGCCATCATTGCAGCCGGGAGGATCCCAAACCTTGCAATCACCGTTAATCATGGCAACACACCTGCAAGATGAATCGCCAAGACCACCGCAACCGGGGGACCAAAAATGGCACTGCTTGTCAACCATAGCCAAACAGTAACAATTAGAATCAGAAGAGGAACCGCCATCGGAAGGCGAGGACATGCCGGAGGACTCCTGGCAGCCGAACGGGAACCATGCACTACACTCGCCGTCAACGAAAGCAACGCACACGCAAGATGAATTGGAAGAATCGCCGTTGGAGTCAGCAGACGAACCGGCGCTAGAGCCGGAGGACCCCGCAGAGGCGGAACTGGATTCCCCGGAGGAAGAGCTGGAAAAATCATCGGCAAAGCCTTGGGGACAAATGACAAAATCACCAATAGCACCACTAGTATTGTCAGGAGAACATTTAGAACCATCAGGGCGTAAAGAATCACCAGGAGCAGAAGTATTAACATAAGCACCTGAGCCAGAATTAAATTCCCAAGCAATAGAAATACCATCGTTCCACAATTCAGAAGGAGTACCAAACATATCAATCAATTTATTATATCCACTAAAACCACTAGTCCTAAACCACAAACCTTGGCCACCTTTGCATGCAGGAGCGGGGACGGGGAGGAACTCGGAGCATTGGGGGAGAGGCAAAACAGTACCGGAAGGACAAGAATAATAAAAAATAGTAGAGGCCGAAAGAGAAACAGTACAATTATTAGCACCAAGCTGGCAGGAAGTAATCCAAGAAAGATTTTGCCCGCTACCACTACAAGAACCACTCCAAAAAGAGAATGTACTATCAGCCGAACAACCGGAAGGAAGAGAATAACCGGAAGAAGTATTAGAAGGACCACCCCTATCAGCCCAACAAGTAATAGTCCCAAAAATGTCATTTCTGCACCAAGCAGAAGCAGAAAGCTCACAAAAATCAAAAGGATAAGAGGGGCTTACAGTGTGAGAAGCATTAGAGGAAACAACCTGAGAACCAACAATACGCTGTTGAGAATAAGAATAAGAAACCAAAAGGAAAAGCAGAAAAAAAACAAATCTTACATTAAAAACCAAAGAGGAAACGAAGAGGAATCGCAGGCGGCCAATATGAGAGAACAAGAACATTTTCCGAATAAGCCCCCGCCCGGGCAAGCCGGGCAGGGGGGACGTATTGACAGACAACGAACAAAAGACATCAGACATTATTAACCGCCCGCCTTGCGAAGCATTTTAATAATAAGACTGGCAGCTATCACAACAACCACTACGCCAATTATAACACCAAATGCGGTATTAATATAGCCTATCAGAGTCGTATCGGTACCAGCCGGTATCTGCAAACCACTAACTTCTTGAGCGAACGCAGTTTGAACAGTTACCAAAGCAAGAGCCAAAAACGCAAATGCTCTGTTAACAGAAGAATTCACTTTGCCTAAAATATTTTTCATGACCTTTCTACCTCCCTTGTGTCCACAACACAATTTGACGAAAATGATTTGACATAATTTGACCTCTGCTCGTTGAACCGAAAAACACCCTTTCTGAAACGCTCGTAAACATTATCCTTGCAAACTTCATCAAAAGGGCAGTAGCCAAGCCTCTTCTTGAAACATTCGTTACTTTCACACTCTCTACCATTCATAACCGGACTACCACCAACCCCGCTAGACCTTCACAAACCAAACGGAGTATTGAAAAAGATTTATACGCTCTACAAATACTACCCTAATTTTGTGGTATCTCTTTTCGCAAAAATTTACCACATCAACAACGAATTTACTGAAACGGAATTTCATTATGGACCCCCAAAGAAATAAAAATAAAGGCAATTGCCAATAAAAGCACCAATGCAACCGCCAAGAACGGAAGAAATGAAAAAGTTCATAATTCTTTCTCCTTTTCAGCAAGCCTTCTATTCTTAGCCTCGTTGAAAGCAACCAAATCCTTGGAAGTAACGCCATTAGAACTCGTGTAATCAAGCAAATCCCAATGCTGGTGTATAAGCGTTTCAACCCTTTCTCCCAAACGCCAAACAGCAAATGCAAGGAAAACCAGGATTAAAGGAAGAGAATAAAAAACAAGCGACGAAAGCATACTATTTCACCTCCTGCCAATGAACTACAACCTGCTGCTTAGTATAAGCCTTTTGGGTGCGCTCGCTAACCTTAGCAACGGTTACAACATCAATTACAGGACTGTAAAACTTGCCCTTTACCGGACTGAAATACTTGCTGAAAAGCACCTCAAAATCCTT
>Ga0182466_11650_pt1 | contig 11391 bp, 8 predicted proteins | sample TergutMp193P3_FD_120795 | JGI IMG/M metagenome (GOLD analysis project Ga0182466, IMG submission 120795) | reverse complement strand
TGGCGGTTATAACACGGTAACAGTGGGGCCAATTTCCGCATACGATAAAGAATAGTGATTCCTCTCTTGCTCACTTTTTTTGGCATTGTCACCGACCCAGACTTTGCCGGGAGTGATTCATTGCAAATTGAGGTGCTTGAAAGCGGTACAACTATTGCCGCGCATTTTAACAGACAATTTAAACTTGAACTGCCAAAAGACACGGCCTGGAATATATGCGTTTATTCTCAGCAGGAAAAGTGTTATGAATTGAAGTATCTGGGCGACGATTCGGTTTTTTCCGCGGAAATAAAGGGCGAGGAAAATGTTATTTGGTTTAAGGATGGGAGCAAGAGAGTTGAGAGTGGAGAGTTGAGAGTGGAGAGTGGTGGGGGTTTGGATTCTCTTTCCGGTGCCGAAGTTGAAACTCCTGATGAGCAGGCTATGGAATTGCGGAAGGTTGTGGTGCAGCTCCGCAAAAAGCCAAAACGCAAACTGGGGGAATCGGTTGTTAGCGCAAAGAATATAAAGAGGATGCCGGGGCTTGCGGAGGCGGATGTAATGCGCAGTATTCAGGCGCTCCCCGGAGTTGTTGCAAGTTCGGATTTCAGCACCAAGATTTATGTGCGGGGCGGGGCAAGCGACCAGAATCTGTTTTTGCTGGATAACGGAATTGTCTATTCGCCAACGCATTTCTTTGGGCTTTTTTCCACTTTTCTTGTTGAGGCGGTGGACGATGTAAAGTTTTACAAAAGCGGGTTCCCCGCAGAGTATGGCAATCGCCTGAGTTCTGTTGCGGCAATAAACAGCAGGCAGGGCGGGAACGATACCCTTGACGAGTGGTTCAGCAAAAACTCCGTAAAAATCAGCACCTTCGCCGCGCAGGTGCATACGGAAGGCCATCAGGGAGATGCCCGGTGGGTTCTGGCGGCACGGAGTACCTATATAAAGCAAATTCTTGACCTTCTTCAAGCCCTTGGAGCAACTGATTTTACCGTAGATTACAAGTTCGCGGATATTCAGGGTGCCTTTAATTATAAATTGAGTGATGACAAGAACCTGCAAGTTTCCCTGTACACCGGTGCGGATGTTCTGGATTTTTCGCCGCTTTTTGTTGAATGGGGAAACACGGTGATTCCCGTAAATTTTCAATGGCAGGTAAATGAAAAATGGAAATGGAACAGCGGTTTTTCCTACAGCGAATTCCATCAGAAATTCAGTATAGAAGATTTTCTGGGAATGGAAAACGGGATTTATACGCTTGCAAGCCGCCAGGCTCTTTCCTATTCGGGGATTGACAGGCATACCTTGGCATTTGGCTACGACCTGGAGTTTTCCAAGGTTTCATTTATTCAGGATATTCAATTTACGGCGCAAAAATTCGTTGATGAGCCGGAGTCATTTCACCATATTTTATATGCGCAGGATACCTGGCGCCCGGATAACTGGGAATTGCGTTATGGTTTAAGGCTTAACTACCACGCCCTTGCGGAGCATTTTGGCGTTGAGCCGCGTTTTGCCGCATCCTGGGAATTTGCGGAGAATCAAAAGCTGGAATTTTACACGGGTTATTATCTGCAATACCTGAACAGCATCATGTTTTCCGACCAGGAGGCCTTGAACGAATTTTATTATCCCTCGCGCACAACGGCGATTAACGGAAAGGTAAAGCCTTCAAGTTCAATACTTTCCGCGATTGGCTATTCCCGTTCCAATATTCTGGACATGTTCAACTTTAATGCGGAGGCATACTACAAAACGCAGAACAATTTAACGGTGTATAATCAATCGGATTTGGACAGTTCAACAATGAGCAAGGTTGAATCCCTTGGCGACATGATTATATACGGCGAAGGCTATTCCTTTGGCTACGAGCTTTCCCTGCAAAAGCCGGACGGATTTGTGAGCGGCAGCATAAACTGGAATCAGGGAATTTCCGTTTTCAAGGACGGGCCAAACAAGCCCTATTTCCCAAACTGGCACCAGCCCTTTGCGTTGAAAAGCGATGTATCCTTTAACTGGTTTGAAAAGAATCTTTTTTTGCGAAGCAGTTTTCAGCTTAAATGGGCAAGCGGAATGCCATATACTCCCTATCTGGGCTATCTCGCAAATTACACTATAGACTATGAATTCCCCGGCTATAGAATTATCTCCCCCCTGGGCAACCGCAACACCACCTTGCAAACCTCATATTTTCGCCTGGATGCAAAACTCATTGACTGGGGCAAAAAGGACAAGTGGAATCTAGGCTTCACAATTCTGAACCTGACCGACCACCAAAACCTGTTCTATACCTTTTACGACACCGGAGAAAACCCGCCCAAGGAAGAAAAGATTTACCAGTTCCCATTTTTCCCGATGCTGATAAACTTTGAATATTATTTTTGAAATGCCCTGCGTTTTCTATATTCTTTCCTAATGGCAAAAATTCTGGTTGTAGATGACGAAGAAATCATGCGCGATATGGTGGCGGACAGCCTTGAGCTGAATGGCCATCGGTGCACGGTTGCGGCAAATCCGCAAATTGCGCTGGAGCAGATTTCTGTTGTGAATCCCGACCTGATAATTTCCGACTACAAAATGCCCGGCATGACCGGCCTTGACTTGTTAAGGGCGGTAAAAAAAGACAGGCCCTCGCAACCCTTTTTAATGATGACCGCCTTTGGTTCAATAGAAATGGCAGTAGAAGCCCTGCAAAGCGGTGCAGACCATTTTATAGAAAAAAAGGACTTTGAACATACGGAAATCATAGAACATGCCGTTGCCATGGTACTTGACAAGTACAAGTACAAAACGGAAAACTCCGCCCTGAAAAAAAAACTGTGCGAAAAAAATTTCATAGGGCAGGGCGAAAAATTCCTGGCCCTTAACAAGTTTGTTGAAACCGTTGCTCCCACAAACGCTTCTATTTTAATAACGGGCGAATCAGGAGTTGGAAAGGAAGTTCTGGCACGTGCCGTGCACTACCAAAGTTTAAGGGCTGGCGGCCCGTTCGTTAAAATAAATTGCGCTGCGCTCCCGGAATCCCTGATAGAAAGCGAACTCTTTGGGCACGAAAAGGGTGCTTTCACGGGTGCCTTAAAAACAAGGCGCGGCAAATTTGAACTCGCAGACGGCGGCTCTCTACTTCTGGACGAAATCGGCGAAATGCCGATTGCCGCCCAAAGCAAACTCCTGCGCGTTTTGCAGGAAAGGGTAATAGTCCGCATAGGCGGAGACGACGAGATAAAAGTTGATGTCCGCATAATCTGCACTACAAACAGGGACTTGAAAAAAGAGGTGGAAAACGGAAGTTTCAGGGAAGATTTATATTACCGTTTAAGCGTTGTGCCCGTGCAAATTCCCCCTTTAAGGGAACGCGCAGAAGACATCCCGGACCTGCTGAATTACTTTATCGGCAAATTCAACGAGGAAAACGGCTATGCCGTGGAAGAGGCAAGCGACGAGACTATAACCATGCTTCAGAGCCAGGCCTGGCCCGGCAATATTCGCCAGTTGGAAAATGCAATAGAAAGAGCCATGGTATTTTGCAAAAGCGGAATTTTAACTCCGCAATTCTTTGACATTGACGGCGGCAAAAATGACAGGCCAAAATGAAATCCCTTCCTGGAGCGTGAGAAGGCAAAAGGCCTATAAAATTTCACGTATTATCTGGATAGCGCAAATCGTGCTCGCCCTGCTCGCATCCGTTGGAATAGGCGTGTGGGTGTTTGCCCTGCGTTAAATGCTGAAATCGTCTATCATGGTCACGGTCTCGTCATAGTTGCCTACCAGTACATTTTGCAGAATCCTGTCAATTTCCGCTATTTGCGCGTATTCCCGCAAGTCGTTTACGGTTTCATCAATGGTGTCAAGGTCAATAGAGCCAAGCGCTTCCTTTAATTTCAGCAGGCTGCTCTTAACAGCATTCATATCCACGGATTTTTGCCTGTCTTCGCTGTTTGCCAGAGTAACTGCCTTTATATTGTCCAGGAGAATTTGCAAGTCCGCCAGAAATTTGGCATTGTGCAACTTGATATATTTCATATCCTCCTGCTTGCCGGCAACTTCCAGCGCTTTTGCCGTTTCGGATATTTCGCCGGCGCCTATATTTGCGGAGGCACTCTTTAATGCGTGGACGTAGGTTGTATATAAGGGATAATTATCGGTTTCCAGGCACTTTTTGATTTCCTCTATTTTCTGAATTCCGTCCTTATGGAACACGGCAAGGGTTCTCAAGTAATTTTTGGCCTTGCCGCCCGTAAGCGTTATGCCTCTCTTAACATCAACGCCTTCGATTTCTATCAGCATGTTCAAATCGCTTTCGTTATTGAATTCTTCCCTTGTTTTTTCCTGTTTCCCCTTTGAAATCCATTTCCCCAAAATAGAGTTCAACTTAACCGTGTCAATGGGCTTTGACAAAAAATCATTGAATCCGTTTGACAGGAACATCTCCTTTACGCCGGAAACAGCATTGGCAGTCAAAGCGATAATCGGCAGATTTTTGTAAGGCTCGCCCAGCTCTCTTATGCGTTTTGTTGCCTCTACGCCGTCCATCTCCGGCATCATGTGATCCATAAACACAAGATCGTAACTTTTTTCCCCTACCATTTCAATTGCCTCTGCTCCGCTCAGGCATAAATCTATCCGCATTTTATAAGGCAGCATCAAGCCCTCGGCTACCTGCAAATTCGTGCTGATATCGTCAACAATAAGAACCCTTGCTTCCGGTGCCACAAATGTGTTGCTTAACCTGTAACCGCTTGCGCTATAGGAGAAAGTATCGGATATGCCGTTTAATATGTTTGCTACGGATATGGAATGAACGGGCATTGCCAGAGTGCTCAAACCCTTATCGGTAATTGTATTGCCAAAACCCGTAAGAGCTACAATCTGCGCCTTTGAGCCAAGTTCCAGCAATATTTTCTTTACTTTTTCCAGTAAAATATATATGACAAATACAAAGGAATAATCCTTAACCTTCAATTTTTCATAAAGTTCTTCCTCGTTTTTAACCCTCGCGCAGTTTACGCCCAGATTGTCTATGTTACAAATCATGGAATCGGCATAGATTTGGCGGCGTTCATAAACAAGCACGCTCTTTTCTTCGGGGCTTTCAACCGTTGCCAGGGGTTCCGGCGAGCGTATTTTTTGCGGAAGCGTGATGGTGAATACACTGCCCTTGCCGTATTCCGAATAAATGTTGATGTCTCCGCCCATAGCATTCACAAGGTTCTTGGTTATGGCAAGCCCAAGCCCCGTGCCCTCAATGCCCTTGTTGGCCGCCATGTCAACCTGAATGAAATCCCCGAACAGCTTTCCTATGTCTTCCTGTTTTATGCCCTTGCCGCTGTCTGCTACGTCTATGGTTAAAAGAACCGTGCCGTTTTCCCTTATTTCTCCGTTTACGGAAAACGATATGAATCCCTTTTTGGTATATTTTACCGCGTTGCTCAAAATATTCAGCAGTATTTGCCTGATTCTCACTTCGTCCCCGTTAAGAGCGTTTGGTATGGTGCTGTCCAAATTTACCACAAAACGCAGTCCGGAATCAACAACCCTCATTCTGATAATGCTCACAACATCATTTATCAGGGAAGAAAAAAGGTAATCGGCAGGGACTATTTCCAGCTTTCCGCTTTCAATCTTTGAAAAGTCCAGAATATCGTTGATTATGGAAAGAAGGTTTGCGCTCGCCTGCTTAATGGTGAGGACGTGTTCCTTTGCGGTATCCAGCCGGTTTTCCCGCAGGGCGAGTTCGGACATTCCCACTATCGCATTCATGGGAGTGCGTATCTCGTGGCTCATCTTGGCAAGGAATTCGCTCTTGGCTTTTGAGGCGGCTCTCAGAGACCTCATTGTTCTTCGCAGGGACTTGATAAAGTTGTAGATAAATATGTTGAATACTATGAATATCAGGAATATCAGCACAAGCATTACCAGGAACAGCCCTGTCAATGCGGTTTTATAGTCGTCTATCCTGTCCGGCATGAATGCAACGGTGTACCAGTTCAGCACCGGAACCGTGCCAATGGCTATTTCTCCCAGCGGAACGTTAAAAGTCCGTATTTCGCCGGGTTTAAGGGTTTTTATCCTGGAAAAAATACTGTCGGTTATGCCGGCTATTTCCTCGTCAATCTTCTGTTTTTTAAGAACAAGTTCAATATTCCTTGCGCCTGTGATTTCTCCCAGATTGTTTACAAGATAAAGATCCATTCCGTCTGCGGCATCCTTATACACCGACTTTATAAACGACGATATATCAACACCGGTTCCCACCATTCCAAGAGGATTGTACCAGTCGGTATGAAGAACCGGCGCGTTAATCCAAAGTCTGGTTTCTTTCATTTTAGGATTGTAATTGATGTCGAAATTGTAAACGTTTGTATTGCGAAGGGTCATATTGTACCAGTAATTTACGGGGTCTTCGGGATTAATCGGGTATGGGTCGCCGTTATCGTAGTGAAACATCTTGTCCATGTCGTTTATCCAGAAAAGAGAACGCCCCCTGAGAGCCTGACGGTAGGAGCTTATTTCCTCAAAGGCATTTTTTTTCAGTTCCGGGTTGTTTGGTTCGGCAAAATAATGCTTGATCAGCGGCGAATTTGCCAGTCTTAGAATAACGGCTATTTCCCCGTTTACGGAGGCCTCCAGCTCTATTCTCTTAATCTCCAGTATTCTGGACAGTTCATGTCCCTTGTTTACCCTGATGATTTGCCGCATGGAAAGCATAAAGGTCACGCTTCCGGCTACCAGAATTACCAGAAACAGCACAATGGAAAAAACAATAAAGTTATTTATTAAGGGGAATTTTTTAATAGCCATTCAATTGCCTGCTCCTTGTCGGGAACGAAGGCCATATTCGTTCTGCCGCTCAGTTTGAATATGGAATTAACTATCATCCTTTTTATGTCAAAACCGATTACAGTGCCGCATTTTACGTAAGGCTCGTTGAATTTCATCCATTCCGCGACTATGGCTTTTGTTTCCGAATCAAACCACACATCCTTGATATTGGTTATGGTGAGCACGGGACTGGAGTATTTTACTATGCACTCCTTGGCTGGTTTTATGATAGCGACATAATCGTCGTTTGATTTGGTTTCGGACAGGTCGAAATATATGAAGTTCTTCCCGTCCCGCACAAATTCTTCAATGCGATTTTCCATTTTCCGTCTCCTTTAACAAAAGATTTATAATAGGCATGGCTTCATCGTGATTGCCTATCAATACGTTCAACAATATTTTTTCCACTTCAGGCACCTGGGTAAATTCCTGCAAATCCCCTGTAACCGCGTCAATGGCGTCAAGGTCAAAAACATCAATAGCTTCCTTTAATTTAATCAGTTTACCCGTTAAAACTTCATTATCCACGGGATTTTCCTGCTTTGTAGAAATAACCGCGCCTATATTGTCCAAAAGAATCTGCAGGGCTATCAGAAAATTGGCATTGTGCGACTGGATAAATTTCATGTCTTCCTGCTTGCCGGCAACTTCCAGTGCCTTTGCAATTTCGGATATTTCGTTAGCCCCTATATTTGCGGCGGCGCTTTTTAATGCGTGGACGTAAATTGTATAGAGGGGATAATTGTCGGTTTCCAGACATTTTTTGATTTCATTGATTTTCTGGATTCCGTCCTTGTGGAACACGGCAAGGGTTCTCAGGTAATTTTTGACCATTCCGCCCGTCATCGCTATGCCTCTCCGGACATCTACGCCGTCAATTTCTATGGTCTTGCCGTTCAAATCGCCATCATCGTGGGTTTTGGCTTCTTCCTTTGCCTTTTCCTGCATCTCTTTTGGAAGCCATTTTTCCAGAATAGCGTTCAGTTTAATGGTGTCTATGGGTTTTGACAGGAAATCATTGAATCCGTTTGCCAAAAACATATCCTTTACGCCGGAAACCGCGTTGGCAGTCAATGCTATAATGGGCAAGGTCTGATAGTATTCGCCGTCGAGTTCCCTTATGTATTTTGTTGTTTCCAAACCGTCCATCCCGGGCATCATGTGATCCATAAACACCAGATTGTAATGCTTCTCCTTTACCGCTTCAACGGCTTCCGCTCCGCTAAGACATAAATCAATCTGCATTTTATAGGGCAACAGCAAACCTTCGGCCACCTGCAAATTCGTGCTGATGTCATCAACAATAAGGACTTTTGCCTTTGGCGCATTGAATCTCACTATGGAGCTGGTTGTGTTGTAGGCGAAAGTGTTATCGACAACGCCGTTCAGTATATTGGCAATTGATATGGAATACACGGGCATTGCCAGAGTGCTCAAGTCATTCTCAATTGTAGAGCCAAAGCCCGTAAGGGCTACAATTTTTGCCTTGGAGCCGAGTTCCGACTGTATTTTCTTCACATTTTCCAGCAAAACATAAGTGACGAATATAAAGGAATAATCCTTGATTTTCAATTCCTTATGCAATTCCTCGTCGTTTTTTACCCTGGTGCAGTTTACACCCAGATTGTCTATGTTGCAAATCATGGAATCGGCATAGATTTGACGGCGTTCATAAACAAGCACGCTCTTGTCTTCGGGATTTTCGACTGTTGCCATAGGTTCCGACGAGCATATTTTTTGCGGAAGCGTGATGGTAAATATGCTGCCCTTGCCGTATTCCGATTGAACGCTTATGTCTCCGCCCATTGCATTGGTGAGGTTTTTGGTTATGGCAAGCCCAAGCCCCGTGCCTTCAATGCCCTTGTTGGCCTCCAAATCCACCTGAATAAAATCTCCGAACAGCTTTCCTATGTCTTCCTGTTTTATGCCCTTGCCGCTGTCCACAACATCTATTGTCAGGTTAACAGTGTCTTCCCTTATTTCTCCGGTTACGGAAAATGATATGAATCCCTTTTTGGTATATTTAACCGCGTTGCTCAGAATATTCAGCAGTATCTGCCTGATTCTGGTTTCGTCTCCGGAAAGGGCGTTTGGTATGCTGCTGTCTATATTCACCACAAAGCGCAGTTTGGAATCGACAACCCTCATTCTGATAATGTTGATGACATCGTTCACCAGAGAGGAGAACAGGTAATTGGCAGGGACTATTTCCAGCTTTCCGCTTTCGATTTTCGACAGGTCCAGAATATCGTTGATTATGGAAAGTAGATTTGCGCCCGCCTGCTTGATAGTGAGAACGTGCTCCTTTGCGGAGGTCAGTTTTTCTTCCCGCAGGGCAAGTTCGGACATTCCTATTATGGCGTTCATGGGAGTTCTGATTTCGTGGCTCATTTTTGCCAGGAAGTTATTTTTTGCCTTCAATGCGTTTTCCGTTTTGTCGTAGAGGCTCAGATTTTTTTCCAGCAGGTCGTTTAATATTTGCAGGCGCGCCCAGGACTTGTATTTTATGGAATTGATAATATATGAAAGCAATATGGACACCAAAAATGCGGAAAGCAAGTCGGTGATGGAGTATTTAACGGAATCATCCGAAAAGTTCAGGCCAGACAGCGCGCTTATCACAAAAAACAGCGCAACGGAAAATGTCATTTCTATGATTTTCCATTTTAAGGAGAAGGGCGCAAAAATGGATATCAGGAGTACAAAACAGAAGCCGCCTATGTAAGGGCTTGCGAATTTGCCCACGGTAGCCGTGAGCAGCGAAGTTCCAAGAAAAACGTAACCTATTACAATGGTAACCATCATGGCCGGGTAATGCCTGAAACGTTTTGTAAATTTCAAAACAATCAGACAGATACTCAACAGGCTAAGGCCTATTCTTATGGAAATTACAAATGCGGGATACTGATGAAGTTTCAGATCGTTTGGTATATACGGCAGCCATATAAACGTCGTTATCAGAAGTATTATGAAGAGCAGCTTGCCGGCTTCATAGTTTTGCTCGCCCTGAAAAGTATTACGGGTGGATTCTTCGCCGTATTCTTCAAAACGCGCCTCGCACTTTCTGATAAAGTTTACGATTGATGCTTTTATTGTTTTAGTAGCCATTCAATTGCCTGCTCCCTGTCTGAAACAAAACTCATGTTTGTTCTGCCGCTCAATTTGAATATCGCATTGACTATCATCCTTTTAATGCCGTCAAAACCCATTACGGTACCGTACCTTACATAAGGCTTGTTGAATTTCATCCATTCCGCAATTATGCGTTTTGTTTCCGAATCAAACCACGTATCCTTGATATTGGTTATGGTCAGCACGGAGTGTTCCGCATATTTGGCTATAGCCTCCTTTGCCGCTTCCGTGAAAGCGATAAACTCGTCATTCGATTTTAATTCCGACAGGTCAAGATAGATAAACTTCTTCTCGTCCTGCGTAAATTCTTCAATGCGTTGATTCATTCTTAACCTCCTCAAGCAAAGCAATATTTTTAAACTCATCGGAAACGCTCAGGAACAGATCAATCAGCGACGGGTCAAAATGCGTTCCCTTGCCTTCTACAATAATTTTAACCGCCCTGTCATGGCTCAGGGCTTTTTTATAGGGCCTCTCGGAAACAAGCGCATCGTAAACATCTGCTATGGCTAGCAGCCTTCCCTGAAGCGGAATGTTTTCGCCTTTCAATCCTCTTGGGTAGCCGCTTCCGTCCCATCTTTCGTGGTGAGAGGCGGCAAAAATTCCCGCATGTTCCAAAAATGCCTGCTCCTCCGAGTTCTTTTTTATTTCTTCTATGACTTCTTCGCCAACAGTCGTATGCTTTTTGATTTCCTCGAATTCCTCGGGTGTAAGCGCGCCGGGTTTTTGCAGAATACTGTCTTTTATGGCTATTTTGCCCACATCGTGCAGTTGCGCAGACCGCATCACAAGGTCCAGGTTCCATGACGATATTTTTTCTGCCAGCAGCTTGTCTTTTTGCATGGCCTTGAGCAATACGTTCAGATACAGCGTTGTTCTTTCAATATGCCCGCCGGTAGAGTAATCGCGGCGTTCTACAAGTTCTATCATGGTTTTTAAAATCGCATCCTGCAGTTTCACAACGGATCTTGTTTTTTCTTCTACCATTTCTTGCAGGTGGCCGTTATATTTTCTCAGTTCCTGCTTTTGGGACTCAACCAGCAGGTGAACCTCAATCCGTTTTAGCAGGAGCGGCGGGGAAAAGGGTTTTGTTATGTAATCTATTGCACCCAGCGACAGCCCTTCCAGTTCACTGCCTCCATCGCTTTTTGCCGTAAGGAAAATAACCGGTATGTTTTCGGTTTCCTTTTTGCCTTTCATGGCCTTTATAGTATCGTAGCCGTTCATTTCCGGCATTTCAATATCCAGCAGTATCAAGTCGGGAATATTCTTTTCCAGCACTTTTAAAAGGCGTTCGCCGGAATCCAGGGTAAGAACTTTATAATGTTCGGCAAGCGCAGCCTTGCCTACTGTAAGGTTTGTAGCATTATCATCCACCAGAAATACGGTTTTTCGCTCTATTCCCATAAAGCTTCCTCGCCGAGAGGAATATCTCTGAATTTCAAAGCATATTTG